>Ga0180007_10001769_pt1 | contig 27561 bp, 25 predicted proteins | sample MM_PC_MetaG_FD_121122 | JGI IMG/M metagenome (GOLD analysis project Ga0180007, IMG submission 121122) | Groundwater microbial communities from the Aspo Hard Rock Laboratory (HRL) deep subsurface site, Sweden - MM_PC_MetaG | ecosystem: Environmental > Aquatic > Deep subsurface > Groundwater... | reverse complement strand
GCTTTCAGCAATGTGTTTCATTTCCCCTCTGTTTTCTTCAGGAAATCTCTGTTTGTTTCATCCTCATATGAATTCAATGCGATAACTGGTGTCCGGCATGTTCGGGTTGGTGCTTAACAGCTGCACAGTGGCTACACGTTTGACTTTTTCGGATACCAGCCTGAAAACCGCCTTGCCATCTTTTAATTTGATTGAATTTATATCGTCAGTACCCTCTGCGTCACGCAATATGCCATGGTTTGTTCGCAAGTAGATTTGATCGTCACCTTTCTTGCCGCGTTGTGGCTTGTAGCGGTCGTCGATCTTCTGGATGGTAATTGTTGCAAACGATTTACCGTCTGCCGTGATCTCCGGAATGCCATCAACCGGATGTACATCTTTGGCATCGGTTGTGATGTATAAGGAAAAGGTTTCGGGGTCACGGATAGCCAGCTGAGGTTTGGTCAGCGGTCCCTTGACCACTAGCTTGTCTGGAAAAGCCTCCAGGTATTCCGCAGCCTTTGTCCTGTCCGTAACCTGGATAGCATCATATTCACTGAGGTCCCCCGGTTTTACCAGACCATTTACCACCTCTGGCAGAGCAGAATCTTTTTCCAGATCTTCTGCACCATCAGCAGTAAAACCAACTATTTTTCGTTCCTTTTTTTGGAAAACTACCCACATAAGCGCCTCCAGATCATTATTTGCTAAGGCATTGAGCGATCACTCCGTTCTAACCCAGACATAACAAGCGTAATTCTATTCTAAAATTGGTAAGTGAAGCTGTACTACCCGTTCCCGTCCCCCCTGTTCCGGTGCCTGTTCCCGGCAGGATTCTGGAGAACCTGACTGTCAAGGTGGTATTGGATATGCCGGAAATTACCACGTTCAGGTCATCGGTGCGTTGGGGCAAACCGGTTTGATCAGTAAATGTGGCCTTGCATATATACGGATTAACAGAGGTGTTTTGCCGCCAGTTATCTGTGGCAATTCGTATTATTTCAGAGCCGGTGCATTGTTGAATAAGTGTTGTGCTCCGTAAATCGGCATATGCAGAGACATTGGCGCCAAGGTATTGGCCGCCGAGCAGGGCTCTGGCTGAGCCGACGATCCACACGAATCGCGAACGAAAACTTGTCGTAATGTTTCGTGTCGCGTTATTGGCGTCATTATTGGAAAAAATAACACTTGCGCTGACTCTGTTGGTAAAATCGTAATTTGCTGCTGCAAGGGCGCCGGTCTGCACCGCCGTCACATTATGCGGGTTATCGGTGCGAGTCAGGTGGTTTTCAATGTTGACCACCCGGGCGGTCAGTTCTGGGTTGAGCTGCACGGAGCCAACCACGTTGTGCCGCAGCTGGCCGCCCTTGGTAAGCGATTCATCCAGGCGGTTGCCCAGGTTGGCTTTCATGCCCCTGGCATCGGCAATTTCCGCCGCCAGGTCGGCAAGGTTGATACCCACCGTGCGCAGATCCTCTATCTGGTCGGCCAGGATGGTCGCGCTGCCGGCAGGACGTTTGATCCTGGCCAGGGTATAATAACCATGGCCGTCCGGAGGAACGGGCAATGTTGCGGCACCCTGGACGACGCGGACGGCCCATTCGCGTCTGAGCCGCACGCAGGACTCGATGCCGATGGCCGGATTGATCAGATTGCCGTCCTCGGTGCTGTCCACCTCACGCTCCCACACATCGATATAGACCAGATCAACCCTGGCCGCGACCGGTGTGGTTAAAGGGGCAATGGGCGCCACCCCCCAGCGGGCGGCCAGGGTGGCATTGTTGTACAGGGGCTGGCTGGTATAGCGCAGGGTGCTTTCAATCATCGCGTCCAGACCCTCGACAATGCAGCGGCCCGCCCCTAAGGCAGTGCCGTTGCCGCCCTTGATATCGAAGTTGTTCGTCGTGCCCGCCGCAGCAAGGATGAGGAAGCCGTCGTTGCCGCTCGGTACGCCGTTGCCGGCAAACCATTTCAGAAATGCCTGCAGTTCAAACTTGCGGATATCCTCCTGTTCGTTCCAGTCGGCATCTATGAGTGGGACACCCTGCTGCAGGCGGACACCGACATAGTGTTTTAACCGGTCAAATGTATTTCGTGAAAAGTTGCCCATATTTTACACCCCTTGTATTTAGATTCTTACGCTTTTAATTTGAAAAATTGTCTCTCAGATTTATATCTGATTGAAATTATAAACAAAATTTCTACCCTAAGAATCTTATCCAGCTCCGCTACGGTTAGAAATATAATCGGATCATCCTGATCAGCGTGGCTGATGCGTCTTTATGAATCACCGAATGTCTGATTGAATTGATCATGTAATCCGTGCCGTTAAATCTCCCGAACAGACCGAATTCCCGCAAAGGATATGTGGTCAGGGAAGCCAGGGGCGCGGGATAGCCCGGCGCCAGTATTGCCGTGATCTGCAGTCTGCTGGTCGGGGCGCCCACCTCGTTGTTGCTTTCGTCAAGATAGGTCATGGTGAGGCTCGCCGCGGCAATGGGCGGATTGTACGGCGTCACCAGAGCTGTCGCCGTGGGATCCGGCGCCGGCGTGCCCGCGCTGTCCCATGTTGCCAGCCCCTGGCCGAAGGACATGTGATGAATGCCGTCCGTCGGGTCGTTTTTCATGAAACCCGCCAGCAGGACCCTGCACCGTTCGACGATGGTATTGCTGACCCAGCCGCTGTCGTGGATCACGCTGCCGTCAGCCGTTTTCAGGATATCCCTGTAAATTCCCTTTAAATGATTGCCGATATGTTCCATTACTCGTCTCCTTCTATTACACCGACATGCCACGTTCTGAAGCGGGTGCTGACCGGCACGGCGGCAAAATCAACACTGCCGCCTTCCGTGTATTCCATGCTCCAGGAGCGCAGCCAGCGCCATTCCGGGATCCGGTCGGCATAACTGTCGGTGAGCCCGCTGTAGACCTCCGGGCTGACCGTTGTCAGGCTGTCTGTATATTCTTCGCCGATAAACCGTTCGTTTTCCGCGGTGGGGAAATCGTAGGTGTAGATCTGTTCTTTGTAGATGGCAGGCTCAATGACAAAGACATAACGCACGGCAATGGGCAGAAACTGATGCAGCACGCCGCGCAGCAGCTTCTGGTTGCGCAGGATGAGGCCCGGGTCCTCCGTGTCCGGAGTAAGGTAGATACCGAGCGTCTGGCGGGAGTACCAGTTGCTGTCCGTCATTTTGCCGTTTAGACCCACGTCGTAGGTGTAGGCCTGGAAATCGTTGAAGGTGCCATGCAGGGCGTTTTTGGCAATGTTGGGCGCCATGCAGGTGACACTGCCGGCATAGCGCATATCCATGGTCTTTGTTGCCTTGTAAACATCGCTGCTGTAAGTGAGGTTCCGGTTTGAGCGGTAGAGAACCAATCTCTCGCCGTTGACCGTCAGGGGCAGGGGATACCGTTCCGTATAGGGCGAGCGGCTGATCTGCTCGGCGGGGGACCAGCTGTGGGAGGCGGCATCAAGATCGGTGTGCCAGAGGGACCAGCTGCCGCTCTGGTCCGAGCTGAAAAAGATCTCCAGGCTGCCGTCCGGCTTGGCCAGGGCAAAGGGGTCGCTGTCGCTGATGTCAGCCGTATCCTTGGGCTTGAGCTGGATGGCGCCCCAGTCCGCGCTGATGTGCGGATCAATGGAGTCCTTGATGCGGTAAGCCACTGTCCACCGGGTCTGGCCGGGGAGGGACGCAGGCTCCTTCTGCGACCACAAAATGATGAGCCGCTGGGCCGGACCGCTGGTGAAAGACAGGACCAATGGCTCGGTGTCAACCCTGGCATCGAGACCGGCATCCTGCGGGAACAGGGCAGGAGGATCGAGCTGCCAGAGAGTGCCGTCATGCTGGTTGTATTTCATCTGCCAGCGGCCGTTGTCCAGCTCCAGCCAGAAGAGCCAGAGACCGCCGCTGCCGTCCACCGTTGCCGCGGGTGATCTGCGCTGATGTGTCCCCGGTCCGAAGGTTGCAACCTCTGACCACAGTCCGCCGCTCCTGCGCAGGTATTGGATGCGCCATGTGCCATCCTTTTCGTTATAGGAACTCCAGAAGAGCCACAGTGTGCCTGCCTGGATGGCGGCGGCGGGATGCTTGTCAATGGTTTCACCCTCGGTGAGCGAGCTGCTCGGCAACCAGCCTTCTGCAGCTGACCAGGTTTTGTGCCAGATATCCCAACGGTTATTTTTGCGGGTATGATAGAAAAGCCAGATGGCGCCCGTCTCATCGGTGATTGCCGCAGGCCTGCCCTCATAGGCAAAATTAAGCGAAAGCGGCGACTCCTGCTGCTGCCATTCTCCTTGCTCATCAAGGCGTAATGTCCAGAGGTTGAGCCTTTCCGGGTTGTTGCTGAGAAAGATGTTGTGAACAAATTCCTTGACCCTGCTTTCCCAGTTGGTAAGTCGTTTCACCGTTGCTTCCACGGTGGGAATGAGACCCACGGCTTTGTAGAGATCGGGGGCGTTTCTGATCTCATTGCGTTGGGCGTCGATTTCCAGCCGGTAGTCGATCTGCCAGGCGATCCACTGGGCCAGCAGCGGCAGGAGCCGTCCGTCCATCCTGCCCGTATTGTGTAGATGAAAGGCGGCATTGGCATGGCTGTATAGAAGATCCAGCATGCTGCCTGGCACCTCAAGAAAGCGCCTGAGCTGGCCGGCCTGGCCGAGTTCTGCCGGCACGTCCGCCGGGTCGGTGGGCAGCACCGTGTCATAGCGGTGATAGATCCGCGGCAGCAGGGCGAACATCTGGGCGCCGAAACCGTAGGGCTGCGTGGCCATGGCCACGCAGCGGTTATGGTAATCGAAGGCAAAGACCGGCGGCATCCCCTGATAGGGGAACAGGGTGTAATAGTAGTGGCTCTCGCCCTGCAGATCGGAGTCGATGATGGAGTAAAGGGCCTCGCCGTCGGCATTGAAGCCGGTGTGCAGCGAGGTTCCTTCAGCCACGATGACGCCGTCTCTGGGGGAGACGGGAAAGGTCTTTTCCCGGCGCACCACCCTGATGCCCGGATATCCGGCCGGATCAGGGTTGGTCCAACTGATCGCTATCCTGTTTCCCTCAGGACAGGCTGATGCTGTTATCCCTTTGAGACGCATGGTCAGCTTTCACCCTCGATAACGATTTTGATGCCCTTGGCATAGGCCGGGACACTTGCGGGAATAACAGGGATCTCATTCTCCTTCATGGTGATCTTGCCGGCCGGTTCAACATAACCGGCCGGCTGATTGGGCCGCCTGAACTCGCTGATGGTGACATAATCCAACCCTTCCACCGCCTCGATCGCCTCGTAGAATTTGGAGAGATAGATGGTCTGGGCGAAATCGACATTGTCAAAGGCCAGCAGGGTGGCTGCCGCCGCAATCACCTTTTCCTTCACATCCTCATGGGGATAGTAGCTCTTCACTCCGATGGCTGCGGTGATGTAAAGCTTGACATATTCCACATCCTCGATGGTGATAATGGTGGTCACCGGCCGTTTGTCCTCAAAGTAGGCCAGAAGATTGGCCTCGAGCACATCGCTCACCCGGCCGCCGCCCTCGGGCGCCACAAACAGGGTGACCCTGTTCCAGCTCGAAGAGACGGCCCGCACCTTGCCCACTCCTTTGAAGTCGAGGGCCAGGGCCTTGTAGTCATCCTCGGTGACGGCCCGTTTGAGGGAGCGGAACACGGCAGGGGCGTGCATGACGGCGTGTTTGATGCTCTCCCGTTCCGCGCCGCCGGTGGCGGCCTCCGGGTTTGTTGCCTTGATGCCGTTTAAGACGAGCTGCGAGGCGTCGACGATGGTCTGGATGGTGTTTGCCGGGGTATTGCCTTTGAGGCCGCCGCCCACCCGGTAAGTCGCCCTGATTGTCGCGCTGCCTGCGGGTATGGCGCCAAAGGCGCCGTCGCCGAAAATAACGGTGGCCACGTCCTGATCGTCAATCTCCACGGTGTAGTCCTTCTGCTTTTCCCGGCTGAAGGCCAGGCTTTCCTGCAGGGTCCACTCGTCGATGGTCTCGCCCAGGCTGGTGGTGATGATGATGTCCCGGTTGATTTTCTGGGTTGCCCCGGCTGAGCGCAGGATGAGGCCGGCATGGGCCAGGGTGAAACGCTGGTTTTTGCTGCCGTCGGAAAAACCGATGATCTCGTTCTTCACCAGGCGTCCTTCCTCAACCGGCACGCCCGGAGTGCCGAGCACGTCATCCTTTTTGAAGTATTTCTTGTTGGTTGCCGGATCAACGGGCAGGGTGCTGCAGTCAATCACCAGGTTGTCTTCCCTGGTATATTCAAAGCGGACACTGGGCTTGTCCTTCTGGCTTTTGGTGGCAAAGGCATCGCCGCGGCGGATGGTGATGACGGCATTGCAGGTTGCCGGAATGGTCAGATCGAGGCTGGTGGAGGCAGGTGAAGCAGTGGCCAGCCGGTAGCCGATCAGTTTCAGATGATCGATGACGCTTCTTCTGCTCTGGGCCGTACCCAGGAAACTCTCATTGGCAACCCGGTCCTGATAGTAGCTGAGAATGTCGCCCATATGGGCAAAAAGCTCCAGCAGGACATTGCCGAAATCCGCCTCCGAGGCATAGCTCTTCCACTCCGGCAGTCTTGTCGGAATGAGTTCCCGCATGGACACCAGCAGACTGTCATAGTCGCGGGCCATGTAGTCCACAATGTTGTGTTCGTCTATTTTTTTGATCTCAGCCATTTTTTTCTTTCATCCTTCAGCAGACTCTTGACATTCTGTCTTAAATCTTTATCCTTGCCATCAGCCAAGAGCCATCAGCCTTATTTAAAATGGATGCGCACCGTCTCCCTGGCCAGGTCCTGCCTTTTGGTATAGGCGATCTCGACAGTGATTGTCTCTTCCTGGGACACCACGTCAATGCCGTCCACGATGATGTCCTCATCCATCCAGCGGGCCAGGGCCTGGCCGATGGTGAACTCCATGGCGGCGGCAAGAATGGTGTTGTTGGCCTCAAAGACCAGATTGAAGATGCCGCAGCCGAATTCGGGCATATTGACCCTTTCTCCGGGCGCGGTAAAAAGAACCTGGATAATCTTGCCCCGGATGGCCTCGTCACCGCCGCTGGCGCTGATGCCGCCCCCCTTGCCCACCGCAAAGGGGAAACCGAAGCTGCTCACTTCACCTGCCATAACTGTTACTCCACATGTCCCTGTTCTGCCTTATAATCTGTTTCAATAAATTGCAGATCATCTTCTTCCGCCGTAATGGCAACACTGTGCGAGTGGGCGCTGGGCGCTGCCGTTCCTGTGTTGCCCTGCACACTCACCTTGTCGATCAGCTTTATTTTTTTGATCTCCATATTCGACTTGATATGGGTGACCACACCATGGGCGATGGCATAGGAGAGTTTTTTCCAGCTGCTGCGGATCTCCTCCAGCTGCTCGGAGCTTGCGCCGTCAATGGGCTCCATGACCTGGCGGATCTTGTCATAGATCGCCTTGGTCATTCCCTGAGAGGCATTTTCATCGCCGATAATGAGGCCCATGGTCAACTACTCCACCTTTATTTTTTTTGATAACAGTGCGTTCACCCCGGAAAGTGCCAGGGTGAGGTCGACCATGCTCCCCGGAAAGAGCGGCGTCGGCGCCCCGAGATTGCCCACATGCTGATGGGTCAGCAGCCAGGTAATCAGTCCTTCCATGCAGACCCGGCCTGAGCCGCCATTGATTTTTACCCCGGGGCCTGCCGGAAAACCGCTCATGGCATCCATTTTTATGGTGTTGCCGTTTGCGTCGCTGTACTGCATGCCCTGACTATCCATCTTGATCTCATTGCCGCTCACGTCCGTGCAGGTGATGCCGGCACTGTCCATCAGCACCTGATTGCCGTTGGCGTCTTCAATGGTGATGGTCCCGGCCCCGTCCTTGATGGTGATGCCGTTGGCATCCAGAGTGATGACATTGTTGTTGACCGCCTCGACGATGGTGATCAGCTCCTCGCCGTCATTGTCCTCAAACTGGATGGAATGGCCCTTGACGGTTTTGATGATTTTCCGGGTGGGCGGGTCCTGCACGCTGCCCTGTTCCGTGCCGTCGGCATCATTAGGTTTGGGCAGTTCGCTCTCGCCGTCGGGTTTGCTCCAGAAGGTGCCCACCCAAATGGGAAACTCCAGATCCCCCTCTTCAAATTCAACCCATACCCCGGCGTTCACCTCAGGGATGAAAAGCACGCCCTGGTTCATCTCGCCACCGTAAGGCACACAGGGCGCGGCCCAGCCGGTGACAATGTCATTGCCCAGAATACTGGGCACCTTGAGCTTCAAGCGGCCCAGCTGCTCGGGGTCGGCATTGTCCACCACGATACCACGGCATTTGCCGTAAAAGCGGTGTTCCACCTTGTCGACCAGTCTGGAAACTATCTTTTCAAGTGACAAGCAACCTCCTCATCTTTGGCCGAAATCCATAAAAAGCACGAACTACCCGTTGATTATTCTTTATTTAACTATCCATCAGCCATGAGCTATCAGCCATCAGCCATCAGCTAAAACAGTCCGGAAGAAGACGCGAATTCTTCCGCGCCGGTGGGCATCAAAGCGTTCCGCTTAACTTTAAAAATCTGCCGGTAGCCGTCATCGGTGAAAATGTGGGTGACGTGGCTCACAAAGTAGACCCCGCTGTATGTCTCGCCGATTCCCCTGATGGTCACTGTTTTCCTCGATTTGAGTATGTGCCCGTACTGGTTGGCCTCAACTTCTCCTTCGCCTTCAACAAACCATTCGCCTTGATGGTAAAGTTCCCGGCATAGGGCCGTCATCTCCGGCGTGCCGGTGGCGGCGCTGCGGCTGACGAAAACCTGGGCCGGATTCATGCCCGGACCGAGATTGCTTTGTGCATCCTCAGCGCCCAGGGGTGTCTGTTCACTGGCGGTCGCCTCGGCCTCCAGCACCTCTTTCGTGGCCCTGTCGATCTGGAACATGGCCACATTGGCCGGACTCAGGGCATTTACCGTGAGCGACAAACGGTTGACCGTTGTTTCGCTGCCGAAGTGAACGGACAGCACCGGCTGGGGCGGATCAGAAAGCCTCGGTTTTCTGAAATATGCCGTATCCCCATCCACATAACATTCAAAGCCGTTGCGCAGCGCCAGCCGTTTGACGAACTGCATGTCCGTCTCCCGCTGGATGATGGTGGACAGCGCCTCGTCATGAATCACGTCGGTATCCTCCACATCGGGCATCAGGCCGTAGGTGGCGAAGATCTCGGAGGCGATATCGCTGTCTTTTTTGTTCGGCCAGTCCTTCAGCTTCTCCTCCCGGTCCATCAGGACACTGGCGTCCATGCCCCACACCTCCAGCACGCACCGTGACGGGTCGCTGTCAAATTGAGGTCTGACATGGGTGATGTAGCCGGATATCAGTTCCTCGTCAGCCTCGGCAAGGCCTGCGCGGACAATCACCTGTTTCCAGATCTTCAAACGCTCATCGTCAAGGATGCCCCACGAGCCCCCCTGGTCCAGCAGCAGGGAAAACTGCATGCGGAACATGCTCGCCAGTTCAATGTCATGTTCAACCTCAAGGCTGATGAGACGCGGATAGAGGTCGCTTACCTCTTCACTGTCGATCTCGATAATAAGATTCTCGTTTTCCATCTCAGTCTTTTCACGCAGGCGCATCGGGCGGGATAATGATTTTCCTGCCGATCCTGCCTCTGTTCTCAGCTCTGCCCGCGCTAAACCCCGACAAGGTGATGGCCGATATCAGATCCTTCTCGGTGATGTTGAGACTGTTGTAATCAATGATCACCGCCCGGTCATAACTTTCGCCGGCTACGGGGATCGACTCGCCGGCAACATTTTTGCTGTCCTCGGTGAGCAGCACGGTTTCCTCAAACCGGTAAGCGCTGACGCCAACAAGGTCGGTGAGATGTGCGGCCAGCACACTCCATGGCGGCTCACCCGCTTCGTCATCGTGTTCAAGGGGAATGCGCACGCTCCTCATCACGCCTGAGCCGAGCAGATCAATGGGCGAAAAGAACTCCCCGTTGGCATCAATGATGCGCCACCACTTTCGCGGGGCCTTGTAATAACGGTAGCCCAGGTGATCGAGTCGGTCGCCCTCCTCGATGGTGTGCAGAAAGGTCCCATCGGTTTCCGGCGTGGCGCGCAGGGTCACGGACTTCAACCTGCGCCCGCGAGCGTCGATGGTCACCGCGAACGGCTGTTTTCTGTAACGTGAGTTCTTGAAAAACATGGTTTATCCCGGAATCACCACATCTGTAATATTGATGAGATTGGTCACATTGAGCACCGACATGACCTCTTTCATCGCCTTTGAATACTTGAAGACCGGGTTCGGCCCCTCAATCACCGTCAGGTTGACCGCCACGCTGGCCCGGATGGGGTTGAGATCCGTGCTGAACTCCGTCTCCGTGATGTTCATGCTGTTGATGTTCACCGGCAGCACCCTTTTGCGGCCCCAGATGAAGAGAATCATCGGCGGGTTTTCCCCGCGGGTGAAAGAAAAGCCGCCGGATGAGCCCAGCAGCGAGCCGAGTGCAGCGCCCAGCATGCTTTCACTCTTGGGGTAGACCATGAGTTCAAGGGTGCAGAGCTGGGGCATGATGCCGAACTGCTCGGTGATGGGATCGCCGTCATTTAACTTGTCCGTGGCGTCAAGGCGGATGTCAAAGGTGATGGACTCCTCGCCCACTTGTACCTGTTGCTGCCTCTGCAGCTCCAGCAGATCGGAGAACTCCTCCCTCTGGTGAAACTGCCTCAGCGTCGATCTGCCGGCGGCGATCCTGGTCCTTGTGGCCTCCTCGGTCTCGCCTGCCGGCGCCGTCTGGGCCGGGGCATTGGGCACGGAGAATATCAGGCTGCGGTTCCTGGTAAGCTGCACCGGATTGAACTGGAATGGCACAATAAGCGGAGGGATGCTGAGTCCATACTCCACAAAGGCGCCGCGCAGAATTTTCGGTTTGTTGGAAAAGCCGCCGGACATGGTTATTCCTTATAAATTTTTATTGACACCATATTGCCCTGAGGGCGGGCATGAAACCCACCCCTACATTCCCCTCTATAATTTGATGCCCTGCAGACGATCAATGATGCCCTGCAGCGGAGGCCTATTCTCCGGCGCCAGGGCAGCAAGCATCAGGGTCAGGATCTCCACTGTCTCTTCCCTCAATCCCAGATAGCAATAGCCTGTTCTATCATTTGTTCTGATCTCCATGCTGTAGCCGAACTTATCCTCATGGGATCTCTCGTCGATTTTCAGCCCGCGCTGCTCCAGGATGGCAAACAGTCTGCTGTATTCCCCGCTGCTGATCACTGCATTGCCCCAGAACGGTTTGTCCTCAAGCAGATCCCGGCGCGATGCCGAGACGAGTTGCGCCCGGTAGAACGGCTTGTCTTCGTGGCCGTTCCAGACGATGCGCACCGAGAAATCAGGGCTGTTTTTCAGATGATCATGCATGGTGGAAAATTCATAATTTTAGAACTCCTGAGGTCGTAACGTAATTTCATGAGTTGTGCCATCATCTCAGATTCTGGCCTGTTACCCGTTTGAGTACTTAAAGTGCCTAAAGTGCCTAAAGTGAAAGGTTTTCTCTGATCAGAAAGTACCATAACTTTAGGCACTTTAGGGCACTTGATACTTTAGGCACTTTTCTTGAACTCCTATTTTGGTATCAACGTTAAATCTGCCGCGATCAGGTTGTCTGAATTTATCTTGCATCACGCCATTTCTCCCTCAGGTAAACGTCCATCCCGGAAATTCCGAAGCCAGGGTCGACCGGTGGGTGGTCACAAGCCCTGCCCCGGGACTGATGGGGTGGTGGGGTGACACCGTCCCCGCCGTGTCGATGGAAAAGCCGTAGGACAGGGAATCCAGCCTGGTCACCGAGGCGCCGTTCACGCCGTTAAGCGACAGCACGGCATCCCAGGATGTCGTGCCGGTGGCCGGCGCATTGCGGGAAGGATGATCAATAAAGGTGGTCGGCCTTGCCGCCGCCTCGGCGTCGGTCCAGTAAAAAGGTTTCGCGTCGTCATTGGGCCGCGGATCAACATAGGGGGAGGTGGCCCCGCCCAGAGGCACATTGCTGTCGATGGTCTGGGTCCAGCGGTAGCCGTCCGGATAGTCGAGAGAACTGGTGCCGTTGGTGATTTCCACCTGAATGCCCACTCCCCTTGCCTCCGCGGCAAAGGAGGTGAGCGAGGCGTTCTGGTCCTGGTCCCCGCTGGACTGGTTGGTGCTCTTGTCCGGCAGCCGCGGCTGAAAGGAGGCGTTTGTGTTCATCTGCGCATTTGCCGCATCGGCCGAGAAGTTTGTCAGTCTGATGCGGGGCAGGGGCTGCTGCCCGGAGTCGTGATTTTTATCTCCCATGGTCTGCATGGCGAGATTGCCCACTGCCCTCTGCAGGGACGGGGCGGCAGGCGGCAAGGTGCCGGTATGTGCTCTGGCCGCGGCGGTGACATTGCGGTTCCTGCCGGCTCTTTCGTGATCTCGATTCTGTTTTGTATTCCGTGCGGCAAACATGACAGATACCTCCTCAGGTTTTGGAACAGTCAGAGCGGTTGATCGTTTCCTCATTCCACAGCTTGCCTATTTTCTCGAACTCCCGCTTGACCCCATGCATGATATGCTCCATGCTGATCTCCTCATTGCTTTCCGCGGCAAGAAAGGCGGTATTCAAGATAATGTTGCGGATACTGCCCCCTGCAACCTGGAAGCGTCTGGCCAGGAAATCATAGTCTATGCCCGTCTTGACCGGCGCTTCCCGGGGGAAATGGCCCTGCCAGATGCGGGCTCGCAATGCGGCATCCGGAAAGGGGAACTCCACAATGAAGCGGATGCGCCGGGTAAAGGCCTCATCCATGTTGGAGCGCAGATTGGTGGCCAGGATGACCATTCCTTCGTATTCCTCCATCTTCTGCAACAGATAGCTGGTCTCGATGTTGGCGTAGCGGTCGTGGGCGTCCTTCACCTCGGTCCGTTTGCCGAAAAGGGCGTCCGCCTCATCAAAGAAGAGGATGGCGTTGCTGCGCTCCGCCTCGGCAAATATCCTGCCGAGGTTTTTTTCCGTCTCGCCGATGTACTTGCTGACAACGCCGGACAGATCGATCTTGTAGAGATCAAGCTGCAGCTCACCCGCCAAGACCTGGGCCGCCATGGTTTTTCCCGTGCCGGGGGGGCCGGAGAATAACACGCTGAGCCCCCGGCCGTAGGACACCTTGCGCTCAAAGCCCCATTCGGCAAACACCCTGTACTGATGCTTGACCTGGGCGCAGATCTCCTTCAGCAGCGCGGTCTTTTCTTCCGGCAGCACAAGGTCGGCCCACGTATATTTCGCCTCAATCTTGACGGACAGTTCCGCAAGCTGGTGATGGGACTGGCTGCGGCAGGCGGCGTACAGCTCAGACAGCGACAGTTTTCTGTCCCGGCCGCCGGCGGCTTTCAGTGTATGGGCAAAACGCGCCGCCCGCTCGATCTGGCCGGGGGTCAGGGCAAAGCGCCGGGCCAGCTTAGCCGACCATTTCCTGCTGATGTCGGCCGGTTCGGTGGCCAGCATGTTCTGCCAAACCCGCTCTCTGATGGGGACCTGGGGCGCAGGCACGGCAACCGGCATGAACTCTATGTCGTCAAAGCATCCCTCGCCGGACCAGGCCTTTTCCCCGGCCATGAAGACAAGCCAGCCATACTCGGCAATGGCCCGGGCCGTCTTTTTCAGCAGCGCTCTGCCTTTGTCCGCCCGCTGCGTAAGTGTGGTGATGTTGTCGAGGAAAAGAATGGAGCGGGTCAAGAGCCCCTCCCGCAAGGTCAGCCGCACAGTGGTGTCCCATTCCTCTTCACCTGCGGGCAGCAGGTCCAGGTCGACGGCGAGCATGGGGCACTGCAGTTCACTGCACACCGCCAGGGCCAGCCTGGTTTTTCCAGTGCCGGACGGCCCGTACAGATAGATCACCATTTTTTCCCTGATCATCTCCCGCTTGATGTGGCGGCTTGCCAGATTGAGGAGCCTGGTCTTGATTTCCGGCGCAGCCGGCAGCTCGGCAAGCGTTACAGTGGGGGAGAGCAGCCGGGCGCAGCGGTTGAGCCGGATATCCATGGCGTTGTTGCCGATGATGAAATCGACAATCCTGCGGTCCACCTTGAGCAGCATGGCCAGATCGCTTGTCCCGGACGGACTGTGTGGATCATGGACGCTCTGCAGAATGCCGCTGCGGAACAGTTTCGCCCCGCCGGCCAGCAGCTGCCGCAGCTGCCAGCGCTGCTCGCGGCTGTCACAGAGAAGCTGCAGGACCAGATCCACTGACGGTTTTTTGCGGGTGATATCGTTCTGCAGATAGGCGTAGAGGGTGTCGTACTTGCGGTCCAGCTCCGGCGCCAGGCAGATGACAATGATCTGCATCTCAACAGATGACAGGCCGAACATTTGCGCCAGACAGGGCAGGGCAAGAAAGATCTTCCCCTCCAGGCTGACTGCCACCCTGCCGCTGATCTCCTGCCCCAGCAGGTCGATCTGCTGGCGGTTGGCAATGATCTCCGGCGTGTCGGGGCATATGTCGTCGCCTTCATGCAGCAGCCGTTCAACCTCGGCGTGCGGGATATACATGGGGCTGACCGGGTTCTGGTCCATGACCGGCATCCTGGCCCGCAGTCTGAAAACCTGCTGCCTGATCAGCAGGTCGAGCTTTTTCAGCTCGTCTCTGACATGATCAAAGCTTGACTCGTAGATCAGGGGCCGGCTCTCATCTTTTTTCATGGCCTGCACGTTCACGCCGTCACCTCGAAGAAAAGGGTCTTTCTCGTTAGATGGGAGATATCAACCCGCATCTCGTAAAAACCAGGGGCAAGGTCGGCCGGAATGGTGACGCTAAAGGAGTCATCCTCGAGTTCCTGGCCGGAGAGGACCGGCCTTCGCATCAGTGACACGTAAGCCTTCCAGCCGGAGAGATTCTTGCCGCTGATGGTCACGCTGGCCCCTGCCGGTGCGGCAATGGGAGTGATCATTTCCACTGTCGGCGGCAGAAATGGGGCGGATACCCCCGGCACGCCCACCTGGCGTACTCGTTTGGCCATGGTCCGCTCACTGGCGGACAGCATGTCAAGCTGCACAACCGCCACCTCATAGGCCACGGAAAGCCGGTAAGGCTGGGAAAAGGTGCTCCACACATTGCTCATCTCTTCAAGCTCGATGGGGCACGGCATCATCTTGATCTGTTCCCTTGCCCCGGCGAGTTCCTCCGGTAGGTAGTCAGCCGGGATGACCGGGTTCTCATAAAAGACGCGCATCGCCTCGCCCAGTATCTCATGGCTGGCGGCATTGCCTGTCTGCTGGTCGTTGATGGCATAGGGGGTCATCAGATAATGGAGATGCAGGGACAGGGGCGGCGGCACGAGCCGGGCCGGATTGTCGGCCCTGGCCTGCCAGTCCATGTTCTTCAGCACAGGGCTTTCCTGCACCTTGTACAGATAGAGGTTGACGCGCCGGTCTACGCCCTTGTCGTGCGGTGACAGAATGGTGACATCCACCTCCGGGGTCAATGTCATCTCACCGAGCAGGAGGTTGCGCAGAGACTCGCTCACCAGTCCTATTGCTGTCGATACGCTCACGTGTCCGCCCTTTATCTGATCATCTTCAATGTTGTGCGAGCCATATAGCTCCGTTCCCAGAAGGCGGCCGGCATGCGGCCGCGGCTTCTGCCGCCTGATGTGCTGTTGATCACCACGATCTGCTGGAGAGGCGGTTGCGGCGGGGTCTCCCGGCCGGCTGTGGTGGCCTGTTCATTGTCATGCGCGTCAGTTGCCGTGGTCTTTTTGGCGATCAGCTCATAAAATGTCCGCCGCAGCTCTTCGATCTTCCGGGCGCCATCCTCATCCGGCCGCCGGGCCGGTGACACGGTCGTATGCCGCTCTGCTGCCCCGAGTTCTGCCTGCGCCGGCGGATGTTCCTGCCGCTGCGGCAGCACCAAGGTTGGCCTCCTCTCCAGCGCTGCTGCCGTGAGTTGCCCCTCGCTTCCGCGCTCAGCGGTGTTATCAGCCGTGACCCGCAGCAGGTTGGTTCTCTGCACTGTCGCAGGGCGTGTTTTCTGTGCCGCGGCCATTGTTGCCGTCGCTGGCGCTTGCGGGGCAAGGCCGTCAGCTTGAGCGGCAGAGGGCAATGGCATCGCCGCCCGGGGTGTCCGCCGGCGGTCAGCCGGCGGCAGGGTAGATTGCTGCCCACGGTGCAGGGGCACAGACCGGTCGGCTTTGTTTATTGCCGCACTGCCATGCCGCGTTTGCCCGGGATGGAGAGGCATGGTCGGTTGCGGCATGTCGGGTGGCGGGCCTGCAGATGAGAGATTATCGCTCTCCGCCTCTGCAAGCGCAGCAAAGAGCTGCCTGTCGGTCGACCTGCCGGGGATGGCAATCTCCTGTCTGCCCCCTGGCGTTGCCCCCTTTTCCCCGGCTGCCGCCTGCCCGCTGTCTGCCGCAGTCTGCCGGATTTTTTCCGCCCCGGAAACGGCAGGCATGACTGATGCCATGCCCGGCATCATCTGTGCCGCGGGCCGCGACTGAGCATGTTGCCCTGTTTCTTCGACGCTGAGGCGGGGAGAGTGCTCCACCGCAGACCTTGCTAAGTCCCTTTTCCCGCTCTTTGCCGCTGGCGGAGACACGACTCGCTGATCGTCGTCGGCAGCCTGTCGATCAACCATGAGGGGCTGGCCCGGGGCAATGGCCTTGGTCTGTGGGTCCTCTTCTTCCCTGTCCAGCCTGTCGATAGGGCTCTCCATGTCGGCAGAGTGGTCAGGTGTCCGGCCGGACAACGGCCAGTGGAGAGAAGGTTCTCCGGCCGATGGCCGCATCTGGTAACGGAAAGCCCCCGGCGGCACCGGCACATGCCCATGCAATCCACCGGCCGTCCTCTCCGGCAGGCCGAGCAGCGAACGTACCATCCTCTTTGCCGGGCTGTCGCCGCCGCTCTGCTGCTGCCTGTGTGTCGTGCCGTTTTCTTCAGAATGCATTGTTCAACCGTTCCATTTCCTCGGAGAGGACCTCGATGTAGCGTCGCCGGTTTTCCCGTGTCATGCCGAGGATTTCCTTTTCGCTCCAGTGATAATGATATGCCAGATAGTGCACCTCTTTGAGCAGCAGATCAAGCCGGGTGCGCAGTTCTGCCAGGACGAATTCCTGCAGATCGAATGAGGTGGTAAAGGTGCGTCCGCACTCCGGGCAGACTGCCTCCATGCTGAAGCCGATTTTGGGGGCCAGACGGTCCATTTCCCTTTCAATTTCCGCCTTTGCCGTGGCTGACAGACTCATGATATCTGCCATGGCCGGCTGGCGGACAGGACCGATGCTCTGCACGCAGCGGGCCAGCAGGCTGTCTGCCGCCATGGCCTCATCGCTGTCAAGCAGGTGGGCGAGGATTTCCTGGTCCTCGCCGTTGGGAAGCCGGAAGGTGACGGTGTTGCCGCCCGCTTCCTGCGAGAGACGCATCCGGTGCCGGAGAGACTGCTGCGGCGAGCCGGTCACAGGGATGTTTTCCGTTGAAAAGTCGATATCCACCCGCGCGCGGCAGTCCGGCCAGGTACAGGTGATGACCGCCTGGATGTTCCGGCCGAAGGTCATCTCCCTGAGCTTCAGCAGGAGAAAGAGCCGGTCGCCCACCAGCAGGCGGCGGACCATCCCCTCTGACACATCATCAATGGCGCCGAGGCGGAGGATGCAGTGGCTGAGCAGCGCGGTGACAAGAACCGCTGAGGGGGTATGGCCTCTGTCGGCAATCATTTTTTCGGCAAAACCGCAGAGCGGCGAAAGAGTGACCTGGCCGTGCGCCTGCCCGTCATCATCCACGTAGCCCCCTGGAAGCTGAAACGCCATGCGATCCATCTGTCACTCAGCTCTCGGTCGGTTCGGTGACGGCGGTATCGCGCTCCCAGCCTTCGTTTTCCAGTTTGACGGTCTGGATCATGACCTCGTTGCCGCCGGCATCAAGCCCCGGCAGGGCCTGGTATTCGGAGACCCAGCACCGGTAGACCTTGTAGGACAGCACCTTGCTGCCCTGCAGATTAAAGACGTCGATGACGATATCCTTGCGGAAATTCTTTAACGACATGGAGGCGTCGCTCTGGTAGTTATTGATCAGGTTGGCCCACTCCTCGAAGGTGGTGTCGTGGGTGACGCCGGCCTCCAGGGTGATGCCGTCATAGGAGGTCTTGCCCGGCAGTTTGCGGCTGGAGCTGGGATCTCCCCCCTCCCGCCATTCCTTCACCTCGGTGCTTTTTTTCAGGGCGCTGCATTTGGAGAGCCCCGCCACGTATTTGCCATCCCACTTGATTTTGAATTTGAAGTTCCGATAGGGATCGAACCTGTGGGTGTTTACTGTAAACTGTGCCATATCTTTTCTCCTGAAGTGCCTAAAGTGCCTAAAGTTAAAAAGTACTTAAAGTGCCTAAAGTACTTAAAGTGCCTAAAAATAAAAAGAACTGAAGTGCCATAAATGTTTAAATTGCCTAGCGTCCTTCAAGCAGTTGAAGTGCGTGCAGTGAAAGGTTTTGTCTGATCAGTAAAGTACCTTTGGGTTAACTTCAGGCACTTTAGGCACTTGTCTTTAATTCTGCCCGGCTTTCTGGCTGATTTTCACCACCACGAACTCGGCCGGCTTGAGCGGCGCGAAACCGACCAGCACATTGACGATGCCCAGGTCGATGTCCGCCTGGGTGGTGGTCTCGCCGTCGCACTTGACAAAGAATGCCTGGGAAGGTGTTGAGCCCTGGAATGCCCCCTGGCGGAACAGGGTCATCATGAAGGAGCCGATGTTGAGCCGGATCTGGGACCAGAGTTCCTCATCATTCGGTTCGAAAACGGTCCACTGGATGCCGGTGTAAATGCTGACACGCAGCATGATGGCCATGCGGCGCACCGGGATGTATTTGTATTCCGGGTCGGAGCTCAGTGTGCGCGCCCCCCAGAGAACAATGCCTGATCCGGGGAATTTGCGGATAACGCAGACGCTCTTTTTGTGCTTGTTGAGATTGCCTTGCTGGATATCGGTCAGGTCTGTTACCAGGCCCACCGCCCCGCCGAGAACGGCTTCCGTGCCTGCCGGCGCCTTCCACACCCCCCGCTTGGCGTCGATCTGGGAATACATGCCGGACACGTATCCTGAGGGTGGCACGCTGATCGGCTCAGCGGAAAGACCGGTGGGATCAAGGGTTTTCAGCCAGGGAAAGTAGGCCGCGCCGTACGAGTTCGGCGTATTGATGTCGTCCCGGTATTGCAGGGCGTCTTCCAGGCTGATGTCGTCCCGGTCCATGTCGGCGATATAGAAGCAGTCGGACAGCGGCCGGTTTCTGCAGTAATTCATGCCGGCGTCGGCGACTGCCGGCGAGCCGATGCCCGGTACGGCGATGAGGGAGACGTCCCGGATGGTGTCGAGCCAGGAGAAGGCGTTGGTGTAGTCGATGTCGTTTAAGGGCAGGGTGCCGTCGCTGCCGGGCTGCACCGCGCTGACCGCGCCACTCACCGTGTCGTCGCCGAGGTAAAAAAAGTCGTCGGCAGCGGTATTCTGCGGACGCATTGCCGCGGAGCCGTAAACCTCCGTGCCGCCGTTTCTCCTGCCGAGCCGCAAGGCGCCGGCCGCATTTTCCAGGGGGTCGGTGGCGGCGACAACCTCCACCTTGGAGGCGGCGCTGGTGTTGCCCGAGGCAATGCGCAGCATGTTGGTGGCCTGCACGGTGACGGTGACGTTGTAAGCATTGGCCGGTGTTGATTCCCGCAGAGGGGTCATGGCCTGGATCGTTGACTCGATGGCCCCCCCGATAACGGCAAGATCGCTGACATCGGCGCCGGACAGGGCCGTGGTCAGATCCACCGTCCGGTAGCCGTCGTTGTTGATGTTGATGCGGAATTTGCGCTGGTTTGTCCCGAGCAGATCCCCGCCCAGGGTGATGGGGGCGCTCTGGCTGTATCCGGCAATCTGGTTGCTGTTGGCCGTGTTGACCTCCACCGTGATATATTTGGAGCTGGTGTTGATGACCGTCTCAACAAAGTCAGGGGAGGAGGGGTTCATGGAGAGATTTTCATAGGCCTCCATCTGCACCGGGTCTTCATCGGGTTTCGGGTTGTCCTGATAAACCGTCAGATTGAAATCGTTGGCAGGGTCATCGGCTTTGCTGCTGTCGACGATCACCATGGTATGGTTGCCCCAGGCGCCGGATGATTTGGCGGAAATGGTCATGCTGCCCTGGGCGGAGGTGCCGCGGTCAAGGATCGTCACCGTTGCCGTATCGGCTCCGGTGGCAACGCGCCCCACATAGCACTGGGTGCCGCCGTTGTTGAAGAACTGGAAAACAGCGTGGGCCAGAAAATAGCCGTTCAGAAAACCGCCGTAGACAGTCTGGAACTCGGTGAAGTTGAATATCTTTTTAACCTCGCCGATCGGCCCTCTTTCTGCAACACCGAAGAATGCCGCGGTTGATGTCCCGGCAGCTTCTATCGGCCTTACGCCACTGGAAATCTCTTCCACATACACACCTGGATACGTTAAAACTGCCATAAATTCCTCCTTTTTATTTAAGGATTTGCTTTCTTATTTTTTGTAACTTTTTGTGTTGCCTTTTTTATTTTTGCCGCAGGCGCAGCCGGCTTCTTTATCTCTTTCAGTTCCACAATATTTCTGTCCTGCAGCCTGATAAGCTTTGCGTTGTGGGTAATTTCCACATCGATGATTTCCCCGGAGGTGTCACCTGCATTCAGATAACAGGTGCGGCCACTGTTCAAGCGTATCATTACAGGTCGGTTCATTTTGTTGCGTATCGTGACGGCCATATGCAATCCTCATCTAAAGTTATGTTCATATGGTATAACGGTTTTGCGGAGTTGTCTTATTGAGCTTGCAACGGGAAGTGATTAGATAAAACGCTTTATTTATTAAGAGCAAAAGGGGTGCCAGCAGCATGGGACGGATATTTCTTGTCTGGATAATGTCGCTGTTCCGGCAGGTTATTTTTTACGCTTTTGCGAGGTTGCGGCAAGGCCGGCGGATATATAAAGGAATATGTGACAATGCTTTGTTACCTGTGCATGTTACAGCAGGAGATTTTACAGAGGCTGGTCTGTTCTTCTGAAAGGAAGCGAGATGTTGTCAGAAAAAGAAAAGACCGCCGGTGTGCGGCTGGTGATGTGGCCGGAGGGAACCCAAGTGTAGATTTTCTGTAACAGGTTTTCCGGTTTTCCCTGACGGATGCAAGTGACAGGAAAAAATGTGAGACCATCCGTTTGCAAGCTGCGGAAATGTATGGTGAATTTCTCAGAAAAAGAATAGGATGAATTGAAAGTAATAAACAGGCAGGCAGAATGAAAGAAAGCAAGAATAGGTCAGGGGAAATCATCGCTCTGCTCAGGCAAGCGGAACTGCTGCTGAGAGGTAGTGCGGCCGGCCGGTCCCTGCCTCGTCCGGAAGAACTTGCTGAGATTGCCCGCGATCTTGAACGCCATCAGTTTGAGCTGCAGCTGCAGGGCGAAGAGCTTGTCAACATCAAAAATGAGTTGCAAAAGGCCCATGACGAGCTGGAAAGAAGGGTGGCTGGCGGAAAGGACGTTCGAACTGCAATCAACTAATTTCCGGCTGCATCAGAAAATAGAGTTGCGCAAGGTTGTTGAGGAGGAACTGCGGAGCAGTGAAAGGCGTTTCCGGCAGCTTGTCTCCATGTCGCCGGTCGGCATCTATCTGACCGATAAGAAAGGTCTTTGCACCTATGTCAATGAACAGTGGTGTGAAATGGCCGGTCTTTCCCCGGAGGAAGCGGCCGGGAAGGGATGGGTGCAGGGACTCCATCATGAAGATCGGCAACAGGTGAGCGCTGCCTGGGAGAAAATGGTGGAATCCGCCGGTAAGTGGGGGGTGGAATACCGTTTTCAAAATAAGAAGGGGGAGGTTGTCTGGGTATACGGGGCGGCAAAGGCGTTACTGGACAATAACGGTAAAATAACCGGTTATATCGGCATCAACACCGACATCACCGCTCTCAAAGAAGCGCAACGGAAGCTGCAGGCAAGTGAGGGAAAATTCCGCACGGTTGCCGATTATACCTGTGATTGGGAATACTGGCTGAGTCCCAAAGGCGAATTCCTTTACATATCACCCGCCTGCGAAGAGGTAAGCGGTTATGGGACCAGGGAATTCATAGCTGATCCGGGCTTATTCTACTCCATCATCCACCCTGATGACCGCGTCGAAGCAGTAAAGCATTTAGCGAAAGAATCATTTGACAGCCCACTGCAAAGATTTGACTCCCGCATTGTGACAAAAGGCGGGGAGGAAAGGTGGATCACCCACGCCTGTTGGCCCGTGTATAATGGCCAAGGCGAATTTGTCGGACGGCGGGGCACCATCCGCGATATCTCTTACCAGAAGGGGATAGAAGAGCGGTTGATCAGAAGTGAAGAGCGTCTGCTGCTGGCCCTTGATGCCTCCTCCGACGGCGTATGGGACCGCAATCTTGTAACAGGTGAGGTTTATTATGGGGAGAATTGGCATCGGGTGCTGGGCTACAGCGATGAGGAGGCCAAGAGGATGTTTCTCTCCTGGGAAGAACTCATACACCCGGATGACCGGCACAAAGCGCTGGCAAAGATCGATGAGCATCTCAAGGGAAATACCTGCCGTTATGAGTCGGAATTCCGCATGCGCAACAAGGCAGGGGAGTGGCAGTGGATTCTGTCAAGAGGCAGGGTGGTTGACTGGGATGACGCGGGACGTCCCGTCCGCTTTGTCGGAACCCATACGGATATTACCTACAGGAAGAATTTTGAAATAGAATTGCGCAATGCCCACGACGAACTGGAGCAAAGGGTCGCCTCCCGCACCAAGGAGCTTGAAGAGACAAATATTGCCCTCACCGTGCTGCTGAAGAAAAGAATAGATGATAAGCGTGAACTGGAGCATCATATTACCGCCAATGTCAGAACCCTGGTTGAACCCTATCTGGCGAAACTGGGAAAAGGTCGGTTGACGGCGGAGCAGAAAGTTTTTGTGGATATTCTCGAGTCCAATCTCGATAAAATCATCTCTCCCTTTACCAGCACATTATCATCAAAATTCGTCAAACTCACTCCGGCAGAGATTCAGGTGGCAAATCTTGTAAAACAGGGGAAAAGAACCAAAGATATTGCTGAGTTGCTCAATCTTTCCCCCGGGACAATCAATATCCACAGAAAAAATATCAGAAAAAAACTCGGGCTGACAAACCAGGGAGGCAACCTTCAGTCGGTTCTTTCGTCATTTGCCTGACCTTTGCAAAAAACGCCGCATCACCCTCTGCCAGTAAGGAAGGGATTGGAATAGATATATTTCCTATCCATTTTCTATATGAATTTAAATCATTGTATTTTAGTTGTTGACGATTATAATTATAGGAATTACCTGCACAGCCTGTGTCGCCGTTGCAGGGTAAAGAACGGCGAGAAGGCTCTGTCGGGGTGCGTTTGTGACTTGTCGCAGATGAAGAAGAGAAGCGGTGCAGGATCAAAAGAAAAGCCGGACCACCATTACCATTTGCCTCAAGAAGACGGATTTGCCGAAATACTGGAACAGGTGAGGTAATCGTTATGCAAGATATGGACGACAAACTACGGTTGGGAGTTGTTCTTGTTGAAGATATCGCCTCGCAGGTTGCAGATAGTGAGATTTGTCAATTTTTCAGCCACATTGACAACGTGACAGCCGTTTCTGTGATCCAGGCAGATAACGGGGTCTCCGGGCGTCGGTTCTGCTGGGTCAGTGTGAAAAATCCTTTTGATACGGTGGCAAAACTCAAAGGTATGGAAATTGCGGGACGCAGATTACATATGCGTTTAATGGGCTATCTGTACCCTGCGCAGCAAGATGGCTGATGCAAGTCAATTTTCCATGGCTTTCGGCAATTGCTTCAACACGGACGGGAAAACCGGTGGAGAAGAAAAAAACAACCTGAAGGGAAAAAAATGGCCACAGAGACGCATGATACAAAACAGGAAAGGCGGAAGCACAAGCGGTTCAGAGTGAATAACACGGTCTTTGCAATGCTTGATTCGCATCCTTTCGGCCATGCCGCTGCTGTTCTTGATGTAAGCAAGGGAGGAGTGGGTTTGCAGTATTGCAACAGAGACGATTTTGACTGCAACTGCTGGAAGAGTCTGGATGTGATTTCCTCATATGATAATTTTTTCCTGCGCAAGCTGCCTATTGAAATCATCTCTGACCAGGCAATCGAAAAGGAACAGGGCAACGCACGGGATGAGGGAATAAAACGTTGCGGCGTAAAATTCAATAACCTGACCTTTACCCAACAGGCCTTGCTGGACATATTTATCAAAGAGAATTCGAATTGCAAAGAATAAAAAGTGAATTTACCATCCTCTGTAAATGAATAAATGATAATGTCAGGATCGCGAGGACAAGCGGTCGTGGAGGATTTTTCATGGAAGGCAGAGAGCGCAGGAAAAATAAAAGGCAGAAAGTAAAAACCGGCATTACCGGACTGTTAACGCCTGAAATCCCTCAAATCGGCAAGATCATTGACATCAGTATCGACGGGCTTTCTTTTATCTGCAGGGAATGCGATCTGCCGATAAATGGCACAGTTGAGATGGATATTTTGATCATGGACAAGGATCTTTTCTTTCCCAATGTCCCCTGCATTATCGTTTCAAAAAACGTCTATGATGATGTGATAAATTTCAGCGCCACAACAATGAAACGTTGCGGGGTGAAGTTTAACTCTCTGAAAGCAAAGGACCGGTTGCAGCTGAATTCCCTTTTATTTCTCGAAAAAAACCTGAACGCCTCTTTGTAAAAATGGCATGATATGTGCGACAGGTTGACCCCGATTTTTTGTACGACGCCGATTTTTTGTCGAAACTCTTTCCCTCAAGCTTACCCTCCCCAATAATGGATGTTGCGCTATCCTGCAGCATATGGCACTCTGCGGAAGGTGACCATTGTCGCAGGTTTTTTCCCCATCCATTTTCTCTTCCTGCTCAGTGTGTCTTATGTTTATTGCCGTCATCATGGGCATTAAGGGACCTCTACGGCAGCCGGTTTGCTTTCTGAAGCCGGGGCAAGCCTAATTCAATCTCTGAAATCACAATTTAAAGGGAGTGCACTGTTGAAGGCCGACGGCTTTTACCTTGGTGTGGATCTCGGCTCCGTGAGTCTGGAAGGCATGGTCGTCGACGGTTCCGGCAGGCTGCTCTGGTACGCCTATCGTAGGGTGCAGGGCCGTTCCAGGGATGCTGTTGCCGTTTTATGCCGGCAGCTGCTGGAAGAATGGATGTTACCCAACAAGGTGAGATCGTTCAACGGCGCCCTGGCCACCGGCAGCGGCAAAGAGATCGTGCAGGAGATGCTGAACATCCCGGCGGTCAACGAGATCGTCGCCCATGGAACAGCGGCCGCAGGATTTGCCGGGGGCAGGGCCTCGGTCATTGAGATCGGCGGCCAGGACTCCAAGTTCATTCTCGTCGATGAAAAAGGTCCCTACGATTATGCAATGAACGAGCTGTGTGCGGCGGGTACCGGCGCCTTTCTCGATGTGCAGGCGGAGCGGCTCGGGCTTTCCATTGAGGAGCTGTCGGCCATGGCGGCCGGGGCGGAGACGGTGCCGTCCATGGCCGGACGCTGCAGCGTGTTTGCCAAGTCGGATATCATTCACCTGCAGCAGCGGGGGGTGCCGGTAGACCAGATAGTGGCCGGGCTCTGCCATGCCCTGGCCCGCAATTACGTGGCCAATCTGATCCGGGGCCGCGAGGTCGTCAAACCCGTGGTTTTTCAGGGCGGGGTGGCGCTGAACGACGGAGTGATCCGCGCCTTTAAAGACATTCTGGCGCTTGACGATGGCGATATCATAAGGCCGGAGATGCCGCACATGGCGGGAGCGCTGGGCGCCGCCCTGCTCTCCGCCGGTTTATCTGCCGGCCTTGACGCTGAGGCAGTTGAACGGGCAGCATCTCAAGCCGCTGCCGGCAATGAGCAAGGCGACGGCTTTACCACCCGGGCCTGGCAGATGGATGAGGCCGCGGCACGCATGCTGAAAGCACTGGAATCCTTTGAAGTGGTGCGCCCGCCTGCTGCCGGCGAAAAGGTGTTCATCGGCCTTGATGTCGGTTCCATCAGCACCAAGGCCGTGGCGTTGACGGCCGAAGCCGTGCTTTTGGCGGAGGTCTATATTTTTACGGCGGGCAAGCCGCTTGAGGCGGCCAAAAGCGCGCTGGCTTGCCTGGCGGAGAGCATCAACGAAACAGCCATCGTTGCGGTGGGGGTTACCGGGTCCGGGCGGAAGCTGGTGGGGCATGCCGTGGGCGCCGACCTGGTGGTTGATGAGATAACCGCCCAGGCCAAGGGGGCCTGGCTTGGTTCGGCTGAGGCAGACACGGTCATTGAAATAGGCGGTCAGGACGCGAAGTTCATCCGGCTGGGGCAGGGCGGCACGGTGGTTGATTTCGAGATGAACAGGGTCTGTTCGGCCGGGACGGGATCATTTATTCAGGAACAGGCTGTGCGGCTGGGGGTCGATCTCAAGGAGGAATATGCGGAGCTGGCGCTCAGCTCCCGCCGGCCGCTGCAGTTCACCAGCAGATGTACTGTTTTCATGGAGTCTGATCTGGTCCACCACATCCAGCAGGGCGTGCCCTTGCCGGACCTCCTGATGGGTGTTTCCCAGGCAGTGGTGGAAAACTATATCGACAGGGTGGTGCAGGGCAGGAGTTTTGGCCGGCATGTGGTTTTCCAGGGCGGTGTGGCCAAGAACCGTGCCGTGGTGCAGGCTTTCAAGAACAGGCTCAATGGGACGGAGGTTGTCGTCCATGGGCATCCGGGTATTTCAGGGGCAATAGGCATGGCAGCGCTGACCCTTGACATGTTCCAAGAAAAAAACTCCACAGGGCCTGGCTTCAAGACCTCTTTCAAGGGTTTTCGTTTTTCAACCACGCACCGAGAGAGCTCCTTTGAATGCCTGGGCTGCGAGAATCGTTGCCAGGTCTGCTCATTTCATTTCCAGGAAGGGAGATTTCATTTCGGCGACCTGTGCGGCAGATATTCCGAGGCCATCAGCGGCCTGGAGCCGGGCCGGGACATGACGCCGGACATGACTGATGTGGTGGGCGACGACATGCAACCCGAGCATTTCATTGCCACGGTGGGTATTCCCAGGGCTCTCCTGTTTCGCGAGTTCTACCCATTCTGGAAGAAATATTTCCAACAACTCTCCATCCGTGTGAAGGTGTCAGCGCCGTCGAGCAACGACTGTCTGTCTCTTGCCCTGACACGGCTGCCGGCTGAAACCTGCCTGCCGGTCAAGCTTCTCTTCGGCCATGTGGCCTCCCTGGAAAAAGAAGGCGTTGACGCGGTCTTCATCCCTTCCATGTTCCGTCTGCTGGATGGGGTAAGCTGCCCCTATATCCAGCACGGGGCCTCCATGATCCAGGCCAACTTCGACTCCATCAATGTGGTGCCCATGACGCTGCTTCCTGACTTGCCAGTCAGGGAAAAGGAAAAGCTCTCGCTCAGGGTGGCGGAGGTGTTCGGCGTGGACCGGGCCGATGCGGATCTGGCCTATGAGGCGGCGGCAAGGGAACTGGCATCTTTTCAAAAGAGCATCGAATACGACCCGCGCTCTGCCGGG
>Ga0180007_10001768_pt1 | contig 27561 bp, 27 predicted proteins | sample MM_PC_MetaG_FD_121122 | JGI IMG/M metagenome (GOLD analysis project Ga0180007, IMG submission 121122) | Groundwater microbial communities from the Aspo Hard Rock Laboratory (HRL) deep subsurface site, Sweden - MM_PC_MetaG | ecosystem: Environmental > Aquatic > Deep subsurface > Groundwater... | reverse complement strand
CCTTCGCCTGCTCCTTCTCCTTCTCCGCCTTCAACCTCTCCATGGTCTGGGGATCGACCTTGCCTTTCTCTGTTGCTGCCATGAAATCCTCCTTGATTGGTTGCCACAACGAAACCGACTCGAATAAAAAATTATAGCACGACAAAATCATTCTGTCAACCGGCAGTACTGATAAGAGAATAAATATATTCTCTTATCATTCAATTTTAGACAAAAAAAACCGCCCGCGCACTGCGGACGATCTTTTATTTGAATTTGATTATTTTTCAGGCATTCCGATAATTTTTTCTTCTTCTTCAAAACTCGGAAATTCTTTGGCGGATGATTGTTCATTTAACGGTGACTCCGGTAAATCCTTTACCGATTCCACCGGTTTTTCCGGCTCTTCCTCAGCCTCTGCCAATTCCTCCACTTCTTCCAATTCCCCTATCTCCGGAATTTCCTCTGTCTCAGCCATCGCGTGCTCCACGCTGACCGACTCGGACACCTCATCCAGCTCTACGAGAACCGGTTCGTCTTTCTTTTTTATTTCCGGAATACTGAAGAGTTTGTCTCTTTCCGGATTGTAAGTAATTATCACAAAAGCAATGCCGAGAATAATACCTAATACTATTCCCAAACCCATATTCCAGAAAACATTCGGCTTCACCGGATATTTTGACACCAGCGGCGCATCCAAGAGCCTGAGCTCCACATCTTCTATTCCTATATAATCATCTTTCTCGGAAGTCAGGACAAACACAACCGCTTCGGAAATCTTCAACGCTTGATTAGGATCAGAATGATAAACTTTTATTTCCAATTTACTCATGCCCGCCGGCACAGAGGTTTCTATCATATTTTCCCAGACTTTTCGCTTTTTCGCTTCATCTGTCGGAAAATAATCAGCATCAACATTGAACCCGGACTGAACGACTTTGTCCAAAAACGAACTCGAATAAACAACCTGAGACAATTTATCGGCAATTCGTTCCTCTGATTTCAACGCGCTGTACGCGTCAATGCTGTAGCCGGACTTTTGCGTCACCAGAATACTGGCGGTCGCGCTGTACAAAAAAGGCTGAATCAGCGTAAAAGCCAATGCAACCAAAATTATAACCAAAGTGACGATCAGCACTTTTCGCCAATCTCTTGCGATTATTTGAGGGTAATTGATTTCTTTAATGTTTTCCATAGAAAATTGATTTGATTTCTTTCGTAAAATTGATAAAAATAATATACCACAATGCTATTTTTTTGTCAACCGATTACTTTTCAAAAATACATAAATCATTTTCCGCAAAAACAAACTTGTCTGAAAACATTTTAATCCCGCTATTCTTATTTCAAAATTATCTCCAGCTCCTTTTCCTCTCCGCCTCTTTTTACTGTAAATTTCAACTTTTCGCCCGGTTTGTAATATGACAGCAATTCGGACAAATTCTTGTTTTCGCTCAATTCTTCTTTTTCAATTCTTATTATAATATCGCCGGTCTGCAATATTCCCTTTGCCGGACTGTCTGCGGCAATTCCCCCGTCTTTTCTGTCTTTTGGCAATAAAACGCCTTTTGTTTCCGCAATTTCCGGATTGAGGAATTCCGACAAATCAATAAAAGTCAAACCAAGATATGATCGCGTCCAGACCTGACCCTGCGTCGTGGCCTTCATTGTTTCCAATAAATAATTCATCGGAACCGCGCGACCATCCGAGTCAGCGATAAATCCGGCCATTTTTCCATCGGAAGTGACAAGCGGACTGGCAGAATATTCAGGGGTAAACGAATTTTCCAACATTAAAAATTTATAAAATTCTTCCGAACTTCGGACAACCGAACTTGTCAGCGGAGCATAATTCAAATCCTTGATCCGGCTGACGAAAACTCCGCCGCTTCCGCTGAAAGCAAGCAATGTCTGTCCTTCTGATAATTCTTCTTTGCGCACAAATTCCGCCACCGGGAAATTATTCGCTTCTACTTTCAGAAAAACCGCGCTGGTATTTTCATCCGCAATCACTTGTTTTGCCGGCAATAATTGATGAGCATTTGTCACCACATAATAATTCGCTTTTTCAGAAGTAGCGACTTGATCATTTGTCAAAATCCAGCCGTCATTGGTAATAATTGTTCCCATTCCCAAAAAATCTTCATCAGTCAAACTCGCCAAAGAATTTTTCGCGAAATTTTTTGATTTGTAAATACTAACAATGGCGGGCCGCGCTTTTACAATCGCAGATTGAATGGCGGCTTCTCCCTCATTCAAACTTTTCTTTTCCACTCGATTTGCCACCAAATCATCTATTCGTTTCGACAAATCGGAATAAGTTTTAAAACTCAGATATGGATCCTGCAAAAGAAAACTGTTGACCCACAATTCTCCGACAACGCCCCCCATAAAACCCAAAACCGTAAAAAGTACGATCATTACAAAAAAAGAATTGTTTTTCATATAAATGTTATTACGAATTCACCGCCGCAGCGCGCGGGGTTCCGCTCACGGCGGGACGAATTCTCGAATTATTATTTAACTACATGATTTACCGATGCGTTACTGATTTACTTGATAGTGTATTTATAATTTGTTATTTGGAATTTTAAATTTGTCCCGCAGCGTGCGGCATCCCGCTCACAGCGGTGATTTAGGATTTCAAATTTAGTATTTCGAATTTATATTTTGTTACATGTTACATGCTACATGTAAATCAACTCCACTGCGCCGTAAAAAGCACAGCCGCCAAACAAATTCCGGAAACAATCAAATAACTGGCAACTCTTTTTTTCGTCAAACCATGAGACAAACTGTATTTGCTGAGTCCGAGCATCAAATAATAAAAAGTTGTCAAAACAAATCCATTTACATAATAGCTGGTCGGAAAAAAACTGACAGCCACAAACGATTCAACCAAAACAATCAATATAATCGCGACAAACAGCCAACTGCGAGAAAAATTTATTTTGTGAATCCAGAAAAATTGATATGTGATCAAACCCATGACAAAAACTATTATTCCGAGCAACAGCCAGAAATTCAATTGCAACAAAATCAAACTGCCGAAACAACTGGAAAAAAGAAAATAAGCTGAAATAAGACTCAAATACAAAGACAAGCTTTCCAGCGAATACGGCTGATACTTGAACGGAAAATTAAAATACAAATTGTATTGCTTCAAAAGAAGATAAAGAATAATCGCGCTTAAAATTATCACCAGATGAAAAACCAGACTGTCAATCAAAAATAAAATAAATACAAAACTGCAAAAAGCGAACAATGCCGGCAAAATCGCAAGATTGACAAAAATCTTGTTAAACTTGAATTTTCCCAGATACCAAATGGTCAGAATCAATTGCAAAAAAATCACCAGGCAAATTATCCACCAATAATCCTGAAAATTTTTCAACATTTCCATTCCCAGTATCCAAAGAGCCGGAACCAACAACAAAATTATTCTTCGTAAAATATGCATAATTAATTTTATTTTATCTAAGACCGCTAATCGCACGCTCCGAGCAATTCATTCGTTGATCTAATAGAATAATGGGAAATAAACAAATATGCAAATAAAAACAACAGTTTGCGAAATATCAAATTAACTCTTTTTCATAATCAAACTTCGGGTGTTGTTTCTATTTTCTCCACGGTTTCCTTTGTTTTCCAGAATTCCTTCACAATGACGCTGATCGCCGTTGCAACCGGAATAGCCAAGATGATTCCCACAATTCCGCCTATTCGCGCGCCGATCAGCAACGCCGTGATGCTGACAATCGGATTCAACCCGACGGCTTTTTGCATTACTTTCGGAACCAAAAGATTATTTTCCAATTGCTGAATGATAATGAAAAGCAGTAAAACCAACAATGCTTTTACCGGCGACTGAGTGAACGCCAGGAAAATAGCCGGCACTGCGGCCGCAATCGGTCCGACATACGGAATAAATTCTCCGAGCGCGGCGACAACTCCCAGAATCAACGCGTAATTTACTCCGAGAATCAAAAGTCCGATATAGGCCATAAGTCCGACAATCAAACATAAAATCAATTGCCCCTTTAACCACGAACCGATTTTCACCTGAATTTTATTGATCAATTGCATGGCAAATTCATTGTATTTCTCAGGCAAAATAAAAGTAATCGTTCTCTTGATGGAACTCTCCTCCACTGTCAGATAAAACGTGACAACCAAAATTATTACCAAGGAAACCATTCCTCCGAAAATGGCGAATATTGTGCCTAAAATCGATTGAAGTGATTTGGCCAAATTATTTCTGAGCGCATCAACGCCATTCGAAAGATCCAGCATCAATCCATGCTCAGCCGAATAAGTCTTCAAACTGCTCAACATATCAGCTGTTTTCTCATAATATTCAGGGAAATTGACTGACAACTGTCCGATCTGAGTGACAAACGGCGGAATTAAAAAGTACACAACGGAAACAAGAAAAACAAACACAACAAAATAAATCAGAAGAATTCCCAATCCGCGCGGAATTTTTATTTTTTCCAATTTGTCTACCCACGGATCAACCGATGAAGCGAATATTAATGATACGAAAAGGATGGCGATCACTTCTTTGATCAGGAAAAGAAAATACAAACAAATAACCACTAAAAAAAATTTGAGGATGGATAAAATTGAAATATCCAAAAGTTGACGCGTTTTTGCCATAAAATTTGTTAAATTTAATAATAATGATGCTACCGCATTTGCTTTTATTATAAAATAAAATCCGCACAATGGCAACGGCAAGATAGTTGTTTCAATTTATTCGGGAAAATCAGTGGACTTTCACTCATTTCCATATTATAATAATCAAATGAAATCCGTTTTCAACAAACACGCAACCTTCGATTACGAAATTCTGGACAAATTCCAGGCCGGTTTGGTTTTGACCGGACATGAAGTGAAATCAGTCAAGCAAGGACAAATAAACCTCAAAGGCGCATTTATTACCATGCGACATTCTCCAAAACCGGAACTCTTTCTGACCAATGCTCATATTTCTCCATATTTTCTGGCCGGCCGGCTGGCTGATTATGATCCGACAAGATCGAGGAAGCTCCTGGTCAAAAAAGAAGAGATAAAATCATTGCTGGGAAAATTGGAACAAAAAGGCTTGACATTAGTGCCCTTAAAGGTTTATACTATACGAAATCTTGTGAAGATCGAATTCGGACTGGCTCGAGGCAAGAAAAAATTTGAAAAAAAGGAATCGAAGAAAAAAAAGGATGTGGAACAAGAAATCAAACGAACATTAAAAACTCAGCGTTTTTAGTCCCATGTTCCCCTGTCGCGGGGATGCCGGGCTTTGACAGGAAATATTGTAATATTGTGCGGAATGAGCCGGCGCTACTCACAAAACAGCGCTAAAACTACAAGTGCAAACACATTTGTTAGCAAGGTGAAGTCATTTTTCCAAATGCCCAACTTTGCGCCTGTTGCTGTCTAAGTACATGCAACCATCGGTCCGTCTATACTCGCTAGTCGGAGCTCCGGTGTCATAATGCGAGTTCGGCTCGGGAAGCGCCTTGGTCCCCCGCTTAAACTTCAAGGATCGAATTTTCAATATTCTGTTTTCTCTTAAGTTGAAAATTTTAAATATTTAGAGTAAACTATTTCTGTAGATGCAATTTTGCAAATTTTCTGGACGCGGGTTCGACTCCCGCCATCTCCACCATTCTTCGCGCAGCGAAGAATGCCCTTCGTAGCCTTGGCGAAGAAGGGCTGAAGTTTTCACTGGTTAGTTATTTTAAAATGGCTGCGCTACGAATGGCAAGCCATCAAAGCAAAATTCAATTAAAAGCATTCGCGCAGAGAAGAATTATATATTAGCGATTGAGAGACTAAGAGATTCAGACACAAACTCAATCTCTTAATCTCTCAGTCGCTCAATCTCTCTATACTAGAAACGTATCGTTTATAACTTTATCTAAAAGAGATTCAGAGATTTAGAGATTCAGCAACTTACTTAATCTCTAAATCTCTCAATCTCTTAGTCTCTACATCGTCTAGTCTCTCCGTCCAAAAAAAACTCGAGTAAATTTATAACCCTATCTAAAGATGAGAAAATCATACAAATTCAAAAGAAAGATCAGAGTGGAAAAAAAATATTTTTCCAATTATCAAATTCGGGCGCGCGAATTGAATGTTATTGATGAAATGGGATCACCGCTGGGGATCATGCCGACTCCGGCAGCCGTTGAATTGGCGCAAGAAAAAGGACTGGATTTGGTGGAAGTTGCTCCCAGAGCAAATCCGCCGGTCGCGAAAATCATGGATTTCGGCAGTTTTCAATATCAACGTGAAAAACAATTGAAAAAGCAAAAAAAGCTGACAAAAACGACTGAAGTGAAAAACATTCGCCTCTCCATAAAAATCAGCGACCATGACAAAGAAACAAAAGCAAAGCAAGCGGAAAAATTTCTGGCCAAAGACAACAAGATAAAGATTGAATTGATATTGAGAGGAAGAGAAATGCAATACATGGGAATTGCCAGAAAAGTTATAAATGATTTTGTTGCTCAGCTCACCACTCCCACTATAGTGGAACAAGATATCTCAAAACAAGGAAATAAGCTTTTTATTATATTAATGCCAGCAAAAACAGCGAATTAGCCAATAGCGAGCGCTCTTGCCGGCTATCCTCTAATACGCCTCTAAAACCATATATGCCAAAGTTAAAAACAATCCAATGCGTAGCGAAAAGAATCAGAATAACCAAGAACAAAAAACTCCAAAAAAAGAAATGCGGACAAGACCATTTTAATTCCAAAGAAACCGGTAATGTGACACGAGCCAAAAGATCGCTTACCACTGTAGCCGGCAAAAAATTAGCGAAAAATATTAAAAGATTCATACCTTATTCAAATTAATTAATGTTTTAGATATATAGCTCTTGATAGTTTTTAACAAAGCTTAGCACTTGAATCAAACAGCTAATCACCGGAGCTAACTAGAAAATTTCATATGCCAAGGGTAAAACGCGGGACAATGCATGTCAAAAAACGAAAAAACATATTAAAAACAACTAAGGGCTATCGCCATGGCCGAAAGAAATTGATCAAGCTGGCCAGAGTTGCCGCGCTAAAAGCGGGCCGCTATGCGTACAGAGACAGAAAAGTAAAAAAACGCGATTTCCGACGATTGTGGCAGATCAAAATCAATGCCGCTGTTCGAGCTTTTGAGATGAGCTACAGTCAATTCATTGACAAGCTGATCAAAAAGAATATCGAATTGGATAGAAAAATATTGGCTGATCTGGCTGAACACAATCCGGCAATATTCGCCAAAATAGTTGAAACAATAAAATAAAAAAAAGGACCGGTTCGGTCCTTTTTGAATATTGAAACAGTGAACAATCATTCAAAATTGAAATTGTGAACAAAGACTGTTGACTTCTGCAATGGGTTTTATTATACTTTTATCACAAGTTCGTAATCATGGATCGGTGGTGTAGCTGGTTAACACATCGCCCTGTCACGGCGAAGATCGCGGGTTCGAGTCCCGTCCGATCCGCCATGAAGTACATGCGCGGCATGACTTCATGGCAAGCCATTAACTAAATGAGAATCATTATTTTTTATGGAAAGCCATTAACTAAAAAAAATACCTCTTCGAGGTCTTTTTTTGACTTTAATTTCTTCAAACAATTAAGTTTAACTCATCTTTTTTATTCACAATTATCAAAATCATTGACGCCGGCGCGAAATTTCTTTATAATATTCATGTTTAATTAATATTCCAAAATCTTATGCCTAAAAAAATAAAACGAGGAATCGGAGTAAAAGTACCGAAGATCGCCAGATTGATAAAGGGCGGAAAAACAAGAAAAGGACGAGCGTAATCTAAATTTACAAAAAACAACAATCAGCCTGCAATTGCAGGCGATTTTGTTTTTCGTAATTTTACTAAAAATTCATACTTCAACTCAGTGCGACAATAAACCTCACGAAAACCATATCCCAATAACGAAAGAGAGGGGGCTCCCCTGAGTCGCACCGAAGGTGCAAGTTTCAAAAAAACAACACGCAGCCATTGACAAATCAACATTTTTATGCTATACTATTATTAGTTTGAAAATTCACAAGGAGGTCGAAATGGACGCAAGCATGATCACGCTGGCAAGAGAGTTCAAGGGCAGCTTTTCTCAAGACTTGGCTGACGCGGCCAACGCGCAGCCGAGGGAAGGAGGACGGTTCGTGGCCATGGACATCGGTCGGCTGGCCACCGACAACGACGAGCCTCTGGCTCGATTCAGGGGCTTCATCCCCATCAACGAGCTCGGAGAGCAGGAGAGCCTGCTCTTCGAGGAGAACTACGAGGAGGACGAGTTCGAGGACGGCGAGGCTGAGTGGGAGCTGGAGCCTCGGCTCCGGCACCTGCTCTCCCCCCGCCCCGACCGGAGCATCTCGGTCTTCCACGCGGAAGGCCGGGTTCTCCCCGACACGCCGGAGCGCAAGCGCCGGCGGCGCCAGCGGAAGAACCGCCGCCGCGCCAGCTAGCGTTCTCGCCGTTTTTCGCCCGCCCCAAATCTTCGACTACGGAGCACTCAGCCACGCTGATTCGCTCCCCTACCAGTAAATATAATCAACCAAGATTGTAGTTAGTGGTTAGGAAAAAAGAGCTGCAAGCTTGCGGCTCTTTTTTCGTTGCTCGAATATTCCCTCCTTATACTTATAACGACATAATTATCAATTGATCTGTCACCGCATGATACGCCAGCCAGACTCCGACTATCAGAAAAAACACTAAACAATAAATCATTAAAAAACTTTCATAATGTTTCCTCCTTTTCATATTTGTTTATGTTTTTTTCAATGTATCAACATCGTAAAAATCTTCATGCAGTTCATCCAGATTCACATCCTCCAATTTTCCGGTAAATTTCTCGCCTTCCTTGCGCACCACTTTTTTCATTCCCATCACTTCAGCCTCAGTCTGCCGGCCGATATCCGTTCGAATCGTCGCATTCTCTCCTTCCGATTGAGCTTTGACAACATCTTCGCCGAGATTATGTTTCTTTAAAAATAAATCCTGCGCCAAATATCCTGATTCTTTTCCGGCCAGATTGTACAGAGGAGAACGCTTTGAAAAATATCCCGGTTTGTCAGCTGTCAAATAATAAATTTGGTTTCCCACGAGGAACGCGTAGCGGCCATTTGAATCAGCCACTTGAGTGTCCAAGAGCTTGTTGAATTTGGAATCAAATACGCGCACGATTGATCGGCCGATTTTTTTCTTTTCGTCAACATCTTTAATTTCGCCGAAACTCTTCGCTTTTTCACCGATTCCCAATTTTTTGAATATTCCATACATGGCGAGCTGAGAGACGACAATCGCGCCCACCCACCACTGCGGATTGATTACAAATGAAGCGATCGCCAATGTCGGACCGATCATTGTCAATGCCGACTGCCCTTTTCTCATGAAATATTTTCGCAAAATTCCCTTTGGACTTTCCAACTTTTGAGACGGATCAAGCGCGATCGGCGGAGAAATCGTTTCTTTCTCAGTCACTTCGAAAATCGAACCGTAATACACATTCTGAAAATTTCCATCAACGCCGGCATTATTCAACAATCCGCTCGGAAATTTAAATCCTTTTTTCTCAACTGACATGAAATATTTTCCGGGCTTCAAAATGAATTGATAGCGTCCTTGTTTATCAGTCACCAGCGTTCGAACCAGCTGACTTGAATCAGCCGTATAAATACGCACAACCGCCAAATCAACCGGACGTTTTGTCACCGAGTTGTACACAACGCCCCAGCGCTCTTTCTTCCTTCTCACAAACATGAGAAATGCCTGGCTCACGACAAATTGAATATAAGTGATCGCCGTCGCGCCGGTGACGCCGGTTACTCCGACAGTTGCCACGGACGCAACTGAAGTCGCGGTGACAGTCGCAATCACAGGCGCTTTGGCAACATCATTGGCTTGCTCTGCCACCGGATTGTCAACTGTCGCTTGCTGTACTTGCTTTGTTGTTCTGATCGCCGATTTTGCCGTGCGATCAACTCCGGCTTTTACTTGTTCGTAGTCAACTCCAGAAATCGCACTGATAACATTCGAAATCGCTTTTGTCGTATTTTGCACAGCATCGGACTGAAAAATGCTTTCAGTCTCAAATTCCAATTCTTGCGCTCGTTCATCAGCTGATTTTTCCCATTCATTTTTTTCCTTTATGTCAGCCACTTGCTGCATTTTTTCCGGATCTTGCAAAATATTTATCGGGGGCGCGACCGCTATCGGTTTTTCCGGAATCGACTCTCCGCCGCCCGCTGCAGGCGGTGGAACCGGAGCAATCGGAGGTTCGACCGGAGGAGCTTCCGGTTTTATTTCCGGAATAATCGCAATCGGTTTTGGCACCGGTTTCGGTTCGACTATTTCTCTGACTTTCCGAATAGTCATTATTATTTGATTGGCGGAAACTGCTTTCGTCAGTTTTATTTCCAAATCATTTTTTCCGTTTCGATCAACATCAAACTGCTTGGCCGCTTCTTTTATTATTCTGGCTTTGATCGGATCGCTTTCAATGATAATTCCGGAATCGCTTGCCGCCAAATTAACATTTTCAATTTTGAAAGTATGACGTATGTTGGCGATTTTAAATCCGAGAGTTCCGCCTTTTTGAATATTCACCAATGTGCCGGATTCCACCAATTCAATATCTCTGGTTTCACCGCTGAGAACTGTAAATTCGGAATTCTCACTGTCATCAGTCAGACTGGAACAACCCGGATCATCCGGAAAATCAATCAAACTATCCTTGTCATCATCTATTTTATTGTTGCACTGGCTGACAACTATTTTCTTGATTTCCAGATCGCTCGCCGCGGAAAATACGGAAATATTATTGGCCGCGTCCATTGATTTGACCGCAACCTTGTGAATGCCCGGAGTTAAAACCCTTGTCACGCTATATTTCCAGGCGGAAGCAACAACTCCCACATTGTCAATCAATTGATTGTCCACATACAAAGCCACATATTTCGTATCAGCCGTTGTTGTGCCGGAAAATTCCATTTCAACCGAAACATTTTCACCTGATAATTTTTGCGATTTTATTTTAATGGAACTGATTGCCGGAACAAGCGGCGCAACAGTATCAACGGTAATTGTTTTGACCGCGGAATTCAATCCGCCTGATTTTATATAAATTTTGTGCTCCCCATCAGTCAGGGCGGTTTCAACCGTCCATTCAAAACTTTTATCAATGCCGGAAGTCAAACTTTTTACTTTCACTTCATCAATATAAATATCAAGAGGAAGCGACGCCTCTATTGTTGTTCCTTTGATTGTCGGTTTGCTGTTATTTGTCAGCAATCCATCGGCCGGAGATCCGATAACCGCAGGACCCGCATATTCGTGTTCTTCGTTGTCATCGTTTATGTCAACGCAATCAGGATCAGCCGGAAAATCTATTTTTCCATCCAGATCATTATCAATGCCGTCCTTACATTGAGGAATGGTTGATTCATTATCATCTTCCAAGGTAGCGCAATCAGGATCAGCCGGAAAATCTATTTTCCCGTCAAGATCATTATCAATTCCGTCACCGCATTGATACGGTCCGGCTTCATCATTATCAGTTGAACCGGAACAGCCGAGATCAGCCGGAAAATCAACCTTTCCGTCGCCGTCATTATCTGTTCCGTCACTGCAAGCATAAGGTCCGCTTTCATCATTATCCGTCGAACCGGAACAACCGAGATCAAACGGATAATCAGTCAATCCGTCGTTATCATTGTCAATTCCATCATTGCACAAATAAACCGGAGGCGGCGGAGCAGGAGGACTGCCTCCCAAAGTATAGTTATAGCTGATTCCTATATTTGTAATCTCCGGCGTCATTGTCGCCATGGCTGTTGAAAGATCAGCTCTCCAACGCAAATCGCTGCCCGCGTTCACAAAGGTATATTCCACTCCGGAAGTGACAGCCTCCCAATTTACTCCGCCATTGGCCGATAAATAATAATCAATCGTTTGCCCGTTTAATACATCAGTCGCTGTCAATGTAGCGGCAGTGATATTCTGAGAAACCGTATCAACCGTAAGCGACTGAACCGTCTGAGCTGCGGCATAACCGGAATATATTTCGATCAAACTCCCGGCCTGATTGGCATAAATTACATCGCCGACAGCCATTGCTCTCACTCCGGTGATAAAATCCAAACCATGCATTTGTTTTGGCATACTATCATCTGAAATCGCTGTCCAGCTGGAACCTCCATTGATTGTATATTGAATCGTGCTGTAGCCGGAAACCATCATGACATTTTGATCCAATCCTTTTATTCGATAAAAAGCGGTGTCTGTTGCCGCGAATGTTCCGGTCAACCAATTCGTGCCTCCATCCACTGTATAAAGATATGTATCAGTGCTGGCCTCTTTTGTCACAAAACAATTATCAGCATCATAACAATAAATCGTGCTCAAATTCGCTCCGGTTCCGCTGGCCTGCAATGACCAAACAGCTCCGCCGTCCGTTGTCTTCAAAATTCTTCCAAGATCTCCCAAGGCATAACCGACATTGCTGTTCAAGAAAAAAATATCATTGAATCCGCCCGCATAACCTGTTATTTGCTCAGTCCACAAAGTACCGCCATTAATCGTCTTGTAAATTCTCGTGTTTGAATCTTCGCCACTACCGACAACCCATCCCACATTTTCATCCAGAAAAAACACGCCCCACAAAAAACAGTTTACATCAATTCCCGTATTTTCATTTGTCCAGCCAACTCCGCCGTTCGTAGTCTTGTACGCGGTGCTGGGATATCCGACGCGCCAACCATTATTATCATCAACAAAAAAGACTTCATAGTTATCCTGCGCATTAGTGCTCGGTGTCCATGTACTGCCGCTGTTAATACTTTTCGCCACTGAATACTGCCCGGTAATATAAACTGTGTTTTCATTGGGAGCTTGAATACTTTCAAATGTTCTGGCAGTCAACGGAGTGTCAAATGCGGTCCAAGTAACGCCCGCGTCAGCTGTCTTAAAAATCATTCCGCTGTCTCCGACAGCCAAACCATTATTGCTGTCAATAAAATCAATCGCTAAAACATCAAAATTAAATCCTTCCGCCGCAAAAGTCTGAACAGTATTCCAATTTGTTCCGCCATCAAGAGTGCGATGAAGCTTTCCGCTATAATCTCCCGCAACATACATATCCTCCGCTGTCTTCACCGATTCCGCCGCGTAAGCCGGTGCTGACACCGGATCAACTGCAGGCACAACCCAATTCACACCGCCGTCAGTTGTTATCAATGTGCCATCCGTTCCCACCAACACGCCTTTTGCCGCATTGTACAAGGAAATATCATACATTGGATTTGTAAACGGATATGTCGCATTATTCCAACCAAGTCCATCATAATAAACGACCGCATGCTGAGTATTCAATCTTCCACCGACAGCGATTACATTTCCGCCGACCGCTCCATCAATGGCATTCAAATCACGAACCGTTCCGGTCGCTTCCATATTCCAATTCGTGCAACCATCCACGGTTGAAGCGATCTTTCCGCTCTCGCCAACGACCCAGCCGGTAGAAGCTGTCACAAAATAAAGATCATTCGGCTGAGAAATCGTAAAACCCGTATTTCCGCAAACAGCCCAATTCAACCCTCCGTCAATTGATTTTAAAACAGTTCCATCCCATGCGCTGACATACACCATCATTGGCGGCATGGGAACGCTAATGCCTGTCAACTTTGTCAATCCGCCGCCGTAATTCGTCACTGTCCATGTCGTTCCGGTATCAGTGGTTCGCAGAATTACGCCATTATCTCCGACAGCCAGAGCGGTTGTGGCGTCAAGCCAAGCAACATCATTGATTCGCAACCCCTGAGGCAATGGTTTTACCCAACCCCAAGAAAAACTTCCGTCAGTATGCAAAGTCGCTTGATTGTCGCGAACATTCCAATATGCGTCGGTGTTTGTCGTATCCTCATATGTTCTAGTCGTAAAATCTTCGGTAAATGTTTCAGTCGCGGCAATGGAATCTGATACCAAATAATGCCAACCAAAACCAAGACTGCCGCTCATGAGCATAAGCGCAATTATTGCATAAATTCCAAATCTCTTAAAAAACAATTTGATCACAATATAAATTTCGACAATTTAAAACATTAAATATTGCATCCTGCGAATACATTCAAAGATATCCAATTTTTGTTTGGACATTCTCACAAAAATTTATAATTATTTTCCAATACTATTATATCATTTCAACGCCATAAAAAAAACAAAAAACAATGTGGATAAGACGCATTGTTTTGAAAACATTTTTTAGCGGTTGAGAGATTGAGAGACTAAGCGATTGAGTATTTTTTTGTAATTAAGTAATTTAGTAATAAAGGAATTGAGCGTTTAAGATATTTAGTCGTTCCCTTAATTACTTAATTACTCGTTTGCTAAATTACTGAGTCGCTTAGTCTCTCAATCTCTCCCCGTTTCATCTCCCCGCCCGCTTCCTCCGATAAACAAACACAACCGCAACAACAGCCGCAATCAAAATACTAAAAATCTGCGCCCAACGCAGTCCGCACAAATGAGGACTGTAATCAATCCGAACAAACTCCAAGAAAAATCTTTGGATTGAATACAAAATCAAATAAATGAAAAAAATATTTCCGGAAATCCAATTCCCTGTTTTTCTCCTGCGCCGATGAACTAAGAGTAAAATTGACGCGATCAATATATTTCCCAGAACTTCATACAAAAAAACCGGATGAAAATATTCAAATTGCATAAATTCAAAAGGACGATTGACAATATCAATGGGAATTCCCCACGAAGATTCCGTCGGCCGGCCGAAAATTTCCTGATTGAAATAATTTCCGATGCGGCCGATCGCCTGCGCTGACACCAAGCCGGTTGCAGACAAATCAGCGGTCAGCCAAAAATCAACGCGCTTTTTTTTGCAATAAATTATCGTGGCGATAAAACCGCCGATCATTATTCCATGGACAGCCAGTCCGCCCTGCCAAATTTTGAAAATATCAATCCAGTTTTCACGATATAATTCCCAAGCGTAAATCACATAATAAATTCTCGCGCCCAAAATCGCGCCGATCACCCAATACAAAACCAAATCATAAAAAAAGTTTTTTTCGTATTTGTAAAATCTTGCCAGCCGCACCGCAATAAACAATCCCAACGCTCCGCCGGCAATCATAAGCAAACTGTACCAATGAATTTCCAACGGACCGATCTTCAAAAAAATCGAATTCGGATGAAATGTATGAAGAAAATTAAACATAAACTTTTTTAAAACTCTATTTCTTCCAAATTGTACCAAACTTTGCAAAAAAAAATAAGGCTCGGAGTCATGGCTCCGAGCCGGATCGATTCAACAACTTCGGTTCACTACTACTGGTTCATCACTTCCGCCAGCACTTCGCGCGCTTTGCGCACGAGTACCGTCGGATTCTTGTGCCGCACCGCAGAAAGCGGAATGTCCTTGCCGAAAACCCGCTGAGACGGAATGTGAACCTGGAGGCCATGCCCCACCGGCTGCACCATCACGTCAACCTGGGAAAACTGTCCCTGGCAAATCTGCTTCTGCACGTTTTCACAAAGTTCCTGCCGCATCAGCACCTCCTACGATGAGGAAAAAAAGTTGTATTTCCATTATACGGACTTTTATGATTTTGTCAATTGTTAATAAAAAAAAGAGCCCGATAACAGGCTCATTTTTTTCTCTTTAGGTTTTTGCGTTGCTAATTGCAACCGTCCGCCAATGACGGACAATATATTAAACCCTGACGAAACGCCCGGGCCTAATTGCCTTATTTTTTCTTTGCGGTTTTCGCTTTTGCGATTTTCGCTCTTGCCGGTTTCTTTTTCACCGCATCTTTTTTCAATTCAGATTGAATATCTTTCCAGCGCATTTTTAATTCCTTTTTAATATCAGCCCAAGCATCCTCGCTGATCAATTTTGTCTTGGAATACTTTTTCACGATTTTCTCCACAACAGCGTCATAATCTTTTTTCTTCATTCCGCTCACTTTTGCCGCTTCTTTTATCAATGCCTCGCTGACCGTTTTTGTTATTTTTTTAAATTGCTCTCTGTTTTTGCGGCCCTTGTCCGGGCTGTAAAACAATCCCAAAGCTGATCCGACCAGAGCGCCCAAAGCCAGCCCCGCTAGAAATTTTTTTGTTTTCATACTATTATTTTTTCTAATTTAAGCAAACCAGCTACAAACTGTAAATAAATTACTTTATCAGTATACCATAAAATTATGCGGAATTCCAGCTTTATCCACACATTTTTGCGGCAAATCATCGCACCCTTGCAAAAATTTTATTTCCATGATATCATTCTGTCAGACAAATTCACTTCAAAATCAAATTGAAATTAATAAACTCTATATGAAAAAAATTATTCATCCCAAATATTACGAAGCAAAAGTAAGCTGCGTCTGCGGAAATGAATTTACCACCGGCGCAACCATGGAAAACATCAAAGTCGAAATTTGCTCGCTCTGCCATCCTTTTTATACCGGCAAACAAAAGCTGGTTGACACAGCCAGACGCGTGGAAAAATTCGAAACCAGAATGGCGAAAAAAGCTAAAATAAAATTGGGCAAAGGCAAAAAAGCCAAGCAAGAGCTCAAAGCTCAAAAAAAAGAAGCTGCCAAACAGTAACTATTCCAAACCGTTATCATTTCCTTTTATTTTCAGGAAAAAATAGCGGTTTTTTGTTATAATGAAAAAAAGTATAATTAACTATCTGCTTTGCTGATTAAAAATATTTTATGCAAGACAAAATTCAACAAATAAAAAACAGATTTGCCGAGCTGTCCGAACAGCTTCAGGATCCTTTGATTTTAAACGATCAACAGAAGCTCAAAGAATTTTCGTCCGAACATTCTGAACTTCAAGAAATAATTCATCTCATCAATAACTTCGAACAAACAAAAGCGAATCTGGCTGACGCCGAAGAAATGCTGAACAATGAAGATTCCGACCTTCAAGCGTTCGCGCAGGATGAAATCAATCGGCTCGCGCCAAAATCGGAAGAAGCGGAAAACGAATTGAAAGCCGCGCTCGCGCCGAAGAACCCGAACGACAAAAAAAATATTATCATGGAAATTCGCGCCGGCACCGGCGGGGATGAATCAGCTCTTTTTTCCGCCACGCTTTTTCGCATGTATTCCAGATACGCGGAAAACAAAGGCTGGAAAATAAATATTTTATCAGCCAATCGAACTGAACTCGGAGGATTCAAAGAAATAATTTTTGAAATAAACGGCAAAAATGTTTTCGGCGATTTAAAATACGAGAGCGGAACTCATCGAGTGCAGAGAGTGCCGGAAACAGAGAAAAGCGGACGCGTCCACACTTCAGCCGCCACAGTGGCAGTGCTCCCGCAAGCGGAAGAAATCGATCTGCGCATTGATCCGAAAGATTTGAAAATCGATACTTTTTGCGCCGGCGGACATGGCGGACAGAGCGTTAATACGACTTATTCGGCTGTTCGCATCACTCACTTGCCTACAAATACGGTTGTTTCCTGCCAAGACGAACGCTCGCAAGCGCAAAACAGAGAAAAAGCCATGCGCGTCCTGCGAGCCAGAGTCGCTGAGCAAGAACAAGAAAAAAGAGAAAAAGAATTGGGAGCGGAAAGAAAATCGCAGGTTGGAACCGGCGACCGAAGCGAAAAAATCAGAACCTACAATTTTCCGCAAGACAGAATCACGGATCATCGCATCAAACAAAGCTGGCACAATATTCAAATCATCTTCGACGGAAATCTGGAACCGATAATTTCCGCGTTAAAAGAAGCTGAGCTTAAAATTCATACCGCATGACCATAAAACAAGCGCTCAACCGCGGAACAATTCTCCTGAAAAATAAAAAAATATTTCCCGCCGGACTGGACGCGGAAATTATATTGAGTTTTGTATTGAAAAAACCGCGGGAATTTTTGTTCGCTCATCCGGAAAAACTCTTAACTCCGGCTCAATATCGCTGGTTTGAAAGATTGATCGGAAAAAGAAGCGAGTTCGTTCCCCTCGCCTATATCACGGGAAAAAAAGAATTTTTCGGATTAACATTTTTTGTCAACAAAAATGTTTTGATTCCCCGGCCGGAAACCGAATTGCTGGTAGAAGAATCAATCCGATTGATTCAAAAAAAAGAAATAAAAAACATCGCTGAAATCGGAACCGGCTCCGGCTGCGTTATCATCAGCCTGGCAAAAAATTTAAAAGAAAAAGCGCTTGACTTTTTTGCCGTTGACATTTCAAAAGACGCTCTGCAAATCGCGAAAAAAAATTCCGAGCATCACACAGTAAAATCGCAAATAAACTTTTTGCGAGGAAATCTGGCTCTGCCCGTCCGAAAGAAAAAAATAGATTTGCTGCTCGCCAATCTCCCATATCTGGATCCGGCAAAAAAAACCGATTTTGAATCCGCTGATGTAAAAAGTTTGAAACACGAACCGAAAATTGCGCTTTACGGCGGGACGGACGGATTGGAATCGTACGAAGAACTTTTCCGGCAAATTAAAAAATTCGAATATTCGCCTTCTCATATTTTGATCGAAATCGGAGACAATCAAGCAATCCCGATAAAAAAAATAATCGGCTGTCATTTGCCGAAAGCGAAAATTGAAATACTAAAAGATTTGGCCGGCCGCGATCGCGTTGTGAAAATTATCATTTGATTAAACAATGGAAATTTATGAAAAGCATCATTTGATGAAATGACGGAAATTTTCGGTACGGGGAACAAAGATTTTTGTTCCGTACCGAAAAAAAAAATTCGCCGATGGCGATTTTTTTTATTTTTAATCGACGAAAACAATGTCGCTGTAATCGGCTTTTAACTTTTCCAAAAATGTTTCAATGCCGGAAATTCCCGAATAATCCAATTTCGCGACATATTCTTCGTTCTTCGGAAAATCGCAGGCCAACTTTACCGATTTTCTTCCGGTGAGAAAAGCGAAAACTTCATTCTCGTATTTCGGCTCCTTAAATTCAATCTGCCATTTTCCGTCTTCGACATTTATCACGGAAACAACATCTTCGTCCGCCTGCAGATCAGCCACGGTTTGTTCCATGTTTTTCAAAAAAATTTCCACTTCGATTTTATTTTTCGCTTGCAAATTTTCAATCGACAAATTCTCCGATTCCGGAAATTCCAACAAAAATTTTCTAATCAACTCATCCGTCTCAACCGCAGTGTTCATGCGAAATGAATTCTTGAAATAAATCGCGCCCGAGCCGTAATTATTTTCCGCAATTACCTCGGGAGCGCTTTCCGTCGGTTTGTCCGGAACTGCATCCAGCTTGCTTACATTCTGAAAAACTTCATTGAATTTGGCGAAAGCCATATCATAAGCGGACAAATCAACCTGCGGAGGATCAGCCAAATTTTTTCCCTGAGCCAAATTGAAAAAATAAATTCCCAAACCGGAAACAAAAACCGCGATTATCAAACTTCCGAAAAAAATTGGTCCGAATTCTTTCATACCATATTAAAATTACTTGCATGATTATTATCGCACAAATTTTCTAATTTGAATATTCCACTTCATCCGTATAAGTCGGAACAGCTTCAATCCAAGTAATTCCGGCATTAAACTTTATTTCATTGTGTTCCGAGTCAAAGAATCTTGTTCGAGAATCAAGTCCGGTTCTTTTCCAATTTCCCTCAACCGCCGCGCCATCGCGAAAAACAATCGCCTTGCCTGATCCGATTGTCGTCACTTTTCTCCGGCCGTAATCATCGATCACAATACTCTCAACATACATGACCGCAATATTGTTCGCTCGTATTTCCGAACCGTCGGCATCCAAATGTTTTTTCCCAGCCTGAAGTCGCAAATAATTATTATTCTCTCTGTCATATTCCCACTTAACGCCGGACAGATCTCCGCCAAAATCAATTTTTATTGCCTGGATTTGCGGACGATTGTCAAAATTCTCATCCAATTTGTATTGCCACGATTCAAAATCATTTTTCAATTCCCATTCTCTATTTTCAACCAATTTATTGATCAACTCATTGGAAATAAAAACATTGTGGGGCTGAGGCCGAGCATTGTCCCGCCAAAAATATTGGCCGAAAGAAAATTCATTGACATCATAGTCATAAGACTTTGCCAAAATATCCAGCGCTTCATTACTGCCTCCCACATGAATATACGGAACATCGAATTCACTCGCCCAATCAACGAAAAACGGACGAGCGGAACGAATCGGTCCGATATTTTTCAATTCTTCATCCATATAAAATACAGCCAAAAATCTGGTAATCGGCGCTTCGACTATTGATTCGAAAACCAAATTCGCGCGGCTGAGTCCGGCCTGCGGACGAGCTCCGCTATGATTGTCGATCATGGCGGCAAACAAAACAGGTTCTTGCGAATCAAAAAGACAAAGTCCGTCCAACTTTCTTTTTGCGCAAGAGTCGTCGTCAATTTGTTTTTTTCCGATTGCTTGTTGTTCCTGCGCCGGATCGGCTGCCTCTGTTTTGTCCCGCGACAAATAGATAAAACTGACTGCGAGCAAAACAATCAACAAGTAAACAAATCCCGAGCTGTAAAAATATTTGAAACTAAATTCTTTCATAAATTATTTTTCAAAAGAAAAAGTGCTCCTAAAATAAATATAAAGCACTTTTTCAGTATTATCAACTCAGCTTATTTTTTTGTCTTTTCATTTCCATTATCTTCCGCCGCTTTCTTGTTGTTTTCCGCCGGAGCGGCAGTTGTCTCCTCCGCGGCGGGCGCGGCAACAACTTCTTCAGCTTCGGGCGCCGCCACCAAAGCGATCACTTCTTCCGGTTCATCCAGCACTTCAATGTTTTCCGGTATTACCAAATCTTTGATTTTAATTTTGTCGTCAAATTTTTTCAAGACCGACAAATCAACATTAAATTCGGAAACAATATCCTGAGGCAAACACTTGATGCTAAGCATGTCCATTGCTTTGATCAAAACGCCGCCCAATTCTTTTACCGCCGGAGCTTCGCCGACAAAGTTCAACTCAGCTTCCAGCTCCAACTTTTGTCCGCGTCGAATCTGATAAAAGTCAACATGCGTCGGATTGCTCTTTACCACATCGAAATCAATATCTTTGATCAATGTTTCCCGTTGTTTTTCTTCTCCTTCGATAATTAAATTTATCAATGCGCTGCTGCCGGCTTTTTCGTAAATTTTTTCAAAATCCACTGAATTCAGATACACCGGCACATTTTCTTCCACTTCAGAACCGTAAATAATGGCCGGAATAAATCCTTTGGCGCGCAATTCCTTTACTTTTTTTCCGAAAACATCCCGTTTTTTCGCTTTCAATTCGTACAACATATGAAATTATTTAACATTTGTTAATTCTTCAATAAATTTATTTTTCTTGATTAATTGATGCAATTCAATGAGTTCATCCGAATCGATCGATCCGCGGCCGGAAAATTTCCCCACTTCCTCGCTCCCCAGATCGGTCAACACTCCGAGCAAATTGACTCCATGCTCGCCCAACATTACATAAACAAGCAGACAACTGCGGCAATTCTTGCAGCGAATATGCAGCAAATGGCCGTCTTCCCTTTCCTCAATCAATTTTATTTCCGCCGGAAAATGCTTGCGCCGGCAAACCGGACAATCTGACAACAATTTTAAAGAATTATATTGAGGAGAGATCATAATTCAAAATATTTTTTACGCGAAAAGTATAACAAATATGTTAAAATTAGTCAAATTTACTTAACATCAGATTATTTTAGCTGTAAGTTTAAGGAATTTACAAAATGTCATCCTTGTCGTCGCACTGCCACACTCTCCGCTATTCCCACCAAAATCAAACAAATAATCAAAAAGCTGCCGCCATAACTCAGAAAAGGCAATGAAATTCCGGTGACCGGCATTATTCCCATATTCATGCCGATATTGATAAATAAATGAAGGAAAAACAAAGACGCGATTCCCAAAACCAGAAACAATCCGAAATCATCACTCGCGCTTTTCGCGATCGCAATCAAACGATAAAAAATTATTATCCACAGGAATAATGTCAAAGAAACGCCGAACAAACCCAATTCCTCGGCAATGACCGCGAACAAAAAATCGGTTTGGCTCTCCGGAACAAATCGCAATTGGCTCTGAGAACCGAATCCCAATCCGCGACCCCACCAATTGCCCGAGCCAATGGCAATGATTGATTGCGTCACATTGTAGCCGCTGCCCAGCGGATCAGCTGTCGGCTGGAGAAAAACTTTTATTCTTTCCCGCTGATAATCAAGAAAAAGAAAATTCCAGGCGATCAATGAAACAATTACAAAAACAACCGCGAGAATAATCAAATACTTTTTCGGAATGCCGGTAATCAACAACAAAATAAACCAAACTCCGAGAAAAATCAGCGCTGATCCGAAATCAGGCTGAAGCAAAATCAGAATAACAAACGAAAGCGTGATGCCTAGACTGACAATAATATGTTTTGCGGCGCGAAATTGCTGCAAACGATTGCTGAAAAATTTCGCCAATAAAATAATGAGAACAATCTTTGCCAATTCCGCCGGCTGAATTCCCAAACCGCCGATCAAAAACCAGCCTGTTGTTCCTCTAATACTGCTTCCCAAAAAAAGAACCAACACTAAAACAAACAATGACAATGCATAAAATGTCCGGCTGTAAACGCGCAATCCGGAATAATTGCTGACGCCGACTGCGAACAAACAACAAAAACCGATTACACTGAAAATCACTTGTTTCTTGAAATTATCCACCGCATCATCGCCCTGGCTCAATCCGACGCTGTAAATGGCGGCCAGTCCGAGACAAAACAACAAAAAAACCGCGACCAATAAAATCCAGTCAAACTTGCGAAAATTGTCGAGAGCGTTGCGCCACATAGTTTTTTTGAGAGATTGAGTAATTGAGTAATTGAGTAAATTGAAAACTACATCGTTCCCTTAATTACTTTATTACTCAATTACTTCACGATCAACCGAGTTTAAATTGAGTAATTGAGTAAATTGAAAACTACATCGTTCCCTCTATTACTTTATTACTCTATTTAAAAATAAAAAAACACTTGCCTCCATCTTAAAATAAGAAAAAACAAATGTCGAATTATTTCCAATGAAACTATTTCAATTCTCCCGGCTCATAACCGAATCCTTTGAAAACGCTCGGATCGAGAATATTCATATCGGGGGAAATTTCAATTCGATTGACGCCGGAAAGAGATTGAAACAAATTTATTGTCTCGGTTTTTCTCTCGCCCGGAGCCAATCCGTTCAAATTGGTCTGAGCGATTCCCGCCAAATTATTTTGCCGATACATTAAAATAACAAATCGCGGCTCCCAAAAGTTATATGTACTTTCATTGAGAACATCAAAACTGACGCGCGATACATCAGCCTGCTCGCTCAGTCCGCTGGTCGATGCGGGCAAAATACGTTCATTTTGAAAATCAAACAGCAATATTTTTTCCGCCAAACTTTGGTAATCGGCGACTTTCTTCCATTTGATATTTTCCAAAATCAAATCATCCGAGCCCAGCCGTGAGGCTGTCTCCAAACCGAGATAGAGAACATACTTCTGCTGTCCCGGCAAAATAAAATCCGTTTTTAGCGGCGTTTTTTCTTCGCCGTAAATAAAATAATAATCAAATGATTCCACCATCCACTGCGCATTCGGATTTGAAACTTCCGACACAATATCATATATTCCTTCTCCGCTATTCAAAACTTTTGTCGATAATATCGCGAGGTCGGACGGCCGATTCAATTCCGAGAGCAAGGTGTAATCCAATTTGCTTTGGCTGATTTCCGTTTCCAGCGCCAAATTCCGGCCTCTGTCCAAAACATAATATTTCAAAATTCCGGCAATACCGAAAAGCAACAAACCTCCGGCAACAATCGCCATTGACAACAAAATGATTTTTCTGATGAGAACGCGATGCGTCACATACCAGTAACTCATCTTAAGATCATCCTCGCTAAAATTGTTATAAATGACATTTTGCATACCAATACCAAACTTCAGCTCAATAAAAGCTTTTTATTTTTATTTTCAAATTTATTATAACACAAATATTCGATTCGCCCAAAATATTTTTCCTCTCCTCTTCACAACCGGGAAAATTTGTGCTAAAATTTAGTTGAACTTTTTTCGATAATCATTTTCTCAATATGCCAACAAAAAATGCGACAACAAAAGATAAAAAAGTCACCGGATACGGAGCGGAACAAATTACCGTTCTCGAAGGACTGGCTCCGGTGCGAAAAAGACCGGGAATGTACATCGGCAATACCGCGGGCGAAGGCCTTCACCACATGCTCTGGGAAGTAATTGACAATTCCATTGACGAAGCCATGGCAGGTCATTGTTCTGAAATAATCATCAAAATTCTTCCTGACAATATCATTTCCGTTTCTGACAACGGCCGCGGAATTCCGGTGGATATCCACAAAACCACAAAAGTTTCCGCGTTGGAAACCGTAATGACAAAACTGCATGCCGGCGGAAAATTCGGCGAAGGCGGCTACAAAGTTTCCGGCGGTCTTCACGGCGTCGGCGTTTCTGTCGTCAATGCATTGTCAGAATGGACGAAAGTGCAAGTCAAACGCGACGGAACCGTTTACGAACAAGAATACAAAGAAGGAACGCCGGTAAAAAAAATAAAACCGATCGGTTCGGTAAAAAGAATTTTAAAAGCCGACCCGCTGAAACCGGAAGATAAATTCACCACCGGAACAACAGTCACATTCAAGCCTGATCGAAAAATTTTTTCCGTTTTGGAATACAGCTGGGAAAAAATCATTACCCGTTTGAGACAGCAGGCTTATCTGACAAAAGGAATCAAACTCATTGCTTTTGATTTGCGCTCTGCGGAAAAACCGAAACAATACGCGTTTTATTTTGAAGGCGGCATCGCTTCTTATGTCAAATATTTAAACCGCGCGGACAAACAAAAACATGACAACATTTTTTATGTTGAAAAAAATGTCGACAATATCAATGTTGAAATCGGTTTAAAATACACGGAGGAATACACTGAAACATTGCTCGCTTTTACCAACAACATTCTCAATCCCGAAGGCGGAACTCATGTCGCGGGATTCAGAACCGGACTGACAAGGACATTGAACAACTACGCGAGAAAAAATAATTTGCTCAAAGAAAAAGACGAAAATCTGACCGGCGATGATGTGAGAGAAGGTCTGACCGCGGTAATCAGTCTGAAAATTCCGGAACCGCAATTCGAAGGACAAACCAAAGCAAAGCTGGGAAATGCGGAAGTAAAACCGGTAGTTGACAGTGTTCTGTCCGAATACCTGGGAATTTTTCTCGAGGAACATCCGAAAGACGCTGAGGCGATTATCGGCAAAGCGCTGATCGCGGCGCAAGCGCGCCGAGCATCTCGCGCAGCCAGAGAAACAGTTCTCAGAAAAGGCGCTCTCGACAGCCTGAGTCTGCCGGGAAAATTGGCTGACTGCTCTTCCCGCGATCCGAAAGAATGCGAACTGTATATTGTGGAGGGAGATTCAGCCGGTGGCAGTGCGAAACAAGGAAGAAGCCGTGAATTCCAAGCGATTCTGCCTTTGCGCGGAAAAATTCTCAATGTTGAAAAATCCAGAATCGACAAAATGCTGGCAAACAATGAAGTGAAGTCTCTAATCATCGCGCTCGGCACAAACATCGGAGAACAATTTGAAGCGGAAAAATTGCGTTATGACAAAATAATCATCATGACCGATGCTGATGTTGACGGCGCGCATATCCGCACATTGCTCCTAACATTATTCTATCGTTACTTCGAAAAACTGATAGAAACGGGACACTTGTATGTGGCTCAACCTCCGCTATTCCGCGTGCAAAAAGGAAAAACTATCAAATATATTTACAATGAAGACGCATTGCCGGAAGCGCTGAAAGAATTTCAAAAAATTCCCGATAAAAAAGAAGAAAAATCAATGGGAGAAGAAAAAGAAGAACTGCCGACAGATGAACTTGATTCCGCTATTGTCGAAGAAGAAAATGTAAAAATGAAAGGCATTTCAATTCAACGATACAAAGGTTTGGGTGAAATGAATCCCGATCAACTGTGGGAAACAACCATGAATCCGGCAAATCGAATGCTGAAAAAAGTGGTGATCGAAGACGCTGAAGCGGCAGACAATATATTTGATGTTCTCATGGGATCAGAGGTTCTTCCCAGAAAAAGATTTATTCAATCTCGGGCAAAAAGCGTAAAAAATCTTGATATTTAAAAAAGAAGAGAGCTTCTCGCACAGCGAGGGCTCTTTTTTTGCTATTATGCCGCTAAAATTGTCAAATATTCAATTTTTTTCCGCCGCTTGCCATTTTTTTTAATTTATTCTATAATACGCTTGTTCGGGCCTCAAAGGCCTTTTTAAGATAAGAAAAATTTAAAAAGCCAGGTTTAATCTTAATTTAGCATCTTGCTTATTACTTAACCTCGCTTGTCTCTCATTTAATATATGAATGTACAAGAAAATCGTTTGGTCTCCTATGTACTCGCCTCAAAGGCGGAATTAAAAAAAGTCAATTGGCCGACAAAAAAAGAAACAACCAAACACACGTTAATTGTTATCGGCATCAGCCTGTTTGTCGCGCTGTTCCTCGGAGTGCTTGATTACGCATTTACAAAAATCTTAGCTTTATTTTTATAGGTGGGGGGTAAGGGACGAATGATGAGAGATTAAGAGACTGAGAGACTGGGGAGCGACGTAATTTTATTTCCCTTAATTACTTAATTACAACTCGTTTTATCGTGAAGTAATTAAGGAATAAAGGAACTAAGGGAACGACGCGATCTTAAAATTTCTTTAATCCCTCAATTACTTTATTACTCAATCTCTAAATCTCTTAGTCTCTAAATCTCTTTATAAAATCATAAGGGAAAAAAGTTTTACAAATTTATGTTAAGCTTTCAATCCCCTCTTTATTCATATGCCAAAACAATCAGATTCTCAGGGCAGACGCTGGTATGTCATTCATACTTATTCCGGGTATGAAGAAAATGTCGCGGAAAACCTGAAACAAAGAATCGAATCCATGGACATGGAAGAAAAAATCTTCAATATCATGATTCCAACGGAAAAGAAAATAAAAATTAAAAACGGAAAAAGAAAAGTCATCACCGAAAAAATTTTTCCCGGCTATGTGTTCGTGGAAATGATCGTGTCCGATGATTCATGGTATGTCGTGAGAAATACTCCGAGTGTTACGGGATTTATCGGCACAGGAACAATTCCCACTCCGGTCTCTCCGAAAGAAATCGCAGAATTGCAAAAGAGAATGGGAATTGACGAACCCAAATACACCATTGACGTGGCAGTTGACGCGCCGGTAAAAATCGTGGACGGACCGTTCAAAAACTTTGAAGGAAAAATCGCCTCCGTTGATGATGAAAGAGGAAAAGTCAAAGTTCTTGTTTCCATGTTCGGCCGAGAAACTCCGATTGAACTGGACTATTTGCAAGTTCAAAAGATTTAAATAAGCAAGACTAGCGAGACGAGCTAGACGAGTTTAGCACTTAACTTAATCCTAGTCTCGCTTTAAAAAATAATTGTTGCTCGGATTTTTGATCATTTATCCTGTTCCAT
>Ga0180007_10001767_pt1 | contig 27562 bp, 23 predicted proteins | sample MM_PC_MetaG_FD_121122 | JGI IMG/M metagenome (GOLD analysis project Ga0180007, IMG submission 121122) | Groundwater microbial communities from the Aspo Hard Rock Laboratory (HRL) deep subsurface site, Sweden - MM_PC_MetaG | ecosystem: Environmental > Aquatic > Deep subsurface > Groundwater... | reverse complement strand
ATTTCCCGTCATTGCGAGGAACGGAGTGACGAAGCAATCTTTTGATTTTGCGCTAAATTCGGCAGATTGCTTCGCTCCGCTCGCAATGACATTATTCAATAGAACCTTTTTATAGTAGACTCAAATATTTAACAGCTAAGAAAAAGTGACTCTAAATTTAGAACCCACATCTTTTTTGCTAAAAACCTCAATTTGGGCATTATTTAATTCACAATATTTTTTTACCAAAGCCATACCAATTCCGTTACCTTCAAACTTTCTAGTAAAGCCCATTTCCTCTTGTGAAAATGGTTCAAATAGACTTGTCAAATATTCATCCTCAATTCCAATTCCCGTATCTTCAACCTCAACAGCTAAGTTTTCATCATCATTACGAATCATTTTTATCGACACTTCTCCTTCAAACGTGTATTTTAGAGCATTATCGATGAGTTGTATAAAAATCTGATTTACGGTGTAGGAATCTCCAATTATTTCAGTATCGCTTGCAGAGTTTATTAAAGTAAATTTAAGATTTTTCTTTTCGGCAAGTTTTTTGTTTTCAGCAACAATTGAAATCAAAATTTCGGCATATAAATCAAAACGAGAAATATTTTTTTCATAAGTGCCAGCTTGAATTTCTGATAAATTAAGCAAAAGATCTACTGTTCTTATAATTCTATCGCCAGCTCTATCAATTATATCAAAACTCATTATTTGCTCTTCAGTGGCATTTTCTTCAAAGTCATATCTAAGTAAACTTGCCATGCTTACTAATGCATTTATTGGTGTACGTATTTCGTGAGACATTTGAGCAAGAAAAATTGATTTCATCTTGTTTGCGTTTTCGGCGTTATTTTTCGCTTTTATAACTTCATCAATCATTTTTTTCTTTTCGGTAATATCCTCTTTAACCGCTACAAAATTTATTATTTCTCCACTATTATTTTTAATTGGAGAAATTGTTACTGATTCCCAAAAAAGCTCACCGCTTTTCTTTCTATTATGCAATTCGCCTGTCCACTTGTTTCCACCTAAAATTGTTTGCCAAAGCTCACTGTAATATTCCTTTGGATGCTCGCCCGATTTTAAAATATTTGGAGTTTTGGAGGTTAATTCGTTAAGTGAATAACCAGTAATTTCAGTAAACTTTGGATTAACATATTCAAATTTTCCATTCTTATCAGTAATTACTACACTTATTGTATTTTGAGTAATTGCATTTGAAAGTTTACGAATTTCCCATTCACTTTCTTTTCGCTTTGAAATGTCGCGGATAGCTGCCAAACGGATATTTTTCTTTTCACCATCAAATTCTATTTTTCTTGATTCTATTTCTATTGGAAGAATTGTTCCATCTTTTCGAATTACTTCAACTTCATAAGGCAATACAAAATCACTTTTCATGTTTTTAATAACAACTTCGTGATACTTTTGTGGAATTACCATCTGAATAACATTTTTACCCAACAATTCCTCGCGACAATATCCAGATATTTCCTCTATTGCTTTATTTGCGTCTATTACTAAACCGCCATTATGAATTACTATTCCCTCATAAGTTAAAGACGATAGTCTTGCATAACGTTCTTCACTTTTTGCGAGTGATTTTTGCATTTGATATTCTGCAGTAACATCGCGGAAGACAAGAACAACCCCACGAATATTTTTCTGCTCATCTAAAATTGGAGCAGCACTATCGGCAATGTTATATTCAGTTCCATCTTTTGCAATAAGAACTGTGTGATTTGCAAGACCGACTATCTTGTGTTCCAAAAGCACCAAATTAACCGGATTGACCACTTTTTCGCGAGTGCTTTCATTTACAATTTCAAATATTTCCGCTAATTCTAAACCTTTTGCCTCATCATTTTTCCAACCAGTAAGTTTTTCGGCAACAGAATTCATCAATTGCACTTTCCCAAATTTGTCGGTAGTTATTAGTCCATCTCCAACCGAACGAATTGTTACAAATAGCTGTTCTTTTTCGTCAAACAATTCTTTTTCGGCAATCATTTTAGCCACCAGCATATTATTAGCATTTATTGCCATTTCTTCAAAATTAGAAAATTTTATTTTTGATAAATTTATTGGCTCATTGTTGCAAGCGGCTTTTGTTAAAAATAGATTAAATTCGCCAAAATCATTTTTTAGTTTTTTTACTTGTAGATTAATAAGAAACAGAAAGATAGCAATTGTAATAATAACCACGACAATTGTGTAAATCAGGTTTTTTAATATCATTGTGATTATCTGATTTTTCATTAAAGCTAAATCGCTGTTGATTTCAGTTAAATAAACTCCCGCTCCAACAAGCCATTGTAGTTTTTGAATTCCGTAAATAAACGACACTTTTGGCGATTCTTCGACTGCGCTTGTATATTTTCTAAATGTATAATTGATAAAATCGCCATTATGTTTTTGAGCCGCAATATATTCCTTATCAAATATATCTTTCATTTTTTCTGAATTAGTTGTATAAACCTCCCATAATTTTTGCTTTCCAGATAAAACTTGCCCATTAGAAATTAAAGCATCTCCATTAAATTTGTTGATAAAAATATATCCTTCTTTGCCAAACCTGATATTGCCAATTAACTCAAATAGTTCTTCCTTTATTTTCTCTTCATCATAATCGGGGTTTTTTAGTTTTAAATTTATGATTTCTACAACTTGCATAACTTCTTGCTTTAAGCACTCTTTTTTCTCCGCAATAAATTCATTTCTTCTTCTATTGGCTCGGTAGTCATAATCGATATACGAAACTATTGTTTCGTAAGTAATAAGAATTGCAGCAAGACTTACTAAAAACACAACTCCCATCTTTTGGGTAAGTTTGATAAAATCAATTTTTTGCTTCATAATTTTTATCGTTTTGTTTTACAATTTTGCAATATAGCAAGAAACTTATTATTTATTTCATTCTTTTGAACCTTTAATCAAAAAATATTTTTTACATAATTTCTTTTTTTTTTTACTGCTAGGAGATTTGTTTTACTAGTTTCACATTGAACTAAAATACTATTCTAAACGTAGTTCCAACATTTTTAACACTTTCTACTTCAATTTTTGCGTTATTTAATTCGCAGTATTTCTTAACTAATGCCATTCCAATTCCATTGCCCTCATATTTTCTGGTATAACCCATTTCTTCTTGTGAAAATGGTTCAAATAAATTTGGTAAATATCTTTCCTCTATTCCAATTCCAGTATCCTTAATTTCAACAACTAGCTGGTCGTTCTCATTTCGTGAAACTTCCACAACTATTTCACCCTCATTTGTGTATTTAATTGCATTATCAATTAGTTGAACAAAAATCTGATTTACAGTGTATGCATCGGCAATAAGTTCAGTATTTAAGGTAAATGTATTTAAAATTAGTTTTAAATTTCTCTTTTCAGCTAATTTTCTATTATCTGCAACAACCAAAGATAAAACTTCTGAATATAGATCAAATTTTACGCTGTTTTTTTCATAAGTACCAGTTTGTATTTCAGATAAATTAAGAAGAAGGTCAATAGTTCTTATAATTCTTGCACCAGCTCTATCAATAATTTCAAAGCTCATTATCTGATCTCCATTTGCTTGGGCTTCAAAATCGTATCGAAGAAGACTTGCCATACTAACCAATGCATTTATTGGTGTTCTAATTTCGTGAGACATTTGAGCAAGAAAATTAGATTTCATTTTATTTGCATTTTCTGCTTTCTCCTTAGAGATGAGCAATTCTTTTTCCGCAGTTTTTCTTTCAGAAATATCTTTTGTATAACCACTAATTGCAATTGGAACTTCTTCCTTATTGAAAATAGCTTTACCTGTAACCTCAACTGGAAAAGTGTTTCCATTCTTGTGTACAGCTATCGATTCAAATCTAATTCCTTTATGCTTTAAGCCAAGAGCAAGTTCTTGTTTTATTAATTCCAATATCTTCAAATACTCAGTGTGCGTAAAGAAATCAAAAGCATTCATTTTTAGAGCTTCCTCCTGTGAATATCCCAAAATAGAATATACACTTTGGCTTGCATATAGCATATTAAGCTCCATATCAACTTTCCAAATAAAATCGACAGAATTTTCTGCAAGAACTCGGTATTTGCTTTCACTTTCTATAATAGCTTCTGCTACTTTCTTACGCTCGGTTATATCTTCTTTAACTGCAACAAAGTGAGTAATTTTTCCATTATTGTCTTTAATAGGTGAAATTATTGCAGATTCCCAAAACAATTCTCCATTTTTCTTTTTATTATGAAATTCTCCATTCCAATTTTTACCAGATGAAATTGTATTCCATAAATTTTTGTAAAACTCATGGGATTGCTCACCAGATTTTAGAATTTTGGGATTTTGATTAATTGTTTCCTTAAAAGTATAGCCAGTCGTTTCAATAAATTTTGGATTAACATATTCAATATTTCCTTTAATATCTGTAATCACTATGCTAACAGGACTTTGTTCAATTGCTTGAGAACGTTTTTGTAATTCCTTTTCAGTTTTTTTTCTCTCCGTTATGTCGTGCCCAATAACAACTAAGCCTTGTCTTTTTCCACTATCATCAAAAACAGGTACTTTAATAATATCATATACTCTTTCGGAGCCATCTATTGTTGGAATAACTTCCTCGCCTTGTGATAATTTTTTTTTAGCCCAAGCTTCTTCATCAGAAACCATACATGATAGAAAAGCATTTTTATAAATTGGATCGGTAAATTGAGCAAGTTCTGCATCAGTTTTACCCAAATAGTCAACACCATTAAGTGAAAACAACTCTAAATCTGCCTCATTTGCAATTAACCATCGTCCTTTAGCATCTTTGAAACAAATTATATCGGGAGTTGAGTTAATAAGGATTCTTAGTCTTAATTCACTATTTTTTATTACATCTTCCATTTTTTTGCGTTCAGTTATATTTCGGGCAACCCCAAGCACACCAATAAGTTCTCCTTCATTATTGTACATTGGTGTTTTGGATGTTTCAATTATTTCAGTGTGTCCATCATCAGCAAATTTTATCTCTTCTTCAGTAATTGTTGTTTTATTTGCAATGATAGCCGCTTTATCGTGTGCTCTAAAAGAATTGGATATTTTTTTATTTACAAAATCATAATCCGTTTTTCCCACAATATCATTTTCTTTGGCACCAAAAAATTTTTCAAATTTTGGATTACATTTCAGATAAACTCCTTCTAAATTCTTTAGCCAAACAAGATCGGGTATTGTTTGAAATAGTGTACGTAAATGTGCTTCACTAATTTGAATAGTTTTATTAGCTTCTTTAATTTGGATATTCATTAAACCCTGTTCAGCAAGCATAACTGCTATTTCAGCCAAAAAGCTGAGAGTTTCTTTAAATCTTTCTTCGGTTACAACGGGAACTTTTTTTAGAGCCGTAATATAGTCATCAGTATTGTATCCATAATCTTGGGCTTGTTTTTTAAATTTTTCAAAATTTGGTTTTTCAAAAAGAATTTGTCCTGTAAACAGGTTTGCTACATGTACTCCTTTGATAATTATTGGGGTTGCTCCATCTACCAATCCAAGTTCACAATGGTGAATGTTCAGTTCTTTTCCTTCTTTTAATTGTGACGTAAGAGCAAAATTACTTGATTTACAATGAATTTCTGATTCCGGGAAAACACGATGAAATTTTACACATATATCACGCCATCCTGTTCCAATAAGCAATTCCTGTTCTGGATAAGAAACAAGACCAGTAGTAAAGCCTGTGGATTTGGAAAATAATTCAAATAAATTACGTAGTTGATTAATATCTACTAAATCTTTAAAAGAATATTTTCCATCTACTAGGTTTTTAGTTGTAATTTTCATATCGGCTCTTCTTTGCTTCTAAAATTTTTATCTCATTCAAATTAACGAATTCAATATACAGCAACTACTATTATATTTAAATTTATCTTTCATTATTATACCTCTACTCTAGTTATTAACATAATTGTTTTGCAAGGTAAACATAAACTTACTTCCTTTTCCTAACTCGCTTTCAACCCATATTTTACCATCATGTTTTTCAATAAGCTCTTTACAAAGAATTAAACCAAGACCTGTGCCAGCTTCGGTGTTTGTGCCAACAGAAGTATGGTGAATATCTATTCTGAAAAGTTTTTGTATGTCTTCAGAACTAATTCCTATTCCCGAATCAGTAATGGAAATAATAGATTCACCGTTTTTGTTTTCTGCTTCAATTTTAACAACACCACCTGAGTTTGTATATTTAATAGCATTAGCAATAATATTTCTTAAAACAGTATCTATTGCTCTAGCATCAGCAAATATAAATGTGTTTTCTTTTATAGCGTTTTCAAATGTTATGTTTTTGGTCATTGCATTTGTTTTAAAAAGTTCAATAACCTTTAAACTTTTTTCATAAATATTTATTTTTTCAAACTTGTATTCCATTCTTTCATTTTGTGTTTGTGCCCATTCTAGCAAACCTTCTAAGAGCTTATAAACATTTGAGGAAAGATTATGTATTACATTAATCATGTCCTTAATTTCATCCGAAGTAAGATTATCATAGTCGGATACTAAGAGTTCTGTAACACCCAAAAGACCATTAAATGGACTTTTAAGATCATGTGAAATTATTGAAAAAAATTTATCTTTATTTGCATTCGATTCCAAAAGTTTCTTTTCAGATTTTTTTAGTTGAGTATTTAGTTTTTTTACTGAAATGCTGCTCCTTAAAATTATTGCTAAAATTATAAGAATAAAAATACTGCCAACAATTAAGATAGCCCTAATTGTTTTTTCTTCTTTAATAGTTAGCTCTTGAATTTCATTATTTTTTCTTAAAAGTATATTTTCTTGCGACTTTTTTTCTAAATAATATTTTACTTGTAAATCGGTGAATTTAGACATTTTTTCTGTATTAAAAATGCTATCCTTCACGGTGGAACCTTCTTTAAAATATTTGAATGCTAGAGCAGTGTTGCCCCTTTTTTCTTCAATTTTCGACAGAAGGAATTGGTTATCCTTAATTATGGAATTATAACCGTTTACAAGTGCTTTTTCCAAACTGGATAGAGAATAATTTAGGGCTTTATCCAACTGATTTAACTCTAAATAAGTTCTAGCAAGAAAATATTCTGCAGTTGAATTACGAAACTGGTCATTTATATTTTTTGAAAGATTATTTGATTCTTGATAATATTTTATTGCCGTGGTATAATTTTTTAATTTATAGTGAATATCACCAATATGTTGAAGTACAACAGTAATAGAACGGTCTTTACTATTTACTGAAAAATATTCATCATAAGATAATTGATAACATTTTAGAGCATTTTGATAATCTTTTTGGGATTCATAGCAAATGCCCAAGTTTAAGTTTGAAAAGGCACGTGCAGAAGCATCATTTGCTTTGTTTGCATTTAACAATGCTTCGTTGTGATATTTTAAAGCGTCATCAAACAGTCCCCATTCCTGATAAACACCACCAACATTATTTGAAATTACAGATATACCTCTGTAATCTTTTTCAGCTATTCTTATTTTTAAAGCTTTTTGATATAGCTCTAGCGCATCATTGTAATTACCAAGACCCCAATATGTTGCAGCTAGATTATTTTCAACTTTGGCAATTAAGCTAACATCTTTCAATTGTGTAAAAATTGACAAAGCTTCTTTATAATAATCAATGGTTTCAAGATAATTACCCAATTGCCAATTGTGAAAACCAATTTTATTTAGCAAAACTCCTTTACGATGAACATCTATTTTTTCTTGAAATAAATTAAGAGCTTCAATATAGTAAGCTATTGTTTTTTTCTCATCAAAAGTATTGTAGGCATAACCTAATTGAACTAGTATTTCCGCTTGGCTTGAATCATTCTCTGTTATTTTAAGAACTTGTTGAAGACTATCAATATTAATAGCTTGAGGAAAAACACTACTTGTTATTACGCTTGCAAACATCAAGGCTATGAATATGTACAACTTGTTTCTTTTAAAAATTAACATAAAAATTTTACCAATCTTTTAATTAAAAATGACTCTAAATATAGACCCAATTCCTTTTTTGCTTTCTATTTCAATTTTTGCATTATTTAGTTCGCAATATTTTTGAACTAATGCCATTCCAATTCCATTGCCCTCATATTTTCTTGTATAACCCATATCCTCTTGTGAAAAAGGTTCAAAAAGACTTGATAAATATTTGTCTTCTATTCCAATTCCAGTATCTTTAATTGAAACAACTAATTTGTCTTGCTCATTTCTTAAAACTTCAACATCAACTTCACCTTCATTTGTATATTTAATTGCATTATCAATTAGTTGAATAAATATCTGATTTACAGTGTATGCATCAGCAATAAGTTCAGTATTTGAAGTAGATGTATTTAGAATTAATTTTAAATTTTTATTTTCAGCTAGTTTTCTATTATCCGCAACAACCAAAGATAAAACTTCCGAATAGAGATCAAATTTTATGTCGTTTTTTTCATAAGTACCTGCTTGTATTTCGGATAAATTAAGAAGAAGGTCAATAGTTCTTATAATTCTTCCACCAGCTCTATCAATAATATTAAAGCTCATTATCTGATCTTCGTTTGCTTGAGTTTCAAAATCGTATCTAAGAAGACTTGCCATGCTAACCAATGCATTTATTGGTGTTCGTATTTCGTGAGACATTTGAGCAAGAAAAATTGATTTCATTTTATCTGCATTTTCTGCTCTATTTTTTGAAATAACCAATTCGTCAATCATTTTTTTCTTTTCTGTTATGTCTTCTATTATTCCAAGAAAGTGGGTTATTTTTCCTTCAACATCTTTTATTGATGAAATTCTTGCTGATACCCAATAAAGATCACCGTTCTTCTTTTTATTACGAAATTCTCCAGCCCATTCTTTCCCAGCCAAAATAGTATCCCATAGTACTTTGTAAAATTCTTTTGTTTGTTTACCAGAACTTAATATTCTAGGGTTTTTTCCTAAAATTTCCTCAATTGTGTATCCTGTGGTTTCTACAAATTTAGAATTAACATATTCTAATTCACCTTTTTTATTAGTAATTACCACAATTATAGGGCTTTGCTCAATAGCATTGTAAAGCTTTTTAATTTCAAATTCGTTATTCTTTCTAATAGAAATATCTCTAATTGCAGTTACTCTCACACCTAAATTATTGTTTCCATAATTTATATTTTTAGATTCAATTTCTAAAGGAACTATTACTCCATCTTTTCTAACTCCTTCAATTTCATACGGCAATGAAATTTCACTTTGCAGGTTAATAAATAATTGTTCATGATATTTTTCTGGAATTAGCATCTGAATAATGTTTTGCCCTATTAATTCTTCAGCACTATAACCAGAAATTCTTTCGAGAGCTGAGTTTATATCAATAACAATACCATTTTTGTGAATTAAAATGCCTTCATAAGTTAAATCTGAAAGTCTACTAAAACGTTCCTCGCTTGCTTTTAAAATTTCCTCTGATTTTTTCCATTCAGTAACATCTTCAACTAAAGCAACACCGCCAATTATTCTAACTCCATCTTCATATATTGCTTTAAAATGAATTATTATTGGAGTGGTCTTTCCTCCTGTAATAGATGTATAATATTCTTCATAATAAGCAGAACCATCAAACAATGTTTTTTCAACAGCATTAATAATATTTTTATCTGTAAGCTGCTTTAGCATATTCAGCCCTATTAACTTTTCTCTCGTTGATCCAAGAATTCTTACGAATTCATTGTTGCAATTAGTAATAATACCTTCTGTGTTAAAGTGAAAAATTCCAAGGGGTGCATAGTTAAAAACATTCCTATATAGTTCCTCACTAGTTTTTAAAGCTTCTTCTGTTCTGATATGCTCTTTAATTTCCTCTTCTAGCTCACCTAAACTTTCAGCTATTCTCTCTTCGAGAAGTTCGTTCTGATCAGCAAGTTGTTTCATTAAATATAAATTATCAAGTTTGTTGTTTATAAGTGTAACGGAATGTTTTAATACATTTCTTATTGAGTCTAATCTATCATCCTCACAATTATCAATGCATATTAAAACTCCATCATGGTTTCTTAAGTTAGCAAATGATATTATCAAAATATTTTTTGGTGTAAAACTTGTCTTATTAAATTCTATTTTAATTTGTGAATTAGTTTCATCATATTTTATAATTATAATTTCTTTTTGTAATGCTTTTTCTTTTAGGAGTGGAGAAAGTTCTATTTTTGCTATTTTTTCTTCCTCTGTAAATGAGGCATATTCATACTCAATATTCATTTTGCCGTTTCCAATAGTGCCAAATGCGCAATAAGGAATATTCTTCATTATTGAAATTTGTTCGAGAGCTACCTCAAAAACATCTTTCTCATTAGATAGCAGACTAATACTTTCTGCTGTGGATGCAAAAAGAAAAATGTCCTCAGCCCTTCCAGTCCAATCGCTATTTTCAATTTCTAGAAGTCTAATTTTTTCTTCTAAAGCCCTAATTTTTTGTGTTAACTCTTCATGCATTTAGAACCCCTTTGAAAAATTGGACTATTCCTCTAGCAATTTGATCTGGCTCGTCTTCCATCATAAAATGACCAGCTGTTGATATTTTTAGTAGTTTACTGCCATGAATATTGTTATGTAGTGTTTTACTAATATCAGCACTTAAATAAACATCTGCTTCACCATGAATTATAAGAACAGGAATCTCTAAATTATGGAGTTTATCGCTAATTTCAAGAAGCTGTTTATTATTCAAACACTCCGCAAGATGTAAAAATGCTTTGCGCCCATTGCGTGTTTTAAGTGGCTCCCAAAACAAGTCCATTAATTCATCTGTTAGAACCTCTTTATGAAATAATCCTCTTTTTACAATTAGTCTAAATGTGCCAAAATCTAAAGTTGCCATTGCCAATTGTCTAATAATTGGTGTTCGCATGGCAATAATAGGTTGAACAGGCCAAAAATCGTAAGCAACTGAATTAATAAGAGTCACATCGTAAAATAATTCGGGATTATTTGCAGCTAATATTTGGGCAATGCCACCACCAATATCATGAGCAACAAGATGAACTTTGCCTAGTTCAAGTTTTTTAATAAATTCCACAATAAATTTGGCTTGGTTTTTAATTGAATAGTCAATATCTAAGGGTTTATCAGAACTACCACATCCAATTAAATCAACAGCAATTACATCGTAATTTGGACTAAGTAGTGAAATAATTTTCCGCCAAATAAAAGAGTATGTTGTAATACCATGAATGAGAAGTACATGTTCACCTGAGCCCTCTCTTATATAAGAAATATCAATTCCAGAGAGATTACACTTATTATTAGCCTTCATATTTTACTCCACTAAAATTAAATGCTATGGCTATTTGGCAAAGAAAACATAAACTTACTTCCTTTACCAAGTTTACTTTCAACCCAGATTTTTCCATTATGTTTTTCAACTAGTTCTTTACATAAAAGTAATCCAAGACCTGTACCAGATTCATTATTTGTACCCACTGAAGTGTGATGCACACCAATTTTAAAAAGTTTCTGTTGGTCTGCTTCGCTAATTCCAATTCCAAAATCGGAAATAGAAACTACTATTTCGTTGTTATTAATTTTGGCGTTTATTATCACTTTACCGCCATTAGGCGAAAATTTAATTGCATTGGAAATTAAATTTCTCATAATTAGTTCTAACATGTTCTCATCACCAGAAACAAATAAATCCATTTTTAGATTATTTTCTATTTCTATTTTTTTTAGTGATGCACTTTCTTTAAATAATTGCAGTACTTTTAGAAGCACGTCAAACATGTCAGTTTTCTTGGGATTATATTGAAAACTACCTAATCTTGCACGTGACCAATTTAGCAGACTTTCTAATAATTCATACGTATTTTTTGCACCATTTTTAATTAAGTTAATTAATTCTTTTCTTTCTTTGTCTGAAAAATCATCATATTCAGCGTCCAAAAAATCGACTGTGCTAATAATTACGCTTAATGGATTTTTTAAATCGTGAGAAATAATGGAAAAAAATTTATCTTTGCTTACAATTTCCTCTTCCAATTTACGGCGATTTATTTCTAATTCTTTTTCTACCCTTGCTTTATCCAAAACCATTTCAATCATTGCATAAAGTTCTTCTTGATTGTATGGTTTAAGCATATATCCAAAAGAGCCAGCTTTTTTGGCTCTATCAATTAATTTGGAATCAGAATATGCAGTAACAAAAATTATTGGAATTCTGAATTTAGAATATATTTCCGTTGCTGCATCAATGCCATCCATTTCTGTTTCGAGATTTATATCCATTAATATTAAATCAGGAATTTCTATTTCAGCATGTTTAATAGCCTCTTCACCAGAAGTCACAATTGCAGAAACGGTAAATCCCAATTTTATTAATGTTACTTTTAAATCGAGAGCAATTAAATATTCATCCTCTACAATTAAGATGTTTTTTTTTGCCATGATATTTTTCAACCTTTGATAATTGAGATATTATTGTTTTTTTGCAAATACGATAGTATAGCTAGTTCCATTTGTTACATCCAAATCTATATCTCCTTTTAGCTGACCTTCAACTAAATCAAAAATTAATTGCATACCAAGAGATTCAACCTCGTATGGTTTAATTTCTGATGGCATACCTATTCCATTATCGGAGAATTTTAGCAATATTTTATCGTCTTCTAAATTTTTAAATATAATTTTAATTTTCCCATTCTTTTTATTTGGGAAAGCATATTTATATGCGTTTGTAAGTAATTCATTTATAATTAGAGCAATTGGAATTGTTTCATCTAAAGAAAAATCCATTTTTTCAATTTCCAGTTCATGTTTAATCTTTTTATCAATAGAACCAAAAGCTCTTACAGTGTTTTGAATTAATTTATTAATATACTCTTCTGGGTCAATAGTTGAAAGATTATCAGATTTATAGAGTGTTTCGTGAATTAAACCCATTGCGTTAATTCTACTATTGCTCTCGGCAAATGCATTTCTAATAACAAGGTCTTCAATTGAATTTGCTTGAAGATTTAATAAACTCATTACAATTTGCATATTGTTTTTTACTCGGTGATGAACTTCTTTTAAAAGTATGTCCTTTTCTTTCAAAGAACTTTTTAGTTGTTCTTCTGCTGTTTTCAGATCTTTTAAGGAGTTCTTTAGTGATAAATTTTTCTTAGATAATTGGTAGAATAATAAAATAATTACAAATATTATCACAATAGATATAATTAAATTAACAACAAATGAGAAAAAAAAGCCATTAATTGTTTCATCTTTTTTATAAGAAACAAAATAAGCTGCATTTTGGTTTTCTATATTTTTTACTGGAATAAAAACTATTTGCCAATTTTCCTTTTCAAGCGAAGTGTTTTTTATAAATTCTTTACCGTTATTCAATTCATGAGAAACATTTGCAAAAATCTGTCTATTCAATTTTACAATTATACTATCCTTCCTTGATGCTTTTGTAACAAAAAATTCATTAGAAAGTGTGCTTAGTTTATAATTTGATTGTTCATTAAAAAACCCCTTTTTCTCAACAATTGTTTTTTTTAAGATAAAATCGGTTTTATTCAAAAGTATTTTTTCAACAAAAGCTACAATAGATTTGTAGGACATGCTCACTTCAACGCTTCCAAGATGTTTTCCATTATAAATAATTGGAAAAACATTTCTGAAACCATTAAATGTTTCGCCTTCTTCAAAACCAACAACTTCGACAAGTTCTTTATTTGCTTTTTCGACAGAAAACCGAACACCAATTAAACTATCCCCCCATTTATTTATCCTATTAAAACGTAAAAAACTCTCTGAATTTGGAAGATGAAAATGGAGCTGTCTTACGCCAAGTCCCTTAATATTGTTATAATGGGGCAATAATTTGTTATATAATTCATTTCTACTTTTATCCTTAACCTTCTTATCTACTGAGTTAGCTTCTGCCAGTATTTTTAACACCTCTGGCTGCATCACATAATTTTGAAAAAATTGTTTGGCAATAGTGTGGTTTGATTCCAAAATAAAATTATAAGTTATTTTAAGACCTTCAATTTCCTTACTAAAATATTGCTCTTTGCTATTCTCATAAACTTGAAAACCTCTAAAAACTATAATTGCAGAAGCACCTATGAGTAGAATAATAAAAGCGATTTTTTTTTGAATTGTCATTTTAGACTTATTTCCTTTTCTATTTGAAAAATAACAGTTTTAATTTTACTGTAATTAAATTTTAGCAAAATTTAAACGCAATTTTACGAGAAGTTTGAAAGGCTTCATATTGTTTTCTCGTTTATAAATTGAAAGGAAAATAGTTAAATTTTTCTTTAGTATAAAGTCAATTTTATATTTTAGCGGAGCAAAAAGGAAAGAAATGCTTAATAATATTTGAACATTATTCGAAGACTATAGTTTTACCTTTGTGTACCAAAACTCTGTGTTCTAAATGCAGATGAAGTGCTTTTGCAAGAACCAATCTTTCTAAATCTCTTCCTTTTCTAACTAGGTCTTTAACGGAGTCTTTATGACTAATTCTAATAATATCTTGCGCAATAATTGGACCTTCGTCTAAATCATTTGTTACAAAATGACTTGTTGCGCCAATCATTTTTACTCCACGCATAAAAGCTTGTTTGTAAGGATTTCCGCCCATAAATGCTGGAAGAAATGAGTGATGAATATTGATTATTATATTAGGAAATTGTGAAACAAATTTGGAAGACAAAATTTGCATATATCTTGCAAGAACAATAATGTCAACGTCAAGTTTTCTTAATAAATCAATTTCATTCTGCTCTTGCTCCAATTTATTCTGGTCATTAATTGGAAAGTGATGAAATGGAATATTATAATTTTTTGCAAGTGTTTCTAAATCATTATGATTAGAAATAATAGAACATATTTCTGTATTAAATTCACCAAGCTTATGTCGCCACAATATTTCTTGCAAAACATGGTCATATTTAGAAACAAAAATAGCAATCTTATGTTTTTTTTCAGCCAATTCAATTCGCCATTTTGCATTTATTTTTTCAGCTAAAGGTTTGAATTTTGCACTAAGTTCATCGTGTGAATATTGTAATTCATCCATTTTCCATTCAATACGAATAAAAAACATTTTTTCGTCCGAATCAACATGCTCGGCTAAATTTATTATATTTCCATCAATATCAGAAATAAAATTTGATATTGAAGCAACTAATCCTTTTTGATCAGAACAAGATAGTAAAAGCACGGCAGTCATAAGATATCCAAGAATTGTTAAATTAAAGTTTAGTCTTCAACGGATTTAAAAACCCAGAATTCGCCAAGTATGAAATTTGAAATCATTCCAAGAAAGATTCCTACAAGATTTGCGATTAGGTAATAAACATCAAAAAAATGAGTTAAGCTTAATAGGAATGTATAATTAATTAATGCTCCCAGTGATGCCGATAAATAATAACGCCACAACCGATGCAAAAATGAATGCTTGTGGTTGTGCTTGTTTTTGCTCCAAGTCCAATGATTGTTTAACATAAAATTGGAAAACACAGCCATTCCAATAGCAAATATTGGCGCAATTGCAAGAGGAACGCCTAGCACACCTTTAAAAAGCCATAACACACTAGTGTTAATAGCTATCCCACTAGTTCCAACAATTCCAAATTTTATGAATCGAAGGATGAAGTTTTTATCAATTTTTTCCGTGATATTTTTTAGCATAATAACAAATTATCTTTCTTGCTGATTTTCCATTTACAAATTTATAATCAAAAGTTTGTAATTCAACTACTGAATCAAAATATTTTTTAATTTCGTTTAAATCATTATCGTATTCTGTTCTATCGCTTCTAACATAAATTGCATCTTTGCCAATTAAATTATCTGGAATTCCCCAATAATCAAACTGCAATGCTCGTTTTCCATAAATATTTTCCGCATAAGTATTTTGCTGATCGGGCAAATAAAATTTTAGAAGAGATGCACCTTTGTAGCCATTACTAAAAATGAAGACGCTGTCTTTTCCCCCATGTTCTTGCTGAATTTTATATATTTTTTGAGAAGCATCTTGCCAACCACTCCAAGTATTTCCATTGCCAAGTGGAATATTTGGAACAACCATTACTAAATGACCAAGAAAAACTAAAATGATAGACGACCCAATTCCAAATTTCATCAACTTTGTTTGTTTAATTTTTTTTAATGTTAATTCAATAAAATTTTCAGAATATAAAATTGATATAATTGCAATTAGCGGAAGAAATCCAGGCAACAGCCAATTCATTTTAACTAATGATGTTAAACTTACAAATGAAAATCCACCAATGATAATAATTGCACTCCAAAAATAGAGTTGCAGATTTTCTCTATGTTTCCAATTTTTAATTACTGAAAAAAGACTTTTGAAAAGATAAACAAAAAGTAATGGTGTAAGCATAAAAAGCTGACTTCCTAAGAGCTGAAGAATGTATGTAATTTGTAATGACCGCACTGTGCTTGCTCTTTCTGTAGATTGAAACAGAAATGAAGCCCAGCTGCGTTCGTAATTCCAATAAATTACTGGAGCAAAAATTACAAAGCCAAGTGCAATTGCTAAATATGGATATGGAGAGAGCAATTCTTTTCGGTATTTGGATGAAAAGATAAAAAAGAAAAATATTGCTCCAATAATTACAATTGCCGTGTATTTGCTTACCAATCCAAAACCAAGAGCAACACCAGCAAGAAGCCACCAGTTTCTATTTTCAGTAATTATCCTTTCTTGAACTGAATAAATAACAAGTAACCAAAAGAACATTAGTGGAGTATCTGGCACAATTGTGATGGAATATATGTGAGCAAACAAAGTAAGATTTAATAAAATAACAGAGAGAAAAGCCAATTTGTTTTTATTAGTATTTGGAATATAATTTTCGGTAAAACGCGATACCGTTTTGTAGAGCAAAAGGCTTGTTAACAAATACCAAAAAACAGCCATAAATTTTACGCCAAAAATGTTATCACCAAAAATATTTGTTCCAAACCAAATTGAATAAGCAGCCATTGGCGGATGATCGAAATAAGACCAATCCAAATTTTGAGAGTAAAACCAATAGTACGCTTCCTGCGGTGTAATTGGAATAAAGAAAAGATATGCAAATTTTACGAAAGCAATAATGCCAAGGAATTTGTAAAAATTACTTTTTGATGAAAGAAATGTTTCGTTGAAAATCAAAGTTATTCCTTGAGCTAAAAATGTTACTCGTCTATTTGTTTAATAATGTTTAGAATGTCTTTCTTGGAAATGGTTTCAGTCTGGGATTTATCATAAATTGACAGAAGATAAAGTTCATTTATTTTTTCATATTTTACAAAAATCACAACAAGATGTGTTATTATTCTAACGCCACCCCTTTTCCCTTGCTTTTGACAGCTAAACGAATTTTAAATGAATTGTTTCCTATCGAACTACCTAAAGTTGGGTTGTCCTTTAATTGCAGCTCAAGAATCTCCAATTCACTTTTTAAGGATTTATACTTTTTTAATAGTTTCTTTGCTTCATTGGAAAAATTTGTTGTAATAAAAACATTAGTTTTCATCTAAGAATTCTCTTAGAGTTTTTGCTTTACCTTTGTTTTTCTTTAACAGTTTAATTTCTTCAACTGATTTCTGAAGGCCAGTAAGCATTTCAAGTTTATTTTTCATGGAATTTTGTTTCTTAAGTAAATTTTTCCAATCATCAATTTCAATAATAACTGCGGTTTGATTTCCATTAACATCACTTATGTAACTTACGTCCATTTTGAAACCTAATAATTATTTGAGTTTAATTTACGACATTTTTGAAATAATTTCTTAAATAAAAAAAGGCTGAATCCCGGGTAGTATTCACCCAGGATATCAGCCCCATTTGAACAAATATTTAATTTATCTTTTAAAATTAACAGCAGCAAGACCAGGGAAAACTCCAGCAATATCAAGCTCTTCTTCAATTCTAAGAAGTTGATTGTATTTTGCAATTCTATCTGTTCTGCTTGCAGAACCAGTTTTAATTTGTCCAGCATTTGTAGCTACGGCAATATCAGCAATTGTTGTATCCTCTGTTTCACCAGAACGGTGTGAAATTACAGAAGTATAACTTGCTCTTTTTGCCATTTCAATTGCGTCAAGAGTTTCGGTTAAAGTGCCAATTTGGTTCACTTTAATTAAAATTGAGTTTGCAATTCCTTCACCAATTCCACGAGAAAGTTTTTCTGTGTTTGTAACAAATAAATCGTCACCAACTAATTGAATTTTGCTTCCAAGTTTTTCTGTCATTAATTTCCAGCCCGTCCAATCATTTTCGTCAAGACCGTCTTCAATTGAAATAATAGGATATTTTGCAATTAAGTTAGCATAAATATCAATCATTTCTTCAGCTGTTTTTTCAGAATTATCAGATTTGAAGAATCTGTAAATTCCTTTTTCTTTAATAAACATTTCGCTTGAAGCAACATCAAGTGCTAAAGAAATATCAACACCAGGTTTGTATCCAGCTTTTTCAATTGCTTGAAGAATTGTGTCTAAAACTTCTTCGTTTGTACGTAGGTTTGGAGCAAATCCGCCTTCATCACCAACTGAAGTATTCAAACCTTTTTCTTTTAGAACAGCTTTTAAAGCATGGAAAGTTTCTGTTCCCATTCTTAAAGCTTCCGCAAAAGTATCAGCGCCATGAGGCATTACCATAAATTCTTGAAAATCAACTGTGTTATCTGCATGACTACCACCGTTTATGATGTTCATCATTGGAACAGGAAGTGTTTTTGCGTTAGTTCCACCAATATATCTGTAAAGTGGAAGATCGAATGTTTGAGCTGCGGCTTTTGCAACTGCAAGTGAAACTCCAAGCATAGCGTTTGCGCCAAGTTTAGATTTGTTTTCAGTTCCATCAAGTTGAATTAGAAAATTGTCAATTCCTACTTGATCAGCTGCATCAAAGTCAAGAAGTTCGTCTGCAATAATTTCATTTACGTTATCAACTGCTTTTAAAACGCCTTTTCCTGAATATCTTGATTTGTCACCATCACGTAATTCAACTGCTTCGTGTTCACCAGTAGAAGCACCGCTTGGAACTGCTGCTCTACCAACTTCGCCAGACTCAAGTAGAACTTCTACTTCTAGAGTTGGATTTCCTCTTGAATCGAGTATTTCTCTTCCAAGAACATCAATTATTGTTGTCATATTTATCTCCATTAAATTTGTTAATTGAATAAGTAAACATACAGAAAATAAGGGGTATTCTCAATTTTGGTATGTGAAGTTTTGGTTAAATAATTTGCCCCTTTTAATACCTTAACAAATAATTTAAAACATAAGATTTATATTTATCAAAGAATTTATACATTAGTAAACATAACTTACAAATAAATATAATTTGTAACCAAAAGTTCAAAGTAAAGATTTGTGCTTTCTAGAAAATATTGAATTAAAAATTTCTGTCTATAAGTCAATCATTTCATCCCACATATTATCCATACTAGTTATTATAGTTTTCAGTCTAATTGGTAAATCTGTTGCTAAGGGTGTACGAACAGATACTGTATCAGGCATTCCACTGTAACTAAAAATAATAGTGATATAATCTTGATCTGTTATGTCAATTAATGGGTCATAATGTGATTTATAGGTTGAAAACGATTCAAATTGACTGGCTAAATTATTTTGCTCCCTATCCTTCAAAAATCTTGAAGAACTTTTTAATGTGTCGCCTCCATAAGAGTGGTAAGCATTTACCAATCCATTATTATAAATATTAAGTGTTAACTTACCACCCTGCCCAGATCTGGAATAATGAATTTCCATTTCAGAAAATTCCAAATCATAATTGGGTTCAACTGAATTATTACACTGGATAAATAATATTGAAATGATAAACATTATTATGGAAATTTTTCTCATTACTTTTCCCACTTTATTTATATAAAGATAACTCTATTTATTACTTAATATTTAAGTTTTATCGAAATTAATTCTTTAAGAAATTGTGCTTTCCATAATTGCTTGTTCAGCTTTATCACCAAAATAAAAAGCAATTCTGAAAGAATTAGGAATAATTGAAAGCCAAAATATAGTCTTTGTTTTTTTAGTCACTTTTAATAGACAACCCTTGCCATCAATATAATATCTCCATAATTCAGAAAATTGCGAGTATTCAATGTAGATATAATCACAAATAGAATTCCATTGTTTTTTAGTGCTTCCAATATGAGAAAATATAATTTCTTCAGTTGGAAATTGATTTTTGTCCAAAAGTTAACGGATTGTTCTGTTCGTTTCCGAACTCCTATTTTTTATTTGCCTCAAATGTGCCATAATTAGTTATGCCAACATAACTAATGTATTGCCATTCACCCACATATTTGCCTTGCTCAAGTGTTCCAGTAAGAATAAGATTATTGTCAATAAATTGTGGATTTAGTTCAACAAAAGTTAAATCGCCATGTTTACTACCAACAAGTTTTCCAGTTCCTACTTGAGGACCAATGTTTTCTGAATTTCCAACTTTCTTTAATTCCCATTCACCCAAAATTCCCAAACTGTCTGTGAAATTAATTGTAATCCATCCCTCAACAATTTTTATTCCAGTTGAATCATAGCTTTTGTATAAATACATTTCGGTTGGATCTGGTTCAACAGCACTATCATTACATGAAGTAATAACAAAACCCGCGATAATTAAACCAATTAAAAATATTTTTCTCATAATAATTTCCTCTTTGCCTATAAAAAACACTGTATTTATTTTTCCTAACAGATTAAAGTACTAAAATTAGTTGAAATTAAAAAGAAATAAGAGTCTCCCCAAATGGTAGGAATTAAACGCACTTAATAAAGGATTTAGCAAAACCAAATATAAGGTTGGAATCAATTATAATAATTCTAAACTGCATAAAAAGCAATAAATTTTTCAACTAAATTAATTGAGCTAATGTCCTTTGGCTTTAACTCGAACTTCAAATTTTTGAGATCCCACATTTTCGAAAAGAAATATTTCTGCAGAAACTCCATCTTTATGAATTTGGAATTCAGTTGTAGAAAGCGTATCCGAAACGAATCCATGTTTAATTGAGGAAGAAATAACTTCATTCAAGTCCTTTATTGCCGAGGATTTGCTTCCATATCCTTTAGTAGCTTCAGCTTGGAAAATACCCTTAGCGTTTGCAACAAAAACTAATTGAAGAGTTTGGGTTTTGTAGAACACACATTCCATTGCTGGATTGCTTTTATCCTGATGAGCAGGTTTGCCATATTCTTTTACAGCAGAACTTAAAGGCTTTCCAATTAAGTAAAAAACTTTAATGTTTTGAGCAATTGTAGTTATTGGTTGAAAAAGCAAAAATAAAAAGAGAAGAATTCCTGTTGCTATTGTAGATTTCATAATGCCTCCAACTTGGATTAGTTGATAATACAATAAAAAAAATCTTTATTTTTAATATCAGAACAAGAAGATTAGATAAATTAACAAAAATGAGTTAATAGCATCCTCTGTTAATATTCCAATTTATTTTATTATTTGCAACACTAATTTTTGTTAGACCTATTAAAAAAAATTGCTTATCATATTTGAAATTATTGATTTAGCCCATACATTTAGTAGTAAGTGTTTTATTAAAATTAGCTAATTTTACTTGTAATAACCTGATTTAATTATAAAAAAGGACTGAACAAATGATTGGTATTGTTGGTGGTCTTGGACCTTATGCAGGCATTGACTTGCTTAAAAAAGTATATGATAATACAATTGCAAATAGTGACCAAGAACATCTTAACACAGTGCTAGTTTCTATGCCTTCAAGTATTAATGACAGAACGGAGTTTTTGGCTGATAAAACAATTGAAAATCCAGCCGTTGCCATTGTTGAAGTGCTTTTATTACTTGAAAAAATTGGAGTAACATTTGCTGGCATTCCTTGCAACACTGCTCACTCAAAGGAAATATTTGATGTCATTTTAACTAAGTTAAAAGAAAAAAAAAGCATGTTAAATGTTTTAAATATGATAACTGAAACAATTCTGTTTCTTAACACGAATTATCCCAATATTGTTCGTGTGGGTGTTTTATCAACCACTGGAACTTATAAAAGCGGAATTTATTCCGAACCTCTTAAGGCAAATGGTTATAAAGTAATATTGCCAACAATTGAAATTCAGGAAGAACTAATACATCCAGCAATATATGACTCTGTGTTTGGAATAAAAACAGTTTCAAATCCCATTAATCCCAAAGCGGTTAAAAATTTATTACAAGGAGTTGCATTTTTGAAGAAAAATGGTGCTCAAGCAGTAATTCTTGGCTGCACGGAAATTCCACTTGCAATTCCTCAAAAGGAAATTGACGGCATTGTTATGATTGATGCAACTAATGTTTTAGCTAGAGCATTAATAAATAAATATTCTCCTGATAAATTAAAAGGACTATAGATTATGATTAAAATATTATTAATTTCATTAATTGTATTCACCTTTGCAAATAACAATATAGCTCAAGAGCGCGGAAGAGCACGTGATTTTGGTATTAATTCTGGCATTCTTACTCCAGGGCATTTTAATGCAATTACAGATGTAAAAGGAGTTTCGGTTGGACAAAAAACGCTTATTGTGGGCGATTCGGTAAGAACAGGTGTTACTGTTATTATTCCGCATGAAGGAAATATCTTTCAGGAAAAAGTACCTGCCGCAGTTTTTGTGGGAAACGGATTTGGAAAAGCAATTGGTTTTACTCAAATAGAAGAACTTGGAAACATTGAAACTCCTATTGCGCTTACAAATACATTAAATGCTTTTTTAGTTGCAAATGCATTGGTTAACTACACATTATCAGTGCCAGATAATGAAGATGTTAGATCTGTAAACCCTATTGTTGGAGAAACAAATGATGGTTGGCTTAATGATATTGCTGGTAGATATGTAAAAAATGAACATGTGCAACAGGCAATTAATTCTGCTAAATCAGGAGAAGTAGAAGAAGGAAGTGTTGGTGCTGGAACAGGAACTAGATGTCTGGGTTTCAAAGGTGGTATTGGAACTTCATCACGTGTACTTCCTATAGACAAGGGTGGATATACTATTGGAGTTCTTGTGCAAACAAACTTTGGTGGAATTTTAACTATAAATGGAGCTCCCGTTGGAAAAGAATTAAATAATTTTTATATGGCTGAAGATGTTCCATACGTGGTAGATGGGTCTTGCATGATTGTAATTGCCACAGATGCTCCTCTTTCTGCTCGAAATTTGAAACGTTTAGCTAAACGATCGTTTTTAGCCTTTGGACGCGTGGGTTCTTTTTCCTCTAATGGAAGTGGTGATTATAGTATTGCATTTAGCACTAACAAGGATTTACGTATTCCATATGATGATGATAATATCGAAAAAAATATTAAGGAAGTTTCAAATGACCATATGTCGCCTCTTTTTCTTGCAATAGTTGAAGCAACAGAAGAAGCTATTTATAACTCCCTATTTATGGCTAAAACAATAACTGGACAAAATGGAAGAGTAACAGAAGCATTACCAATTGAAAAAACACTTAAAATTTTAGATAAATATAATGCTAGAATTAAAAATTGAAAATTGCATTATTAAATTTCATAAACAATTGAATAAACACATAAAATTCATCACTATGAATACTATTTGTGATTTGTATATTCAAATTACTCAAGATGTGATAGGAAATTTGTAAAAAATGTTACATCCAAAATAGGAATCAGCGTTTTTACCTGACTGTAAAAAACTACAAAAAATGATTAGACAATTAAGTGCTTTTTACCATATTTCTCCAGATGATGGTAAATACTATGAAGACATGCACTCAATTTTGATTATTTGTAGGAAAACCTTTTATACTTCCTATAGGAATCATTAACACGTTTGATTATATAAACCATATAACGATATTAGAAATAAACTCGATTGAATGTTAATTTTTGGAAATCCCAATTAAATTTGGAATTAAGTTCGTTGGATAACAGAGAATACAGTATTATTAGCTTTTTCAAAAAAATAGCTTAACAATCGTAACACAAATAAAGCACAGACTTTTTGTTTTTTGTGTGCTCTATTGATGTATATTCTGAGAATACTACTTAATATTCAGATAAATAAATTATATTAAAAATGTATTATAAAATATTACATTATAACTTTTTAATCATTAACTTTAAGATTAATAATTTACTATTATAAAATATTAGCAAAAACTGATTATGATACTCATGGATAAATGGAATTTCCCCAAATGATTGATTTTGAAAATATTGAAAATGATAATAAAAAGCAGTTGTCATATATCATGGTTTACGTAAGTTCCATTATGTTTCCCGTATTCATGTTAGTTTCATATTTCCAAAAAGATTTTATAAACTTCATTTATACAGCCTCTGCGAGCATTATCCAATTATTATTTTATTACTTACTTAAAAAAAATTATTCTCTAAAAATAGTTTATACTTTAGGGTTTACTGTATATGCTCTAATTTTTATCTATCTTATTATTACTGGTGGTATAAATAACACGGGTTTTATATGGACTTTTGTTTTTCCTATGAGTTTGTCAATTTATTTTGGTAAAAAACATGGATTACTTCTTTCTCTTATTTTTTTAATTTTAATAATAGCTAGTTTCCTTTCAGTTTCGGTCTACCGAGAAGTGGGTAATTATTTTCGACTAAAATACATTGCAGTTTATCTTTTAGTTGTGATAATTAGCTACTCTCATGAAAGAATTAAATTGCTATTAAATAACAAATTAAAAGAGATTATTTCAAATCTACAAGAAAAAAACAATGAATTATTAAGGAAGGAAAAGGAATTAAAGTTTGCCAAGGACGCTGCAATTATTGCAGAACAAATTAAATCTGAATTTCTTGCCCAAATGTCCCATGAAATTAGAACTCCAATTAATATTATTACTGGAAATTCAGGCTATATTAAGGAAATGATTTCTAACGATGTGGATTCTGAAATAATTGAATGTTTTAATAGTATAGAGATAGCAACTAGTAGAATTATTAGAACTACTGATTTAATTATCAACGCTTCGGAATTACAAACAGGCGGTTTTCAACCAATATTTGCTAATATTGATTTAAATAACACTGTTCTTAAAAGATTATTTGATGAGTATCAAAAAGTTGCAAATCAAAAAGGGCTTGAATTTATTTATAAGTGTGAACCGAAAGAATTTGTTTTATTTGGTGATGATTACAGCTTAAATCAAATATTTGCTAATTTAATTGATAATGCAATTAAGTATACAGCAGAAGGAAAAGTTGAAATTGTTTTATCTAAGCTTGTCGATAAAAAAATAATGGTAGAAATTAAAGATACTGGTATTGGAATTAATACTAAATTTAAAGAGCAAATGTTTCATCCATTTGCTCAAGAAGAACAAGGCTACAAAAGAAAGTTTGATGGAAATGGACTTGGGTTGACTTTGGTGAAAGGTTACCTTGATTTACATAAAGCCAAGATAGAAGTTGAAAGTTCAAAAAATATTGGCTCAACTTTTAGAATAATTTTTGATCAAGAATAAAATAATATATAAAGCATTCCATATGAAGTACTTATGAATTAGCACCAAAATATTTTCTTACTTTACAAATTGCTTGGCATAATATTTTGGAGTAAGTTCCTCTCCAGTAGCTTTTTCAATTAATTCATTCCAAGGAAATAATGCTCCATATGAGAAAAATAAATGTTTTAGATAGTCTCCAACTTCTGTTTTTCCAACAAAACTTTCGGTATTATTTTTAGGCAATTTTAGAACTTTTGTTGTGATGAAATTGTGCAATTGCGAAGCCAGCAATTCGCCTAACATATAGTTATGGTAATATGCAGGATAGAGTGCTATATGAATCTTGGCAGCCCAATCGGGTTCATTTCGCCCTTCTGGCTTTTTAATTAACTGATATTTCTCAACCAATTGCCACCATATTGCATTCAAATCTTGGTCTGGATTTGAGTACATTTCTTTTTCAAAATGATACATAACTTGCACCCAACGACTAAAAATTAGCTGCTCGCTTCTTAATGAATTAAAACTTAGCTCAGCAATTTTGGCGGCATCTTTTTCTGAAATTCCAACCATTTCTTTAAGCCATTCGGGATTATGCGATAAACGCCCAAACAGCATTGCAATTGCTTCTGTTGTGAAAATGTGACCATAAATTCTTAGTTGCCAAGGTAGTTTGGATGAAATGTTTTTATCATAAACTGCATGCCCAAACTCGTGAAGCATGGTTCCCATCCATCTTTGATTTTGTTTAATATTGCAAAGCACTCTAATATCGCCATTTCTATCAATATCAGTGCAGTATGCGTGCTGATATTTTCCATCCTTTTCATATAAATCACTATTGGCAATTAAGTCATCAATATTAAGGTTTATTCCATTAAAATAATCTTGTGTTATTTTACTTATATTTTTATTCTCAAAGTGCTTATCAATATCGGTATCATAAATTTTTGGTCCCTGCTGAAAAAATTTGTCCTCATAATGCCAAGGCATAAGTTCATCTTTTGGGATTCCAAATTTTACAGAAAGGTAATCATCAATTTCATCTTTTAGTTGTTCAAAACTAATTTCAATTAGTGAGTTAAGTTCATTAAAAAGATTATCGAGTGAAGCGTAATCTTGTTCGTTTAGTTTAAGAGACATATCATGATAATTTTCAAATCCTAAATCACGCGCGCCTTTGTTTCTTAGCTTCACTAATTTAAGAACATCTTCTGCAACAACTTTTCCAATTTTTTTACTTTCTTCCCAAACAGTTTTTAGTTCAGCAGAGTTAGTTGAATTATCAAGAATTTTATCAATTTCATTATCGGATATTTTGTTACCATTAAATTCAGCTCGGAAAGTTGAAAAATCTTTTTCAATTTTTATAGATAGATTAATAATTTCTTTATGTAATTCTTCGCTAAATTGATTGCCTGCAAACTCGTTGTAAATCAATTGGAGTTCTCTTTGTTTAACTACATCCTTAATTTCACCAGAATCCTTAAACTCCTTTAACTGCTTAAATAATTCCTTATCAGAATATATCCTGCTCATTTCTAATTGGAGTTTTGCTGCCTCGTTATAGTCCTCTTCCAAGCCGCTAATTGAAGCATCAAAATATTTGAGATTTGATTGAGCACTTAGAGTCTCTATTCTATAATAATACTCTTCTAAAAATTGATAAAACTTTTCTTCCATTAAATTACCCAACCCAATCTTTTCATTTTATATTTAATAAATCATTATCTCTAACTAACAATAGAATGGCAGACTGCGCCACAATAACCAATTTTTCTCCATCCAATTCTATCTCAATTGCATCTTTTTTTAGGAACAATGCTTGGTCACCTTCCATAGCTTCCAAAGGAATGTATTTTGTTGCATTAGGGCTTTTCCATGTTTCATCCTCAGTGGGTGCGCCAACAGGATATCCTGGTCCCACTTTTAATACATATCCACTGTGAACTTTTTCCTTTTCAATAACATTAGGTGGTAAATATAAACCGCCTTGCGATTTTTTATTACCTTCAAAAGGACGAATTAAAACTTTATCGCCAACTATTATTATTTTTTGTGTGTCTATCATTACTTTCTCAGTTTAATATTACAAATATAGT
>Ga0180007_10001766_pt1 | contig 27567 bp, 28 predicted proteins | sample MM_PC_MetaG_FD_121122 | JGI IMG/M metagenome (GOLD analysis project Ga0180007, IMG submission 121122) | Groundwater microbial communities from the Aspo Hard Rock Laboratory (HRL) deep subsurface site, Sweden - MM_PC_MetaG | ecosystem: Environmental > Aquatic > Deep subsurface > Groundwater... | reverse complement strand
TAAGACCACCTACACCAAAAAGGGCGGGGCCTATGTGCTCAGCGGCTCCAAGACCTTCATCACCAACGCCCCCCTGGCCCAGTATTTCCTGGTGGTGGCCCGGGAGCACGGCACCAAGGGCGCGGGCGGGGGCACCCTGTTCATCCTGGACCGGGAAATGCCGGGGGTTTCCACGGGCCGTCCCTTCGAGAAAATGGGCATGCGCTGCTCACCCACCGGCGAGGTGTTCCTGGACCAGGTGGAGGTGTCCGGCGAGCAGATCATGGGTGCCGAGGGGCAGGGCTTCCCCATCCTGTTCGAGACCCTGGACGAGGAGCGGGTGCTGGGGGCGGTCACCAGCATCGGCATCATGCAGGCTTGCCTGGACGAATCGGTCAAGTACGCCAAGGCGCGCAAGCAGTTCGGACAGCCCCTCTGCGACTTCCAGTTGATCAAGAACATGCTGGCCGAAATGTCCACCCGCCTGGAGCTGGCCAGGCACTACACCTACTCGCTTTGTCCCCTGATCGACGAGGGGCACCGCCTTTCCAAGGAAGCCTCCATAGCCAAGTATTACGCCTCCTCCATGGCCACCCAGGCGGCCCTGGACGCCATCCAGATACACGGCGGCTACGGGTACATGCGCGAGTACCCGGTGGAGCGCTACATGCGCGACGCCAAGCTGGTGGAGATAGGCGGCGGCACCTCGGAGATACAGAAAATGATCATCGCACGGGAGCTGTTGAGGGAGCGTTGAGAAAGGTTCGAATCCTGAATGCACTTTATAAACGACAACTACCCGAAACGACGTAACTTGTTTTGTGGGAATAGTGCTTTTATGCTGTTTTTATGTGGGAAACAGGGGGTTATATGGGGTTTTGTGCCCCCGGGAGTGGCACAAAATGGGATTTTATGCTTTTGACACAAGTGCAAAGAAAACTGGGAAATGATGCACAGCGTAACTGACAAAAGACAATTTTGAGGTTGCCACACAACTAATTGCTATCATTAGAATTAATTAAAATTTGTCGCCACACTAGGTTGCTTTGTCGGCTGTCGAGGTGGGCTGAAATTCCCTGACTAAGCAACCACTAAGCAACCAAACCTTAAAACAAATAAATATAATTATATCAGTTAGTTGCCTATACCACGCCCTTCAAAACGCGCGGTCCAACCTGCAACCAATACTTCACAAGTGCACCATAGCTATAAAGGCATAAAGGCTTCCGGCCTTCAAGTTACCGGTCGGTCTTTCATTCCGTGTTCCAGCAAAATGCGGGTGGGCCAGTTGCTCCATCCACTGGTTGGATTGCCACGAGGCAATTCCCGCCATCTGGCTGTGGCTCCAGCTTTAACGGGAGGCTCCAACCGAGGCCCCGGCTGAGTGTTGGGGGTGACAGGAAAAAAGTCAAGCCCCTGGGCCGAGTTGACGTCACTACATAAAGTTCAGCCCACCCGGCAAAAACACCGGTCGAAGTTATGAATCGTTATGATCTCCTTAGAAAAAACGAGAGTACCGTTTTTCACCTTTTACCCTTAAGTTGTGATCTAAGGTCTCTGATCTCTCTTCGGTATTCTGTGAGTTGCCCATCTATTTTGCCCATTTTATCAATAAATTGACACATCAAGGCCATCAAATCCTGGAGATGGGCCGTTTGAAAATCATCAATTGGTTTACTCAGTTTATTTCTTGTAGCCTTCTCGACATTGATATACTGATGGTCGCTGGCACCAAATGTTTCCTCTATGGAATGACCGGGAGGTATTTTTTGTAATATATCTTGCGTGTTACACCCTAGCACAGAGGCAACACGATCACAGACCTCTAGAGAGGGAGGACCTTGGCCTAACTCATAGCGTAACCAATGTTCCGGAAATAACTCTGCTTTTTCAGCCAACTCAAATATGTTGCGCCCCGCCCTCAATTTCCATATACGACTTCCAACCTGCAATCCCTGAAGTGTTACAGATATCCCTTCTGGGATTAAATCAATTCCAGAGATTAACTGATTCACATAGCACGGTTCTAAATAAAGAGCTTTCGCATAGGCTTCAAGCACCTCTTCTTTTGGTCTGATCCCTAACCGCTCATATCTCCCTATTTGCTCCTTTCCGACAACTCCTCCCATATTTGAGGCCATTTGCTCCTGGGTCCAGCCAGCCAACTCTCTTAGTAACTGGAGCTTACTACCAATAATGGCTTTTATATTTCCCATAAATTGCCTAAAAAGTAGTTGACAACGACGTTAATGAGAGGTTAGATGGCAAATAAAGTCGTTTATGATAAAAACACAACCTAATTTGATGTATGAGCAGACACCAAATCCTATCTGAACTGCAACGGCGGAAACTATCATTTGCTGAGGTGGGTCGCCGTCTCTCACCGCCAGCTACGAGACAAGCAGTACGTAACACAGTCTATATGCATGGTTTTATTTCTTCAGTCCGTATCATGCGCAGTATAGCCGGCGCCATTGAATGTGACCCAATCAAAGTATTCCCCGAATTAGCACAAACTCCTGCATTCATTAAAAATGCCAACAAGATTGGGCATCGTGCTCTAGACGGCCAGTCCAATAAACGTCGTGATCACCGCATGGTCCCTCATGCGACCCCATTAAACCACGCACCCGGCACGGGCTGCAATGTAAAGATGCGGGGGTATAAGTAAACATGGCCCTTCGCCGCGCCCCGGATTCCCGGCAGAACGATCTGTTCAATTATTTTGAGGTGCCGCACCCGCCCTATCCCACGCCGGACTGCTGGAATTTCGGCCTGGAGCTTCGGCACACCATCAGTCAGGTTCTCAACGAGCAGATGAAGGGGGAGATAAAACAGCGAAACAAAGACCTCAAGAAGGTGATGGCCAAGGAGGATTTCGGTCAGGAGAAGCCGGAAGTGAGTGTCGTCCCCGCCGCCTTTGACGGTGCCGGCCCTGGTCACCATGCAGCAACAAGGCCCGGATGGGCTCTAACGGGCCACGCTTCACTGCCTTGGGACGAGACGAGATGAATCAGCTGGTATCTTCAACGGGGTTGGCCCAAGCGCTGGGCATCACCCGGCAAGCGGTTGCTAAAAACACAAATAACTGGAGTTCCCTTTCCGTGCCTGGCCGTGGCCGGGGCGGCCAAGTAAAGTATTACGAAGTCGCCTCCCTGCCGCCGATCATGCAGCGCCGGCTTTTGAGCCACCGTCTGCGGAACATCACCATAAACGACCTCGAGCCGCGCCACTGCCGTCCGGAAAGCGCGGCCAACCTTCATAAGGCTCCGGAGCAGGCCTTGGACCTGGCCCTGGCCAAGGCCAGGGTGTTGACGCTCGCCGAAGAGGTTATGGCGTTGGGAAAGGCGGCAGGCCTTAACCGAGGGTCCGCCCTTGATCGTTGGCTGAATGGATTCAACCGGGGCCTGGTGGCTCAGCGGCTGAAGGCCAAGTTGGGCCCTTTGTCCCGGCGGAGCGTCTACCGCTGGCGCCGGGCCTTTAATGAAAAAGGCCTGGCCGGCTTGATGGACCAGCGGGGCAAGCACCCACGCAGTCCCACAGATAGGGAGGTAAGGGACTTCATTGAGGGCTGCGTGTTGGGCCGACCAGGGATCACCTCGGCCAAGATATTCAAGTTGATGGTCTACAAGTTTAAAGACCGCCACTTGCCGGCCAAGGGCACGGTAAGGAACTTGGTTGCCCGATTCCGCAAGGAACAAGCGGCCCTTATAACTCTTCTGCATCAACCTTCCGCTTTCAAACGTCATTACCAACCTTCCCTGGGCCGGGCCGACGCCGGCCTCACTGAGCCCAACCAACGCTGGGAAGCCGATTCCACTCGGGCGGACCTGATGACCGCTGACGGCAAACGTTGCACCATGATCGTGGTGGTGGACGTGTGGACCCGTCGACCGGTGTTCGGGGTGTGGGAAAAAGGCGGCGGCGATCCGATTGCCTCGACCTTTTTCAAGGCATTCAAGAAGCTCGGCATCCCCGGTCAAGTGATTGTCGACCTGGGTAAGGACTACCAGAGCAAACAGGTGCAAGAGTTTTTCTTCGCCCTGGGCATCAGTGCGCCGGAGATACCCGGCCACAGCCCCGAGCTCAAGCCGCACGCGGAGATCGCCTTTCATTTGGTTTCGGATCTGCTGCGCACCCTGACCGGCTACACGGGCAACAGCCTAGTCAAGCGGCCCGAGGTCATAGAAATCAAACACACCCTGGCCGAGCTTCAAGAGCTGACGGACAAATGGGTGGTGGATTTCGAGAACAACCACACCGTATCCAGCATCAGCAGCACGCCCCGGGAGCGCTGGGAAAGTGCCTTGTCCCAGGGGTGGCAGCCGGACGTGGCCCCACTGGAGCAGCTGTTCCTGCTGTTGAAGCCCCTTGTAACGCGCACGGTTAGGCAATGCCGCATCAACTACAACAAGGGTCTGTACACGGCCGAAGAACTCGTAGCCTTAGCTCCCTCGGAGCGGGTTTCGGTGCGCCCCGATCCGCTAGACGCCGGCATTATCTATGTGTTTGACCAAGAAGGCGACTTTCTTTGCGTGGCCACTGATATCGACCGGCTGAATCTGACTCCCCAACAAATAAATGAGCGGAAAAAGCGCTGGTGGTCCATCCGGCGGGCGGAGGCCAGGGCAGCCCGGGAGCGGATCAAGGCTTTGGAGTTGGACCATCTGGAACGGGCCCGGCTGGATGAAGTGGTTTCCCAGGCCAAGCCTTTCCCGCCCCTGCCGGAGCCCAACATAGATCTACCCGAAATGCGAGCGGCGGCGGAGGCCAGGCGGGAGTTTTTAGATCGAGAGCCACCAGGGGCTCTTGCCTCTCCGGAGCAGACTCCGGAGCAATTCAGCCCCCGGGCCTTCGATGAAACGAGGCTGTTGTCACCCGAGGCGAGCGGAGAAATCGAGGCGGGCGGCCAAATTGTTTTAACCCCCTTTGGCGAAAGGATCAAGGTCAGCGCCCGTCCACTTTTCACCACGGATCTTCAGCGGGCGCTTTGGATAATGGCCCGGGTGCGAGTGGGGCTAAACAACACCTCGGCGGACCTGGCCTTCCTGGAGCAATTCAAAGGAACCGAGATGTGGGAGCAACTTGGCGGGCATCAGTTTAAGCAATACATGCAAGGTCAGCGGGACCGCATAGGTTCCATGGAGATGGAGCAATGAAGGCCAAGCTTGTTCGAACCAAAAATCTGACCCGATTATGGGAGGTGGTGGAGGCCATAAAAAGCGCTTCCAGCGGGGAGCCGCGTTTGGGCCTGATATACGGCCCGGCGGGAAGGGGTAAGACGCGGGCGGTGGATCATTTGGCGGCCAAGACCGGGGCGGTTTACGTGTCGGCGGCCCGGGTGTGGACGCCCAACGCCATGCTCAAATGCATCTTGGCGGGCTTGGGGGGCACGCTCACGGTCAGCGCGGCGGACAACCTCACCCGGGCGGCCGAGGCCTTGGGAGAGCGTCTGGGGGTGCCCTCTTTGGGCAACGGACTGTTGATCGTCGATGAGGCCGACTATCTAGCCAAGGGCGCGCAGCCTCCCAACACCCCGCCGCTTTTGGATACGGTGCGCGATCTACACGACGCCTCGGGAGCTCCCGTGCTGCTGGTGGGTATGGACGGCTTGGCCAAGATTTTGAGCCGCTTTGCGCAGTTTTGGGACCGAGTGCGTATGAGCGAAGAATTTGCGCCGCTGGACTCGGGAGAACTGATTCACCTGGCAGGCGAGCTGGCCGGGCTGTCGATGGATGAACCATCAGCGGAAGTAATTCGCCGGGCCACTCACGGCAACCTCCGCCAGGCGATTGTCCATCTGGCCCGCCTGGAAGCGGTGGCCAAGGCTCAAGGCTCCCAGAAGGTGCGCCCTGAATGGGCTCAGAAGATTTCGGCGGAAGTGGCCCGCGGCAAGCTCCGCGCGAGTGGGGCCAGGCTCAAAGTGGTCAAGTGATGGCCGGCAGGATCGCCTCTAAACGACGCCCGGTGATAATGCGGGTCTTTCTGAAACAAGCGGGCGGCGCGGCCTCCGTGGGAGAGATTTACGCCCGCATGATGGATGAAGCCGGCCTCACCGTGCGCCAGGTGAATGACGCCCTGGAGTATTTGCTCAAGCGTGGGGAGGTCCTCCTACTGCCGGATTGCCGATGCCGGCTGGTGGAAAAGCCGGACAATCGCAAAAGGGAGGCTTTCAAAAACCTTTGGCGGGCGGCGCACCAACTAAGCCTGCGGGGGGCGTTCTCATCCAAAGACCTAATGCAGATATCTGGAGTCAATCGTCGGGGGGCGCTCGAATGGCTGCAGGAAATACGCAAACGGGGCCTGATCCGCGAGGTGGGTAAATTTCGCTACCGGTTGGCCAAGGAAGCACCTCACCGCGACAACCCACCCCTCTTTCGCTGGGCCAGGCGTGGTAAGGCTCGGACCAGTCGGGACTGGAGTGAAGAGGGTAAGATGCACAGCCATCATTTCATCGCCTGAGATCAGGTCCCGAGATTGAAGCACCACCATGACCTATTTCATCACGGCACACGGAGAGAATTAATCAAATTCAACAACCGACGATGAAGAACCATATTAAGGGGGCACCAAATTGAGGACTCTTTGGCCAGTCAGAGGGAATTACAAGAGGACCGTTCTTAATGGGCCTTGGGTAAAGCCGGCTCAAACCGAGGGTATCCCGCGCATTGACCAAATCCCCCCTCACCTTTACACTTCGCGCATGCCACACCATGCCTTAAAATGCATTGAGGGTTACCAGGAACTGGCCGGGCGCATGATCTTGCGGGCCATTCGGGATCTACAGCACCCCGAGCACAGGGGAGAAGCTTTGGACTGGTTTAATGGCGGAGATGCCCATCTTACCTTTCAGCATTGCGCCCACATACTGGGTTTGGATGAAGACGTGCTTCGTCAATCCATCCTGAAGAAATCCATCGACAACAACTGAGACCCGGCCGATTGCAGGCATAAAGCTCAGGATCCTGGTTCCGGTACTAAAGGCCCTGACCTCCTTAGGGTGACATGCCCCCCTCATACTGCGGCGATGGGCCTCGATCTATTCAAACGCGAGGCTGGAGGGCCTCAACGGCATTTTCCAAGCCGGCAGGGCAAGAGCGCGTGGATACCGTAAGGTTTTTACCTTCATCACCATGATCTATATTCCACAGCTAACGCTGAAGAGCCGGATTGAGATGCCACAATGGCCCGTCTCGCATATTTTGTGACATAATAAAGACAGGCGTTGGCTCTGGGAAGAACACATGAGTTCGGAGTCAGTTATGCTCAGCATCGGCAGATTAGAAAAAATAATACAGAGCCTGCTGGCCGGGATTTTTCTTGTATTCGCAGTGGTCAGCTTTGCCCAAGCTGAAGAGCTTACCCAACAAGAGCAAAAATATTTACTGCAAAAAGGCACAATCGTATTTATCAGTCAGACGCATTATCCCCCCTTTGAATTTTTGGGCCAAGATGGTGACCACACCGGTATGTCCATTGAGCTTGCCCGCTGGATTGCCACTAGATTTGGTTTTAAAACTCGCTTCATCGACGCCAGCTTCAAAGATGCTCAGGAAACGGTGCTCAGCGGTAAGACTGATGTAATCACTAGTCTTTTCTACAGCAAAAAGCGCGATCAAGTATTCGATTTAACCCAAATCATGTTTTCAGTGCCAGCCTCAATCTTCGTGAAGCCGGACCGGCCCGACATAAAAAGGGTAGAAGATTTACACGGCAAAACCATCGCCATGCAGGCTGGCGATTATGCCTATGAGTTTCTGGAGTCAAGGCGCATTAAGTTCAAGGTGGTCTGGACCAGTAACTTTGCCCAAGCGACCGACATGGTCATCGCGGGTAAGGCCGACGCAGTCATCGGCGATGAGCAAATCGTGCTCTACCACATCTACTCCAACCACCTGACCGATTTAATCAAAAAGGTGGGCATGCCGCTCTATGTTGGCGAGAACTGCATGGGAGTGAAACACGGGAATCATGTTTTACAGGGTATCCTCAACAAGGGGATATCCCTGGCCAAGGAAACCGGTACACTGGACCGGATAAACACCACCTGGCTAGGGATTCAATATAAAGTCGGCGAACCCTTTGTCATCAGGAACCTGAACTACTTCCTGACAAGTGCGGGGCTTTTAATAGCCTTGGCTTTATTGGCCTGGCTATGGAACATTCGGCTTCGCATTCTGGTGAACAAGCGCGCTGAAGCCCTATCCCATTCAGAGGCGACTCTAAGAGCTATTCTGGACAATTCTCCCTTGGGAATCGGCCTGGTAAAGAATCAGGTGATGGTTTGGCACAACCAGGCCCTGGGAAAGATGCTGGGTTCCGGACTAAAGGAGTTGGACGGACAAAATCTTGCAAAGTTCTTTCCCAATGCGGTTGCCTTTGGCCGCACTGCCGCAACTATCGGCAACTCTCTGCGCAAAACAGGGGAGGCGGTAGTTGAGACAAAATGCGTGCGTATGGATGGCACGGCTCTTGATTGCGTAGTCCATTGCGCCTTTCTGGGAGACGGCGAGGATGGCGATGCTATCATTGTTATGGCTCAGGATATTAGTGAGCAAAAGCAGGCCCAGACAAAACTGATCGAAAGTGAAGAGAGATATCGGTTGCTGGCCGAGCACGCCTCGGATGTTATTTGGACTATTGACAAAGATTTCAAGCTGACCTATGTCAGCCCGTCGGTGGAAAAACTCCGCGGCTTTACACCTGCCGAAGTGGTTGGACAAACTCTGGAAAAGACCCTAAGTCCCAAGTCCATGCAGTTGGTCCACGAAGTCATCAAAAAAATTACTGCTCAAATAGCGGGAGGGGACCATGACATTCCTTCATTTACCCTGGAGATTGAGCAGCCACGCAAGGACGGCTCCACGGTGTGGACCGAGGTGGTGGTGGATGTGGTTTTCGATGCCCAGAGTAACTATAGTCACTTGCAGGGAGTGAGCAGGGATATCACTCTGCGTAGAGAATTAGAGGCCAAACTCAGGGAAGCCCAAAAGATAGAATACCTTGGGGCCTTGTCCGCAGGTATAGCTCACGAATTTAACAATATTATGGCTGTAATTATGGGTTATGCGGAGTTGGCACTGGGCGATATAGCCGACCCCACAGCATTAAACAGCCAATTGAATGAGATTATTAATGCAGCTATGAGGGCGCGAAATTTAGTGCGTCAAATACTCATATTTAGCCGGCAAATAGAAATTGAAAAGGAGCCCATCGACCTAGGCGAAGAGTTGCTGCGAACCATCGAATTTATCAAACACGCTCTGCCCAAAATGATCGAGGTTGAAGTTAATTTGCCTCCAAATCTCGACAAAATCAATGGCAGTGGGAACTTAATCAAACAGATAATAAGCAACCTGGCCTCTAATGCCCGGGATGCCATGCCCTTGGGGGGTAAGCTGATATTAGAAGCCAGCAATGTAAATCTGGACGAAGATTTTTGCAAAACCCGTCCTGGACTGAGCCCCGGTCCTCATGTGGTATTGCGGGTGACTGATACCGGCCAGGGCATGGATCAGCACACCTTGGAACAGATATATGACCCATTTTTCACCACCAAAGAAGTCGGGAAGGGAACCGGCTTGGGGCTTGCAACTGTCCATGGCATAGTGAAGTCACATGGAGGTTATATATCCTGCCAAAGCCAACCGGGCCAAGGTGCCAAATTCGAAGTGTTTCTACCTGCTCTGGCTGACAAGAGTCGTTGAGGGAAATCTCCTATGTAAACGAAAATCAAATTGGATAATTAACATCACAAAGGCACCCTCTAATGACGAAGGAAAAAGACTTAAATAGAAATCTCTTAAAGCAGCTGCGTGAACGCGAAGAACGTTACCGTAGCGTAACAGAGACCAGCCCGGATGCCATTATCACCGCTGCATTCGACGGGCGAATTTTGACTATGAACCATGCGGGCCGAAAGATGTTCGGTTACGGCCCTGAGATAATTGGCCAAACGGTGGAAAAACTGATACCGCCCCACTTACGGGAAGCTCACCGTGAAGGAGTTCAGCGTTATCTTGCCACGAGGGTTCCCCACATGATCGGCCATGTGGCGGAACTCTCAGCATTACGGGCGGATGGCACGGTGTTCCCCATTGAGCTAACGCTTTCGGCCTGGGAGGATATAGAGGGAGTTGCTTTCGGCTCTATTATTAGAGACATGAGCGGACGTAAAAGGATGGAGTCACTAAAAGAAGACGTCGCTCACATGATACGCCACGATCTCCGTTCCCCTTTGGTGGGCATTGTCGGTTTGGCTAACCGTTTGGCAGTAAGTGATAACCTTGCATCTAAACAAGTCAAGGCCGTCTTTACCATTAGCGAACTCGGTCAAAGAATGCTGAATATGCTTGATCGCTCAAGGGATTTTTTCCAACTAGAGGAAGGCACCTACCAACTTCGACCTGAGCCTGTAGACTTATTATTGATTACCCAAAGCATAGCGGACCAGTTGAAAGAAATGGCTTTGGCCAGACAGGTGAGGGTTCGAATCATTAGGATGCTCGACAAAAAAGACAAGCCGCAAATCAATGGCGATCCGTTGCTACTGGAAAACTTGCTTACCAATCTGGTGAAAAACGCTATCGAGGCCAGCCCCGCTAATAGTCCGGTGGAAATATCGTTTGCACGTGTGGCACTTAAGCAAGCTTCATCCTGGAGAGTAGATGTGCATAATCAAGGAGCAATTCCGCTGGAAGTGCGATCACGTTTCTTCGATGCATACGTCACGGCTGGCAAACCCGACGGCTCTGGGTTGGGTACTCATAACGCAATGATGGTGGCCAAGGCACACGGTGGGGAAATATCCTTCATCTCCGACGACGAACAGGGCACTCATCTATTAGTAGACCTGCCTGAAAAGCCGTATGGGCAGAACCGCTAAATGCGTGCCACTCCTCGCGATTGGCCTGCCCAGATTCGGGCGGGAACGCACAATTCAAAGTACCCCGCGAAGACTGACTAAAGGAGGATTTATGCAACCCATAGGACCCTTGATGCATGAACATCGTTTAATTGAGCGCATGGTTGCTTTAATTACTAAACAGGCAGAGGCTATTCAAAGAGGCGTTGAACCTGACACCGAATTCATTGGCGGTGCGGTGGAATTCTTTCGGGTCTACGCCGACCGTTGCCACCACGGCAAAGAAGAGGAACTACTTTTCAAAGAACTCGGCAACAAAAATCTCAGTCCCGAATTGTCGGAAGTTATGCGCGAATTGATTCAGGAGCACAAGCAAGGCCGCATCATGGTTGGCAACCTGAACAAAGCAAATCAGAATCATGCAATGCAAAACGCTGACCATGGAGAGGTGGTGCGCCTGCTCATTGAATTGGCTTCTTTCTATCCCAAACACATAGAAAAAGAGGACAAGCATTTCTTCTTTCCAGTGATGGAATATTTTGCCAGGGAGGAAATGGACCGCATGCTAAAAGAGTTTGAAGAATTTGATCAGCGAATGATCCACAGCCTATTCCACCAAAAAGCAAAAAGTTGGGAAGAAGCCTCTTAATTCATTGGAGGGGATTATGGCAGAGGGGCCGCGCCTGAAGCGAATCTATGACCAGGCTGATCCGTCAGATGGCAAACGGTACCTCGTGGATCGGCTATGGCCCAGAGGAGTCGGAAAAATCGAAGCCAAGCTGGATGGCTGGCTCAAGGAGTTGGCTCCAAGCGATGAGTTGCGACAATGGTTCGGCCACAAGCCCGTCCGCTGGGTAGAGTTCAAAAGACGCTATCGGTTGGAGCTCAAAGCCAAAAACAAGCAAGAACAATTACGAGAACTTGCACGGGAATGTCAAGAGGGGCCTATCACTTTACTATATGCCGCCAAGGACATGAAACACAACAACGCCGTCATCCTGCGGGAGGAGTTATTGAGCAAGCATCACCCAACGGGACAACACTCCGTGTGAGTGGCGACGTTGTCTTTTGTTTTGGTGCGTCCCAACTGAAGGATTTAAGCAAGCATTCGGCTGGGATGGGGGGACGGCTGTTATTTTTGGTCATTTGGCCCTTCCTCCTTAAAGCGATTTTTGCATGGGATACTTAACAAAGGGAGTTTTTTTAAACAGCGACAAGAACACTTGGGAGATTAAACACTCTCATGGTAGGATTTATTTAGTTGCTGGAGGTGTGTGAAGAGGACTGGTGATCACTTGCAAAGGTTAACCTGTTAACATGTTTGCTCTAATTTTGTAAACAGAGGCATCACGGTTGATGCCGGCGAACAACAACATCATAGCAGGAGAGGCGTTGATGACCCCTGATAAAATGAAGAATTTGTTGGTTGCGGTGGTAATCATGCTAGGTTTTACCACCACATCTTGGGCCCAGCAAGAAGGTGGTCGCAGTGACTATTGGGGTCCTCATATGATGTGGGGAGGGGGATGGATGGGAGGAACCTTCATGATTATTTTTTGGATATTGGTTATTGTTGTCATTTATTTTGGCATCAGGTGGGCAATAAAAAGCGGGGATTCCCATGGCTTTAAACAAGCCGAAAGCGCTCTGGATGTGCTCAAGCGCAGATATGCATCCGGCGAGATTGACCGAGAACAATACTTAAGCATGAAACAAGACGTAGAAAACTAAACTAATATGCGTTTAGCCTCCCTCGCCGTTGGCTAATAATGATTATTTTATTACTTAGAATTCATGGCACTCAAAACTAGTTTATTGAGGGCGGCTCTTTATCTTTGTTTATGTATTGATTTTTTATTCCGCATAAAAGACGAGATTTGGATATAATTAATTCAGATTATCAGATTACATGACAGCAGTGATGGTTAGTTATGGATCGTCAATCAGAAAACCTAAAACTGATCTTTGCATTCTTAGACGATGGTCTTGTATTATTGAATGGCAATGGTGTAATCGTCACAAACAACCCGGCAGCTTGTAGCATTCTTGGCTTTGAAAATGAAAGTATAAGCAGCAGGCGTCTATTGGAACTGTTAGAAAAGGAGTCTCGCGACCAAAGCCTTATAAACTTTATTCAGGACGCGCTTCAAAAAGAAACGTCTAGAACGCATAATATAATTTCTTATCACAATAAGCATGTACTTCGAGAGCTTATTGTGAGCATCAAACTAATGGCCGTAGGGGATGCAGGTAAAGGCGGGCGAAATTATTTTTTATTGGTGATTAGGGACGTTACCCAGATGATGGAGTACCATCGCCGTTTATTAGCAGAAAAGCTGGAGGGCATGGAACGAGTGGCGCGGGCCGTAGCTCATTCAATCAGAAATCCCGTGACTAGCATAGGAGGGATAGCAAACCATTTATTGAACAAGCATGCTGCTGATGCAAGTGACATACAATATTTGCGTCGCATTATTGCAGAAAGCCGCCGTTTGGAGCAGGTTGTTTCTGGCGTGAGGGAATATACGGACTTGGCTGAGATACAAGCCAGACCTGTTGACTTGCGGACATTGATTGCTAGTACTATAATGAATTTTAATTTGCCTGCCGAGCGGCATAATGTCGAAATTAAATGCTCCGCTTTTTTAAAGGCTACTGCGGGCAGCCTTACTGTGATAGCCGATCCAACGCTTCTTGAGAAATTATTCAAAATACTGCTAAACAATGCGCTGGATGCTATGCCCGAAGGAGGATTAATTACAGTTAATTTAAATGCAACGTCTGACGGGTTTATAGTTACAATTAGCGATACAGGAAAAGGCATAGCATCAGATGACATGCCCTACTTATTTGATCCGTTATTCACGACCAAAACCGATGCTGTTGGCATGAATATGGCCATAGCCCTAAGAATAGTCAGAGAGCATCATGGTACTATAAACGTTGATAGCTTGCCTGATGAGGGCACCACGTTTAAAATTGACCTTCCGGCAAATGGGCCGAATTCCATGTGGCCTCGTTTTGCACGTCATTAGTGGGTATCAAGATGACACAAACGGAAACTAAACGAGTTAAATTGCATTTACTGTTGATTGTTTTTCTTATCGCCTTGATCAGTGTTCTTCACTACGCGACACCGAACGTAAGAGGTATAGAGCACCTAATTTATCGTGAACTATATTTGATTCCTATCGTGCTAGCTGCCTTTTGGTTTGGGATGAAAGGTGGACTAACTTTTTCTTTCATTACGGCTGCCATATATTTACCTTTGGCATTTCGGTCTTCAGATCGAATCACGGCTTATTACGTTAGCAACTTTACCCAGGTTGCTATCTTTATTATGTTTTCTATAATTTTAGGATGGATCAGAGATCGAGACATCAGGCTTCAGGCGGAAAGAGCAATAAATGTCAGGTTGGTCGCTATAGGTCAAGCAGTCTCCAGTATTGCACATGATCTTAAATCTCCTCTAATGGCGGTGGGCGGGTTTGTTTCGCAGGTGAGGCGAAAGTTAGACGATGAAGACCCTTCTGCTCAAAAACTTGACATCGCTATCGCTCAGACTGCTCGCATGGAAAATATGGTCAAGGACATGTTAGCCTTTGCCCGGCCTTTAGAATTAAACAAAGAGAGGACTGACTTGAACCAATTAATTGAGCAGGTGGTGGATGTGTCGGAAACTGCCAATGATAAGCCTGATCACATAAGGACGCACTTGGATCATAAGCTGCCAAAAATTTTAATTGATAATGATCGTATGCAGCAGGCCATATTAAATTTAGTTAACAATGCTATTGAAATATCACCTAAAGGTGGAACAGTCAAAGTAACGTCTGTAATGCAGAACAATAAGATTAATGTCGAGGTACAAGATCAAGGCATGGGCGTTCCACAAGAAAAACAATCCCAACTTTTCACTCCATTTATCACGACCAAAAAAGGTGGAACCGGCCTTGGCCTGCCGATAGCAAAAAAAATAATAGAAGCCCATGGAGGAGACTTATCTTTGAAAGAGACCAGCGCCAATGGAACCACCTTTAGAATTGAATTGCCAGTGTCCTAATTCTTAAATTTAAGGTGACAAAAAGCTATGCTCAACTCCTGCCTGCGCAATCAATACTATCTAACGTTGACAGGATAGAATTACACTTTATCAGCATGCCTGCTTGACATTAAAATGCTTTTGATGAAAAACTACCCTATTAGTGAAACATGAAAAACAACGCGTGATATAGATAGAGAATCATGTAAGTACTGCTTCCTTCTTGGTTACACAACTACCTTATAAAGCCTGAATTAACGTTTATTTGCTTGGCTTGACTCTGGTGGACTGTCAAGCGCATACTACGTACATAGGGTATTAAATGTCGCTTCAGGAGCCGTATCTTTAAAGAGAGCTACTGATTACCTATAAAATAGGGGGTTTCAGATGCCCTTACGCGTTCAATCATTTTTTGCTGGTCATTTACTGCCACCCGGTAAGGAGGTGATCATGATGAGAATGAAATTTTCTAACGTCCTGCTAGCCGTATTGTTTATCAGTATCTGTGGCTTGGTGTTCATCAGCCCAGCCTTGGCCGTGGAGGAGCACCACCAGCAGCAGCCGAGTGTGCAAAAACCCGTTGCTGGACAACCCAATACCGCTGGTCCTCAACAAGGTCCGGCCATGATGGGCGGCTCCGGCATGCCTGGCGGACCCGGTCAGGGAATGATGGGCTCCGGCGCAAGCGGCGGCATGGGCATGATGGGCGGTGGCTCAGGCGGAGGCATTATGGGCCCCGGCATGATGCGCATGATGATGAGCCACATGATGGGCGGCCCCGGTGGCATGGGCAAGATGATGGGCGGCATGATTTCCGGTGGGGGCAAAGACAGGGGCCGTGGCATGATGGCGCGCATGACCGATATGCTGGAGCAGCTTAACCTGACCCCCGAGCAATGGAACAAGGTGCGCAAGCTTGCCCGCGAACGGCTGGAAAAGATGGTTGATCTGTGGGCCATGCGGACCAAGCTGGAAATCGAGTTGTCCAGTCTGCGCTGGGACCAAAAGTTGGACGCCAAGCGGGTCAAGGAATTGTTCATCCAGAAAGCGGGAGCTCAGGCCGACATGTTCCTGGCGGGCTTGGAGTATCTTCGGGGTCTTAAGGGCATCTTGACCCCAGAACAAGCCAAGAAGCTGGAAGGCGGAAGCTTACAATGAGGATGAGAAACACGATAAAGGCAATGTTTATATGCGCCGCCATTCTGTTGCTTACGGCGGCACCTTTGTGGGCACAACAAAACCGTCAGCCTCAGCAAGGGCAGCAGTATTATGGACCCGGTTATGGGCCTGGCGGCCAGGGCATGGGTCCCGGCATGATGGGGCCAGGCTACGGGCAAGGGCACATGGGGCGGGGCATGGGAGGGGCCGGGATGAATCCCTCGCAAGAGGGGTGGGCTGGCATGAGCCCCGAGCAGCGCCAGCAATGGCGGCAGCTAAGATCCCAGTTCATGCATGACACCCTGCCCCTGCGCCAGGAGTTGAACGCCAAGCAGATGGAGTTGCAGACCCTGTGGGGGCAGCCTGAGCCAGACCAGAAGCGGATCAAGGAACTCTCTGAACAGGTAACCGAATTGCGGGCGAAGCTGGATCAAGAGCATGACCGTTATCTCAGCCAGTGCCGTCAACAGTTAGGCGACCGAGGCTGGGCATGCCCCGGCTTGGGCACGGGAGGCTACTGAGGCCAGTCCAATTTATGCGAGAGTCCCTAACGACCGGGCTGCCAGGCCCCCTGGGCAATGGGCACCGTAGGGGCGCGGTCCATATCCAGCTGTCTTGGGTGCGCTAGTTTTGATCTAGGTTGCCGACCACGCGAGCGGTGGGCGCGGATGAGGGAGGGGCGGAAGTGAAAAGTCATAGCTGGTGGATGATGATGGCCTGCCTGGGGCCCCTGCTTCTCATATTCATACTACCTGTGCTCGGTGTGAGTGGCAGCGCTTTGTTGTTTTTGTTCATAGTTGGATGCTTTGCCATTCATCTGCTCATGATGAGAGGGCATGGTCATGGTAATGGCGGCCATGGAAAAGGGGATCATCATGACCAGAATTGAGGCGCGCAGATTGGGTCTGGCATTCGGACTGACCGGCGCCCTTCTATATCTGGGTTGTGTGTTGGTGATGACCGTTATGGGTAAGGCGCAGACCATAATCTTTTTTAATAGCCTTCTGCACGGTATTGATGTGGCTCCTATCATCAGGATGAATGTTCCATTTTTGGAAACGGGCATGGGGCTCGTTCAGACATTCATCATATCCTGGCTGGTAGGGGCCAGTATCGCCAGCATATACAACCTTGGGTTGAAGACGAACAGTTCTTCGACCGAGGAGGAAGATTAACGAAATGAAAGCCCACGATCACCATGACGGTGACGAAGCACACGGAAGCCAATCACGGCATCAGGATCGAAGCGGTCATGATCATATGAATTCAATGGACCATAGCTCCGGTCACGGTGATTCACGGGGTCCAGCGGACCAGGAGCACGACTCCGACCACCAGGAACACCAAGGGCACCAGGGACCTCAAGGCCACGGCAAGCATGGCGACCACCAAGGTCATGGCGGGGGCCACAGCGGTCACGCATCCCACCACGCCCACATGGTGGCTGACTTCCGCAAGAGGTTCTTCATTTCCCTGGCGGCCACGGTTCCCATCCTGGCCCTGTCACCCCTGATCCAGTCCACCCTGGGCCTGGAGCAGGCCCTGAGTTTCGACGGCGACCGCTACGTGCTGCTGGCCTTGGCCAGCTTCGTATTCTTCTACGGCGGCTGGCCCTTCCTCAAGGGGCTGTTCAGCGAGGTCAAGCAGGGTAGCCCGGGCATGATGACCCTCATCGCCTTGGCCATCACAGTGGCCTACGCCTATTCCAGCGTGGTGGCCCTAGGCCTTGAGGGCAAGGTCTTCTTCTGGGAACTGGCCACCTTGATCGACATCATGCTCCTGGGGCACTGGATCGAGATGCGCTCGGTGATGGGGGCCTCCCGGGCCCTGGAGGAGTTGGCCAAGCTGGTCCCCAAGGAAGCGCACAAGCTGGCCGGGGACGGCTCCACCGAAGACGTGCCGGTCAGTGATCTGATTGAGGGCGACTTGGTGTTGATCAAACCGGGCGAGCAGATCCCGGTGGACGGCCAGGTGGCCGACGGAGCTTCTTCGGTGAACGAGGCCATGCTCACCGGCGAGTCCAAGCCGGTGGAAAAACAAACCGGCGACCAGGTGATCGGCGGGGCCATCAACGGCGAGGGCTCGCTCAAGGTGAAGGTGGAGAAGACTGGCGAGGCGTCCTTCTTAAACCAGGTCATCAAGCTGGTGGAACAGGCCCAGGAGAGCAAAAGCCGCACCCAGGACCTGGCCAACCGAGCGGCCAAATGGTTGACCTACATCGCCATCGGCGCGGGGGGCAGCACCCTGGCCGCCTGGCTGACGTTCAGCGCGGTGGATTTCGCCTTTGCCCTGGAGCGCACGGTGACGGTGATGGTCATCACCTGCCCCCATGCTCTGGGCTTGGCGGTTCCCTTGGTGGTCGCGGTTTCCACTGCCCTGGCGGCCAGTCATGGATTTCTGATACGCAACCGCTCGCCCTTTGAGCAGGCCCGCAACATCAAGGCCATCCTGTTCGACAAGACCGGCACCTTGACCAAGGGGGAGTTCGGGGTGAGCCAGATCGTTAGCTTCAAGGAAGGTTTCAGCGAAAAGGATATCTTGCAACTGGCCGGGGCGGTGGAGTCCCAATCCGAACACCCCATCGCCAAAGCCATAGCCGAGGCGGCCGAAGGCCATCCCCAGCCTCAGGGCTTCAAAGCCATCCCAGGCAAGGGCGCCCAGGCCGAGGTGGAGGGCCGCCGGATCATGGTGGTCAGCCCGCGATATCTCAAGGAACAATCCCTTTCATATCCAGAGGACAAGCTGACAGAGGCCGAGGGGAAAGGCGCCACCCTGGCCTTCGTGCTGGTTGACGGAGAGCTAGCCGGATCGATAGCTCTGACTGACGTGATCAGACCCGAATCCAAAGAGGCGGTGAGGCGCTTCAAGGAGATGGGCATCCGGGTGATGATGATCACCGGCGACAATCAAAAGGTGGCCAAAGCCGTGGCTCAAGAGCTGGACCTGGACGAGTACTTCGCGGAAGTTCTACCCGAGGAGAAGTCCGAGAAGGTCAAGGAGGTGCAGTCACGGGGCTGGCTGGTGGCCATGACCGGCGACGGGGTCAACGACGCCCCCGCTCTGGCACAGGCCGACGTGGGCATCGCCATCGGGGCGGGCACCGATGTGGCGGTGGAGACGGCCGATATCGTTCTGGTCAAGAGCAACCCAGAGGACGCCGTGGCCCTGGTGGAGTTGTCTCGGGCCACCTACCGCAAGATGATCCAAAATCTGATCTGGGCCACAGGCTACAACGCCTTCGCTATACCGTTGGCCGCCGGCGTGCTTTACCAGCAGGGCGTTTTGCTGAGCCCGGCCATGGGCGCGGTGCTCATGTCGCTGTCTACGGTAATCGTGGCCGTAAACGCCAGGCTGTTGAAAATAGATGGCTGAGATGGGGCCGGGAGCAGACATGGTCCAATCAAATGAACCGTTCTCCAAGGTGGCGGTGGTGGGCGCAGGCATGGTGGGCTCCACTTTTGCCTATGCTTTAATGATAAATGGCGTGGCCCGCCATCTGGCCCTCATCGATCATGACCCCGAACGGGCCGAGGGAGAAGCCATGGACTTGGAGCATAGTCTCTCTTTTTTGCAGCCGGTACAGGTGGAGGCGGGCGGCTATGAACTATGCAGGAACGCGGACATCGTGGTCATCACCGCCGGGGCCGCCCAAAAACCGGGCGAGACTCGATTGGACCTAACCCACAAAAATGCCGAGATCGTCAAGTCGATCATTCCGCGCATCCTTGAGCACAATCCCGCTCCCATCCTCCTCATGGTCAGCAACCCAGTGGACGTCCTTACATATGTGGCGGTCAAAGAGTCTGGTTTGGACCCAGGCAGGGTGCTCGGATCGGGTACCGTGCTGGACTCATCCCGTTTCCGTCATTTGTTGTCCCAGAACTGTGCAGTGGATGTGCGCAACGTGCACGCCTATGTGATTGGTGAACATGGTGACAGCGAGGTGATGGTATGGAGCCGCGCCAACATCGCTGGTGTGCCCATGACCGAACTATGCCCGGTCTGCACGCAATCCTGTATGCTGGGAGCCAGGGAAGGCATCAATGAACAAGTCCGCAAGGCCGCCTACGAGATCATCCGCCGCAAAAGTGCGACTTATTGGGCCATCGGGTTGGCCGTAACCCGCATCGTGGAGGCCATTCTCAAGGACCAGGACAGCGTCTTGACCGTTTCTGCTCTCACCGATGGATTGTATGGCATACGAGACGTGTGTCTGTCCCTGCCAAGGGTCGTTGGTGGGCAAGGAGTTAAGCGCGGACTTGATGTCCTCTTGGATATCCAAGAGGAAAAGGCACTGGTCAAATCGGGAAAACTGATTCGCCGCCATATTGAAGCTATGGAGTCATGAAAGGAGAGCCCAGATGAAGGTAGAGCTAGCAGTCACCCGTAGTTGCCACCATTGCGCCATGCTTGAAGCCGAGTTCAAGAAGTTGGGAGTTCCATACTCCATCTGCTACTTGGAAGATGACCCGGAGATGCAACATAAATACGGGATCAAAGGGTCGCCCAACATCTTGGTGGACGGAGAATTAGTTTTCCGGGGCATGCCCTCCTTCGTGGAGCTTGAAAAGTATTTTAAAGAGATGTCGGGAAAATAGAGGGTTCAAATGAATTTACAGTAAGTTGTTTCCGCGGAGGCAATCCGATGAAGTCGAAAGTCAAGGTGGCAATTAACGGATATGGGGTCATCGGCAAGCGGGCTGCGGATGCGGTTTCTCTGCAAGACGACATGGAATTAGTGGGGATATGTGATGTGATTCAGGACTACCGCATTCGGGTAGCCGTGGAACGCAACTATCCGATTTATGCCGCTACCGATGCGCACATGGACCAAATGAAAGCGGCATGGATTCCAGTGGAGGGGGTGCTTGCAGACCTTTTGAACCAAATTGATATAATCGTGGACTGTACCCCGAAACACATAGCAGCTTTGAACCGCGAAGCCTACCGCCAAGCCGAGGTGAAATCCATTTTCCAAGGCGGGGAAAAGCATGAACTTACCGGGTTTTCGTTTGTTGCCCAGATCAACTATGCCCAGGCCCTCGATAGGGACACCGCCCGGGTGGTGTCTTGCAATACCACCGCCCTTTGCCGAGTGTTGGGGGCATTGCACCAGCATGACTGGATAGAGCGCGCCCGTGTGGTGATATTGCGCAGGGGCACCGATCCCTGGGAGTCGCACAACACCGGCATGATCAACACGGTCATTCCCGAAGTTAGGGTCCCTAGCCACCAGGGTCCGGATGCCAAGTGCGTGATACCTGATTTGGATATCACCACTATGGCAGCGGCAGGGCCGTTCAACCTCAGTCATATCCACTTCGCTATGGTGGAGACCAAAGCGCCTTTAACCCTGGATGAGCTTCGGGATGCCTTGTGGGACGCTCCTCGGATTGCCCTGGTCAGCGCTGGCAACGGGGTGGTGGCTTTGAATTCCGTGATCGAGCTTATGCGCGACCTGGGCCGACCGCGTAACGACATGTGGGAGGTGGCCGTCTGGCAGGAGGCGATGGCGGTGGATGAAAGGGAGATTTACCTGACCTACCAGGTGCACAACGAGGCCATTGTCATCCCGGAGATCATAGATTGCATCAGAGCCATGACAGGCCTGACCCCAGTGGCGATGGAATCCATCTGCAAAACTGATGAGAGCTTGGGCATTGTAAGGGAATTCCTGCCCGCAACTGCTCAGCCGGTCCCGCATAAGTTCGGTCCTGACGTCCCCCATACGACAGTCGAGGCTTTGGAAAAGGCTAGGGCAGAGTATGAGAGCTTCAGCTTTAAGGGGGCAGAAGAACCGTCCGATGCTTAATCTCCTTAACTGGGGATGCTGACTAATATCCTGAAATCAGACGACTGTATCAAGCTACGGCTCTTGCCTACGGTAGCCTGACATTTTCAGGTGCCGCCAGTCGTGAATCACGTGACAACGCCAACATTCCTCCGAGGGTACATGCCGGGCTTCGGGTTGATTTCCCAGATGGAACTTTAAGATAATTTCCGGGTAGTGCTCGCCCCGGTGGGAGGCTGGAGCGGGATGGCAGCGGCTGCACTGGCGCTGCTCTGCCGGTGGGTGACGGTAGCCGGCAACTCGCCAAGTGCCGAGCCCATGGCATTGGCGGCAGTCGTTTCCAAATTTTGTTCCGTGTGGGTCCAAGTGGCAGATGGCGCACTCCAGCTTGGCATCGAGTAATGTGTGATCCATTTGGGAGGCTACTTTAGGTTTCTCTACATGCTCTCTGTGGCAACGCAGGCAGAATCGTTCCTCCTGATGGAAGCGTATCTCAGGCCGAAGTTGGTTGACCTCCCTGAACTCGTGGCAGGTCCTGCACTGGCCATCGGAGACGCCCCGCCAAGGTTCATGGCAGTCGGGGCAGGTAGCAGCATTGCGATGGGCTCGGCTCAAGGCGCCGGGTTCAGCCGCCGCATCATAGAAGAACAGCCAAGCAGAAATACCCAACAACCCGATCGCCAGCACCACGTGCATCCAGCGCTTCACGGCAACCACCGTAACCCATAGTAGGTGGTGACTAGGACGTGCACCGCCAGCATGGCAAACAGCACCGCAGTCAAATACAGGTGCACCATGGACCAGCGCTTGAACATGAGTTTAGCGCGATCAAACACCGCAATAGCGTGCTCGGTTTCGGCTACTGACAGGGCCACACCGTGCAGTTCCTCGCAGGCCCGGCACTCCTCGCCACTGGCAAAAAGCGAAGCCTTCGCTTCCAGAAAGGTTTCCAACTCCCTGGCGCCTACCTCATCTCGTTTGCGATCAAGCAGGGCTCTTAACCGCTCCAGGTCCCCTTTCTGTTCCTTGAGCGAGCGATTCACTTTTTTGAACAGGAAGCGCCCCACTATGCCGCTCAACACCACCAGGAGCATGCTGATGTAGGTGAATATGCCTATTAGGCTGGCCGGGTTATTGCCAGCGTGGAGCACCACCAAGGTTGGGCCGGCCAATCCGAAAAATACGTGGGAGCTGAGGGGGTTCAGTTTGCCCTTTTTATTAAGGATTCTCTTGCGGAAAGGGTAGACGAGGGTGAGTGACATGATGATGCCGCCGGCGATGCCCAAGGCATGTCCAGCCAGTGCCCCACTGAAAGGCTGGGTGGGGATGACCACCGCTCCCACCAGCAAGGCCCCCAGGAATCCCGCTAACAGGATGTGGATCGTGCGGTCATCCATCATGACAGGAACGGCCCGTGCTATGCATTCAGTACCACATCGCTCTTGGGCACGGCGACGCAGGGCAGAATCATGCCAGCCTCTTTGTCACCGGCCTCCAGGCCATCGGTGCTCTCCAACTCCACCTCGCCGGAGATGAGCTTGGTCTTGCAGGTACCGCAGAAGCCCTGCTCGCACCCGCTTTCTATCTCCACCCGGTTCTCTTGGGCTAATTCCAGGAGATTCTCATATTTGTCCGTCCACTCCAACGCCTTGCCCGACTTTCTAAACTCAACCTTGAGGCTCATCGCTTTTCTCCTTTACAAGCTGCTGAAGCAAATGATGTGTGCGACGGTTACGCACATACACGGCTATCAGCGCGAAAACGAAAAAGACAGCCAAAAAGCCCATGATCAGCAGATGAGGCCAGGACATGCCCAAAACAATCCCGCTGTCTGGCTGGTACTGGGGCGCTATGCCCATTTGCTCTTTGAACCATTTCAAGTCTCTGCGCTGGTCCGGCTCGGCGGCCCAGGCTGCTTGCGGCGTGGGCAGAAGGCGGGTGCTTCCGTCAGGCAAGGGAGGGTGGGAGGCTATTACAGGCCAGCCCAGCAACAGGATAGCGGCCAGCCAAAGTGGCAGATAAGTCTTGGGGTCAAGCACGGCTCAAACCTCCAGGGGGCTTTTCAACCATTCAGTTGCATTTGCTGCCTGGAGGGCCCATCAGCTTTGTGTGGCATTCTGGTCCCTCGGGACCAAATTCCTCCTCATTGGCGCGGATGTGCTTGTCCAGCCATCGGTCCCACCAGCTCTTGGGCTTGATGTATTTGGAGGGGTCGGCCAAAAATTTTTGCTTGCAGGCCTCCGCGCAAAAGAAGTAACGCTCTCCCTTGTGGTCTACATAGATGTCCGATTCCTGGGGATTAACGCTCATGTAGCAGACGGGATCAATGTATTTGGTTTCAGAGATGCGCAATTTATGACTCCTTTGCTGTGGGGCGTTATTATGGACTCAAAGAAGCCGCTTTAAATGCGTCGCGACCTCATCCACAGTCTTGCTTGTGGTCTTATTGTAGCAGCATTATTAAGTAAGTCGGCGCCAAGCTTGTGCATCGCCCTGTATCACACTCGAACCAACACCACAGTGATGTTGTCATGACCGCTGGCTTCCAGGGCCAGCGCCACCAAATCATGCACCAGAGCGGGCAATTCCTTGCCCGAATCCAGCACCCGATTAAGGTCCAGGTCGTTCACCATGCCGTACAAGCCGTCGCTGGCGAGCAGCAGCAGCTCGCCCGGTTCGGGACGAAAGCTCCCAGTATCCGGCTCGCATTCGCCGCAACCCATGCAGTCAAAGAGCATGTGCCGCGCCGGATGACGAGCCGCCTCCTCGGAGCCGATCATGCCTTCCTCCACCATGAAGGCGGCGGCTGTGTGATCGCGGGTTACCTGGAACAGGCGTCCTTCAAGCCGGCGGTACAGGCGGCTGTCGCCCACATGGGCCCAGTCCACCCTCTCCGGACCGGCCAGCACGGCGGTCAGAGTGGTGCCCATGCCCTCCAGACTGGGCTCGGCTTGGGCTCTTTCATGCACCCTGCGGCAGATGGCGGCAAAAACCTCTCCCAGGGCCTGGTGATCTTCCGCCGGAGAGTCCATGGACCCAGCCAGCAGGTCCACCGTCATCTGGGCGGCCACCTCGCCCCCGGCCGTACCCCCCATGCCGTCGGCCACTGCAGCCAAGACCCGCCCACCGGGAAGATCCCGCAGCAGGAATCGGTCTTGGTTGGTGGGGCGTTTGAGGCCTCGGTGGGTTTGGGCGAAGAAGCGCAAAGGTTCTCCCGGTCAAAAAGCAGAGCCCATCGTGCTACATTGTGCTTATGACCAGTTTACTAGGAAATGGCGGCCAGGTCCCATGACAACCTCAGGAAACCACAAAAAACACATGCTCAAGCCCGGTCAGGTGCTCAACGGCCGCTGGGAGATACTGGAGCACATCGCCACCGGTGGCAAGGGAGAAGTATACCTAGCCCGCCAACCCAAGCTGGAGCGGGAGGTGGCGGTAAAGGTGGTTTCCCAGGATTTGATAGACGCTTACGAAGGCGACGAAGAAGAGATCGCCGGCGAGATGGAGCGTTTCCGGCGCGAGGTCTTGGCCATGGCCGCCACCCGCCATCCCAACGTGCTCCAGGTCTACGATTTCGAGCAGTCTGCCATAACCGTTGGCGGCCGCGAAAAAACTATCGACTACATCGTCATGGAATACATCCCCGGCGAAACCCTCTCGGCCACCATCCCAGAGCAGGGCCTGGCCAATGACGAGGACGGGCTACGGGCTTGGATCACCAAGTATTTTCTGCCTGTCCTGGACGGGGTGGAGCACATCCACGTCCAGGGCATCGTGCACCGCGATCTCAAGCCATCCAACGTGATGCTGGACGGCGAGGTGCCCAAGATCAGCGACTTCGGCCTGGTGGGTGGAGGCCAATGGAAGCCGGTTACGCGGAGCCATCACGTCATGGGCACCCTGGCCTATATGGCCCCGGAGCAGTACATGGACCTGGCCGAAGCGGGCTTCCGGGCCGACATCTACTCCCTGGGCAAAATGCTCTACAAAGCCACAGTGGGGGGTTTAGGCAAAGACACCATGAAGCCCCTGCAAACCGCCTCCCTGCCCCGGGCGGACACCCCGTTGTTGAAAGCCTTGGACCGGGTTATTCGCAAAGCAACCGCCGAGGGCTCGGACCGGCGCTACGCTTCGGTGGACGAGTTGCGCGAGGCCCTGGTCAAGCTGCCCGGCTTGGTTCCGGCTGGCGGGGTGGGACGGCGCAAGCTGGCCCTGGCTCTGGGCCTGGCCGCAGTGCTGGCAGCGCTGCTGGTCTGGGGTGTGTGGTACCACTTCAATATGCCCCAAGTTAAAAAACAGGCCCCCACCCAACCGCCAATTATGGCCCAGGAAGGCTCAAGGACACCAGAGGGGCCACCGGCGCAAAAAATCATATCCCAAGACGGGGCGGTTCTTCGGATGATCCCCGCGGGCGAAGCCCTTTTGGAAGGACGGCGTATTGGGGTCAAGCCGTTTTATCTGGCAGAAACCAGAACCACCAATCATCAGTATGTTGAGTTTTTAAATGCGATTAAGGGAAATTTAAGCGTCAATCAGGGCGTGGTGAAATTGGGAGGGAAACCATTATTGCGGTTGGGTGAAGTCCGCAAAGGTATCGCGCCGATCGCTTATCGCAAGGGTCGGTTCCGCATAACAGATCCAAAATACGCCTCACATCCGGTATTGCTGGTGAGCGGGCACGGCGCCCTTGCCTTTGCCAGCCATTATGGGCTGCGTTTGCCCACAGTTTCGGAGTTGCTGCGGTCCGGTTGGGGGCGGAAGCAAGAGCCGTCGGAAAAACCTGGTCAAGGGGAAGGCGGGGAGCAAGGCATGGCAGCCATGCATGGGCAAATGACCAGTGCCCCACCCCAACCCTCTGCTACGGAAGACGGTTACTGGCCGGTAACGCACTGGCCAGCCAATTCTGTGGGAATCAGGGGGATGGAAGCAGTCCTGGGCGAATGGGTCACTGCCGCCGATGGGAAGCCAGATTTACTGGTGTTATTTGAAATCTCCCGCGAGGCCGAGCCGTTTCTGGCCAAACGACCACCCTGGGAATCATTCGGGTGGGTCGGTTTCCGTTGCGCGCGCAATCTGGCATCGATGCCGGACGGTTCCTAGTTGAATTGCCGGGGGTATAATATCTACAGTGTTATCTGCCAGTTTACTGGGGTAGCCTCATGATTGCCGGCATCATATCATTTAAAGAAAACAATTATCCGCAGATTATTTCAAGCCCCCTTGCGCTGGAAGGTTCCAGGTGGCGTCCGCTTCAAAAAAATATACCACTGGTCACGATTTGCGTATTTATGCTTGCTGTTTTTGCGGCAGTGCTCTGGTTCTCGGTTGATCAAATATATCAGAAGGAGGCCATCAAACAGCACGGGTTGACTGTGGCCATAATCCAAAATGCAGAGGTAATAGTAAAGTCCCTATTTGCTGATTTTTCTCAGGATCTAAAGTTTGTGGCCAAGTTGAAGCCGTTCTCTCTGACGGCTGGGAACTGGTAAATAGTCCCCGTGTACCTTGAACAGACTGGTGGCATTTTGAGGCGTCTGCTGGCAAGCCATAGCGCCTATAAGCTTCAACAAAAACAAGAACAGTTCGGGATTGATTTGAACTAATGGCCCCTTTTAGGGGCCTTCCTCATACCACCGGCTATGCCGGTGGTGGCTGATTTTTTCACAGTAGGGCAAACTCGCAGTCAAGCTCTTGTTGCCTAAAAAACGGTCGAGTGGCGCGGGGGAATCTCAC
>Ga0180007_10001765_pt1 | contig 27590 bp, 20 predicted proteins | sample MM_PC_MetaG_FD_121122 | JGI IMG/M metagenome (GOLD analysis project Ga0180007, IMG submission 121122) | Groundwater microbial communities from the Aspo Hard Rock Laboratory (HRL) deep subsurface site, Sweden - MM_PC_MetaG | ecosystem: Environmental > Aquatic > Deep subsurface > Groundwater... | reverse complement strand
GTTTCCTCATTTGTTATTAATGGCTTTTCTGCAGCGTATTACAAACGGCGGCGGCCGCATAGACCGGGAATACGCAGCGGGTCGGGGCCGGATGGATATTGCGGTATCATACGGCGGTAAAATTACAATTATCGAAATAAAACTTGTTCATTCCCATGACGGCCGGGCGTTAACCGTAGAGGAAGGCCTTATCCAATTCCGGCGTTACCGAGACAGTGTTGATCCGCACGCCGCTTGTTACCTGGTGGTTTTTGACAGGACACCTGCCGGACGTCAAAAACCCTGGGAGGAACGTATTACACGTGAAGTGATCGGAACAGGCCGCGACGCAGTTGTGGTGATTGGCGCTTAGGTGTCGGTTGTCCGATAATCATTATATGATAGTGGAAAAATATATTGTCAGGATGGTTTGAAAGTGTATAACTCGATTTCCGCGATGACCTTGTAATGCTTTACATTACTCGTGCACAGGTGAAGCGAGTTCTCGGCAGCGGTAGATGCGATAAGTGCATCGGCCAAGTCCAATCCATTCTTAAGAGAATACTCCTCCATATAAATGACTGCACGGTGGGATATGTTGTCAGTTATCGGTAATAGTTCGATGGAAATATCGTAAAGGAATGCTTTAATTGATTTCTGATCTTGTTTGTTACGTGATCCCCTTAGAAGTTCCATGTAGGTTATCGCGGAGATGAATCTCTGCGGTTCCTTGTCAATGACAGAAGCAGCTTTTGCACTGCCCCGGAGTGCCCAGATGATGACGTCGGTATCAAAAAGCATGTGTTCGATCTTTTCTGAGATTCCTGATAAATTTGTTCACATCCCGCAAGTCCTTGCGGCCAGCCCAACTGCCGAAAGCTGAATGATCGCTGACTGACATCGTAGTTACACTGCTTTGTTCCGGGACCAGAACAGCCTTTTTATGACCACGGTAAGTCAGAGTAATTTTTTCATTACGGTCAAGTGCCGCCAGGATATTCTTCATGTTTTTTCTTAAATCAAGAACTGTAGCGTTCATGCCGCCTCCTCCTCCTTCTTCTTGCTTTGTGTACACATGAAGTATACACTTTAAGTTTGATTTAAGCAAGCGGGTGTCAAAATTCGATTAGTATCAATTACGATTTATGGGGAGGTCATCGTCCGTTTTTTTTAGTGCGATAGGCGGGGACAGAAGGCTGATTCTACCAAGGCCTTTCCTGCAGCACATCACAAACGGTAGCGATGCGGTTGTGGTTAACGGAGGGCAGCGGCGGTTTTAATACAACACTATTATTTCCAGTTTCTTTTCGATATAACCGTTTTCTGAATATACATCAATTCTTAAGAAATACGGCGCTTTGTTAAGAAGTGAGCCGTTCCAGCTCCTGCCGTCCCAGGGAATAAGAATTTGTTCGCCGGTTACACCGGTGAACAACCCAAGATTTCTCATTTCCATACCGTTTAAATGTACTACCCTGACCCATATCTTCACCGCGTCGTCCATGAGCGTGTATTTTAAATATACCGGAAAATCATCAGAATATCTGAATAACCGCTGGTTCATTTTGTTGAGTGACCGCGCGTCGTGATCAATAACTTTTATCACTGCGGCAGTACTGGCGTTAGAACCGTAGCGGTCTGTTACGGTACACTGCATCGTATATGTGCCGTTTGAAAGATATCGGTATGTAAAAGGATAAAACGGTATGTTAACGGATCTTTCAAGCCGGTATCCATCACCGAAATCAATTACAATATTTTGTATTGCACCGTATGTACTTGAGCTGTCCAGGCTGAAACGCATCCATTTACCGACCTCCTGGGTTACAGGTACATAAAGTAAGCGTAATTCCGGCAACCTATAAGGGGTAATTTCAATAACGGATGCATTCGTTACCGGGAAGGGGTTCGCGCTATTATCGACAATCACAAGACGGTTTGTATAAGTGCCGGCCGTGTTAAAAACCCTGACTGCCGGATTTAGGGCCGCGGAGCCGGAATTAGTTACCGTACTGCCGTCACCGAACTGAAAAACCGAGTTTGTAATTACCGCGGCTGAGCCGTAATTAACTGAACTGCCTGTTGAATTATTACTGAATGTCAGTGCCAGACCGACAGCGGAGGGACCGTATATTGTAAATGCAGGAACTGGAGTAGTTACAGGACTGCCGATGGTGAAAAACCCCCCGGCATACGCGCGGGCTATTGTCTGATATGTCAGCGTCATCCAGGCTGCACTTCGGGGGCTTTGTGAAATCCGCACTTCGTCTATTGTTCCGGGCCATGCATAACTGCCGGTCGGCGCGGCGCCGATACCAAGATCGCCGGTATTAGTCGTATTAGGCACAGTGAGTGCCTGTACGGATGCCTGCGCTCCATTAGTATAATATCTCAGGTTCGCTCCGTCATAACTCGCGCTTATATATATGAATTGCGCTTGCGGATGCGTGAAAGTCATTCCTGCAAAGTACGGGGCTTGATTATTACTGACATACGCATGCATGTTATTTGTGTACCACCAGAACCCGTAACCGTTTTTCCAGTTGTTATCCGTCGCTTTCATCAGCGTAACCATATAACTTGAGAGTGTACCCGCGGTGACCCACGCTTCAATACTCATTTCAAGCGGTCTTAAATTCAGTACTGCGGAGTGCGGGACTTTAATAAAATTATTATTCACAGAAAAAGTATAATTCGAACCGGCTAAAACGGATGATTCCAATACCGGCGCGCCGGTTATACCGCCATGATTTGAGTAAAAAGAAGAATCTTTTACCGGTCTGGCACCGTCAGCAGTTTTACTGAAATGCATAACAAGCACATAATTTGTGTCCCACACGTTAGTTATATTTTGCTGATCTCCGGCGTTGTTGTTCCCGTAATACATGTAAATGCCGAGCGGCGGGGTATTGTGAGGGAATGACGGTAGTGCCACCCATGCGGCTAGTGTACCGGCCTGATAATATTCAACTTCATGGCTTAATTTAGTCACTCCGTCAACGCCGGTAAAGAGAATGTCCGACCCGTCGCCTTTTGCCTTGTTTAATAATATTCCGGTGTTGGTTATTTTTATAAGTATGGGAAACTGCACAGCACTTGCGCCGGTATTATTGGTGATGTTGGTGATTGCCGTCCGGTGCGGCCAATCCGGATTATACCACTGTGCTGCGTGAACCCGGCTGCAGAGAGAAAATAAAAAAATATTGAAACAGAAAAAAAACTTCATTAAATAATTTTTTTAAAACGGCGGCGGTACATAATCAGTAAGCCGCGGGATAAGCCGTGCTTCAGGGCTGAGGTCAATACCCGCAATCCGGAAAAAGTTTTCAAGAATTTTTCTTCCATGCGGGAATGCGGGTATCCAGCACTCGGGATGAAACTGCGTGCCGTAGAGAATACGGGTTTTGTGTTTCATCGCCTGAATTTTACATTGCGCACCGGAAGCGAGAAGTTCAAATTCATCGGGAAGTTTTTTTACCTCGCAGAAATGAGTTTGACAAATTATTAATTCATCAGGCAACCCTTCAAAAAGAGGATCACGCTGCATAATCTGTACCGGAAGAAAGCCTTTTTCGCTGAACATTCCAAGGCCGTGCGCGCCGCCGCCGGAGAGATCAGGCTCACCGTGATGCAGGGGACGCATACACTGATCCATGACCTTGTCCATACGGCGCAGTCCCGTATTGAATGAAAAAGCAGTGAGCTGATGGCTTGCACAAAAACCAATCCGCGGTATTTCAGGCCGTGTATTAAGCGACTCTTCAAAAACATCAAAATCTCTTGCGGGCATGTCCTGGAACCAGGTACCGCTTCCGCTGAGTACAATTGCCCGGGGCCGGACGTCCTCAATAATCTTCGGTGTTGCTTCGGATAAATTCAGCACCAGACACGGAAGCCCCGAGGCATCCTCTAGTCTCCGCTTAATCTGAAACATTCCGTTTGACCGGTTATAATCAGCAAGCGGTGAAATTCTTACAAATATGATCATATTTTTCTCCTGGGTAAAGTATTTTTATGTATGCGGATGTTTGTGTTAATCTCAGTTAAACTGTCTTTGAAAAAAAGCAGCGGTTGTTGCGCCGATAAAAATGTCGTGGGGATAATACAACTGCGCGGCGCATTCAAAACCTTTCACTTTCAGAATTTCAAAACCAAGAATATCTTCAACAGTAATGAACTTTGCCTGTCCGCCGGCCGGTTTCATAAAGTGCCCGAAGGCAACTCCGCCGTGGTTAATGAGAAGAAACCTGCTGGTATCTTTATTAGTTGGATTTTGGCCGTCGAACTCAAAGCGCGTGTTATCGGCAGCAGTGACCGTGGAAACTTTAACAATGCTTCCTTTCCCGGTATCAATATTCAGCCCCGGCGCGCGGAGTGCGCCATGCACGATGTGGTATCCGGAAACTTTCCCGTCTTTAACCGACACATAGCCGTAGCTGCCGCTGAATACGGCACCCTGCCGCTCAGCAGGCACATCCAGGGCATGAAAAAGGTAATCAACAGAATCTTTAAAATGCACTTCGATAAGGTTCGGCTGTGTCTGTACTGTACGGATTACCGCGCTTGTTTTCTCCGCCGGTTCAATTATTGCGGTAAATGAAACACCCTGGCCTGATTTCCCGCGGATATTTTCCCGCTTCCGGATAAGCAGAAATTTCCGGAAATGATCCTCCAGTTTACTGTTATCGAGTTTACCGGCCTGACGGACAGAAGGATTTTTTCCATAAAATATTTCTGTCTCAGGGGATAAAGGAATGTGAATATAAAGCGGTGATGCGCCGTTATCCGGAAGGAAAGTGCCGGTGACGGAATTTTTTTCACCAGTCGTATTAAGAAGTCCGGTGTTTCGTAAAAAACCGTACGCGTACCATGTTTCACTTGTGCGGGAAAAATCAGCTTCGCTTTTTGGAGGCGCCCAATCAGTAATTTCTGCCGTCAGTGTGCTTTTTCCGGCAAGTATTTTCCCGCTTGAATCTGTAAACTGCAGATTTCCTTCCGCATCTGCATCGCCGTGCAGAAAATAGTCGTACACCTTGCCTCCTGATGCATTGAAAAAGTCGGCTGCGTAATACATTCCATCTGCCCGTCGGATAAGGAACGAGATTCTCCGGTACTCTTTTTGATTATTCGCCGCGCTTCCGTCCACATCGGTTATCTGTACTTTCGGGTTATCAATATCAAAATACCGGATATTTCCTTTCCCGCGGTTCGGTTCAATGGTTTGATCTTTGCCGTCTACAACTACAAGGTTATGGGAAGCGGAACAAACTGTCCAGTAGCGGTACTTAGTGTGCGTGTAGCCGATATCGGAAAGAATTTCCCGCCCGCCGGCAAACAGGGTAATACCGAGTGTATCCATGTGATAGTGACCGTCCTTGGGGGTAAAATACGTACGAAGTTGAGTCTGACGTCCGTTTTTTTCACCGCATAAGGCTGATGTCCCGAGCGAGGGAAGCAAAAATGAATTCTGTTCATCTGCCGCACGCGTTGAAGGAAACATCCATGTATCGGCAAGCGGTACCCCCCTGCCGTCGGGATAGGTTAAGAGAGCGGACGCTCGGCGCGCCGACGCAAGAATCGGCATGTCTTTTCCCGGATCATACACTTTGATTGCGGTATCCCCGGCTGTAGGAACATATCCTGCGGGGTCAGAATAACCGGAAAGGTTTGCGGAAAAAGTTGAGTGCAGATTACCCGCAACCTGTTGGTGATAACTTAAGGCGGCCTCACACCAGAATCCGTCAAAGCCGAACTTTTTTTTCATTAAATATTTTCCGGAATTCAGAGCAAGATGGATGTAATCGGGAATGCCGCATGCTCTATCCAGTACGACGAAACTCCGATACATAGACGGACTCATATTACCGAAATCATCCGGCCATAAAACAACTCTTTTGCCGGATTCATGAAAAAAATTACGTTCTATATGCTCCCGTTGTAACGCATATAGCTTCATTGTTTTTTCCAATGCAGGTGAATTGTAAATAAGATCATAGGCATGAATAAGAGCAGAAGGAATATCCACCACGGTCCAGTAATCCCAGCGGGTGATAAAAGGCTCTGCTTTTTCCGGAATGCCATTATAGAAAACCACATCTTTTTCAGGATATGAATACCTGAATACAAAATCAGGAAAATTTTTTGCAAAGTGGCATAAAATTACTGCAGCTTTTTCCGCATATTCTTCTTTTTTTGTTACCTGGTAATAACAGCCGAGCGTCCATGCCGCGTTTTCTGCGTGCCGACGGAACATAAAATCCCGGATCTGGGTGTGATACTGCTTTCTTCCGTTTTTATCCATGATGTACGGGAAAAATATTTTTTTTCCGGAAGGCGCGGTAACTGCGTCAGTCCCGGTATGGGCGTATTGTGCTGCGTCATATTCCTTCCCGCAGGCATTGCATGTGATTTTGTTATGGTCCTTCACAGACCATTTGTAATTATACCCCTGTGCGTTATTATAACAGGCAGTACACTGTGCGGAACCCAGCCCTGCCTGTTTGGGCAGGATATCCATAAGCTGTTTTACCGTAAGCGGCAGATAATCCTCTATTTGATACGCATAAGAAAAGATATTGGTGTTTATAGAATTGGTAAATACGGGGTGTGTTTCGCGTCCGCTTCCGAAGATAGAAAACCCGGCAGCATTAGTCCTCCTGAGTCCGGCAGCTTCATTTTTCCCCCGATCGGCACGAAGCAGCAGCACTGCGGTTCTCCCCTCATTCCGGTCGATGTCGATCTTCACATCATCAATGAGAGTTTTCCCGCCGGGCGCTTTTTGAAATCTGAATGCAATAGCCTGCACCTCGCCGGAGACAGTATATTTCCATGAGTATTTCTGCCAGTCCGTACCGGGACTGATATTTATCTGCTTGTTGCCAAGCCAGCCCGTATTGCCGAATTGAGACGCAAGTACCCCGGAAGTGTAAAAACTCGCGATAAACGCATTCAAGGCACCGGCTGCTTCTGCCGGCACTTCTGATTTTGCATAAAAACCGATCGTAATAATATCACCGGTTTTAATGTGTTTTTCCGTCAATGTAAACCGCGCACCGCTGCTGGTAAGTTCCAGACACCGTTCTCCGGTCCGCGCATTTCCGGCAGTAATCTGATAGTTGCCGCCGCTCGCTATCCACACCTCTTTGCATGAAGGTGAATCGTCGGATTCCGCTTCTTCAAATGTTCCGTACCGGCTGTTAAAATCAGCAATGGATATTACTGCCTGCGGCATGCAGCTGGCGGGGCGAAATGCACTGCACCAGGCAGTTTTTGAATCGCCGTCAATGATTAGCTGAGACGACCATGGACCCGTTTCTTTATAAGAAGAATTATATTTCACAATTTTCCCGCCTTCGGCAGCTGCCGCAGTATTTATGTCATCATCAGTCCATACTTCCACTTCTGCCAGTTCCCAAAAATCTTTTGTATAACCGCTCATGAGGTGCAGCAGTACCTCCCCTGTGCTGTTTTTTTTACTCACCTCAAATTCCTGAGGATTTTCATTATTTTCCAGAGTATTGCTTACAAGCATAACGCCGGCTTTCCCGTCAACGGCCTGCCATATCATAAAATCCTTTGCGTAATAATTTTTCTCTCCCTGTCCGATGTTATGGATTATAATTTTTGTAACGCGGCCGCTTTTTCCAAGCCTGATGAGAAACTTTACTCCGCATCCGAGGCTGTCGTATGTATTTCGGGAGACAGAACCAAGGAATGTAAAAAGTATTAGAAATTTCAGATGTTTAAAAAGCATTATTCTTCTCCTGTGTAGAAAAAATTGATTTTCACACCAACCAAACAGTTAGTATAATCATATACCAAAAAAGCAATTACCGCAATACTGTAATGAAAAAAAATCTTTAATTTTGTGTTTTTTCTATGAAAATTGTGACAGCGCGCGTTTAATTAGAAATGTCCAGCAGCTTTTTATCTTTGTTAGGTCCGGCGGCTACTTTCTTTCGGTATTTTCCAGGGGGCATTCCGGTACTTTTGGCAAAACAGGCGGAGAAATAATTGGCATCGGTAAATCCGCAGAGGCTGGCGATTTCACGGATTTTCTTTTCAGGATGGGTGAAAAGTTTTTTTGCATTTTCAATACGGCACTGTATTATGTAATCTTTCAGTGTGATACCCATATGACGTGAAAACATGCGGCTTAATGTTTCGGGAGCCATGAAGAAGGCTGCGGCAATACTGTTGCGCGAGAGGGTACGGCTGCAGTTATTGTGAATATATCTTTTTACTGCTGCGGCAGCGGACTCATCTTTTTTTTCCGGAGGAGGTACCGCTTTTATACATTGTTCAGAGAAATTTAAAATACTGCGGAGCATTTGTTCTGATGTTCTTATTATTGTCATGGCCTGAACGAAGTTAATATAATATGTATACAGAGTATCAGGGTTGGCGCCGGCATAATATGCCGCGCGGAGCACATTTCCGCTTACCACCATAAGCCGCAGCTTATGTCCGGAAAATGATCGTACATTGGATGATTGTATGATTTTTACATACGTTTTTTTTATAAGTGCCAGAGCAGCTAAATCGCCTGCTTTGACATCCATAATCAGACGGTTCATATCGTCCCATGTAAAAGGTTCATGAGAAAAATCAGAGCGTGCATTTGTCACAGACGTAATTTTAGCATATATAATCAGATTTCTTGTATCACGTCAAACCCTTTTAAACTCCCGGTAATGGCGTATCCAAGAACGAATTCTGTCAGGCATTTGGTTTTTAATTTTTCATCCAATTCATTAATATTTTGAAACACAAAAGTGTTAGCTTTTTTCGAAATTTTATAAAATACTTTTGGAGGAGTTCCAAGTTTTTCAATGTCTCCGGCAGAAAATAGAAATTTTAAATGACGGTGGATAATTTGTGTACTGACATTTAAATGATGTGCCATTTGAGTCACGCCCATTGGGCCTTGGTCCGTCAGCAATTCTTTAATTTTATTTTTAGTTTTTGTCTTCATAGTTTATATGTTTACTATAAACTATTTCAAATACCACTGAAACCGCTTCCGTTTTCCTGCGAAACGGACATTACTAATTATGGGTGCAAGTCTGATGCTACGCGGCGACAAGTCATTCCGAGCCTATCCTTTTTTCTTCGACATAAATCAATTTCTTTTTACGGTATGCCGGCCAGAAAATATTCCACATATTTGATTTCACTTGCGCGCGCAAGCTGAGAATTGCTTGTCATTTTGTTGACGTTTTTTTGAAAAAAGTCAGCTCCGTCTTCAGCACTTTCTTCCTTTCACCCTTTCGCATTGTATGAAAATAATACGCGATAGATCGCATCACTGCGAATGGCACGCCCTCACTGTCCAATAATTCTTGTCGGAAATCAAGGCATTTTTCAAAATCAACAAACAACGGATTTTCCTGGGCGTAATTCCATAGACTGCGAGCTCCATCCAGTAAAAGAATTTTTTGAACTGTACCTTACATGGCATTCTTGTAACAGGTTTTATTGTCATCGATCTTGTCTTCTGTAACGGGACGTTTAATCTTAGCTCCCATCCTCGTACCGGATTCACGTAACGTTGTACCATTTTGCGACCCAAAATGCACATTTCAGACTTCAACGAGTCAATAAATGAAATATAGGTTTCTGTCGAAAGTTCATTACTCTCGGCTTTTTTACAAATTCAACGTAGAATTGAATTTGCACCCTGAATTTATCAGAACTTTACGTTTCTTTTTCCTCATCTTCTCTCATTGTATAATTGTGCATATTGATTATGAGGAATTTTAATGAAAGAACGCTACATCAATCCCTACACGGACTTCGGTTTTAAAAAACTTTTCGGAGAGGAAGCGAGCAAAGATCTCCTCATAGATTTTCTCAATGAGGTTCTCAAAGGCGAGCATGTCATAACTGATTTAAATTTTCGCCCTGCCGAACAATTCGGAAACAGTGATTCCGATCGAAAAGCGATATTTGATCTTTATTGTACAGGATCTAACGGCGAAAGTTTTATTGTGGAAATGCAAAAAGCGAAAATCAATTTTTTTAAAGACCGAACCGTATTTTATTCCACCTTTCCTATTCGTGAACAAGCAGAGAGGGGGGAATGGAATTATAGTCTTAAGCCTGTTTACTGTGTTGCAATTCTTGACTTTGAATTCGAGAAAATGAAAGACCAGACCAATCGCTACCTCAGCAATGTAAAACTAAAAGACCAATATTGTGAGGTGTTTTATGACAAACTCACCTATGTTTTTATTGAGATGCCGAGGTTTAATAAAACAGAGAAACAGCTCGAAAACCATTTTGACAAGTGGCTCTATTTCTTGAAAAATCTTCCATCCTTCAATGAGATTCCTGCAATATTAAACGAACCTGTCTTTCAAAAGGGGTTTCAAAAAGCAGAGATCATCAACTACAACAAAGAGGAACTCGCACGCTACGAAGAGAGCATTAAAATTTACCGCGACTGGAAAGGGGTGGTCGATACCGCTTTTATGGATGGTGAGGTCAAAGGCAAGATCGAGGGCAAGATCGAAGGTAAGATCGAAGGTAAGATCGAAGGTAAGATCGAAGGTAAGATCGAAGGTAAGATCGAAGGTAAGATCGAGGCAGCTCAAAATATGCTCTCTAAAAATTACCCCATTCAAGATATTGCAGAAATTACCGGGCTGTCTATCGAAGAAATAAAAAAACTCACATAAGTTTTCTTTAACAACCGGATATAGCATTTTACAAAATTTAAACCGTTTGCATCGGTGATGGTAAGTCCTGCCAAGTATACACCATTGGTTTCATAGCGGTGTGTAACCAGATACCTGTCTCTTTGTTGATCATCCCGGTATATTCTTCCGTCACCGAGGCTGAGCTCCCAGGTAGTGATAGGCGCGATTGAACAAATCGAGCGGTCGGTAAACACCACATATTGTCCGGTAATGGGCGGCTTACTGATTATAAAATCAACAGTAGGCGGCGTGTATGGAACTATCGCGTAAGAAAAATGCGAACCATACAGTAGTAAAGGCCTGGCTTAATCTAACAGTTACCGGACTATAACTATACCGGAACCTCCGACCCTTATGCTGCCGCCGCCGCCGCCGTTGATTCCTCCTCCGGCAACAACCAGAACATCAATAACTCCGCTGACGTTAATTGTGAGTGTGCTGCTACCGGTATTTGAAAATATATGATATTTATAGGTGCCGCTTACGTATGTATAGTCTCCTCCGCTTGCAAATAGTAGCCATTTGGCGTGTACGACAACATTGCTCGCCGGCATGACAAACGTACTACCTGGTAAATAATCCAGACCAGAACCGTCACTGCGGGTGTTCCACCCGTAAAAACTTACATCAGGCTTTGTCATATTGCCGAGGTTGCTAAGCAGCGTTACTTCTGCCCCTGTTTTGAAAAATTCAGAACGTGCCGGCACATCTCCTCGGGTATTGCCGTTTCCCGCATATGTAAAGAATGAACCAGTTGCATTTGTTACTGTCCTGTCGACGGGCGGTGCGGGTTCGAACGGGGTTTCGGTACAACTGAAGAAGGGGAGCAAAAAAACACAGCTAAGTAAAATGTGTAACGTTTTCATAACATAATTATGAATGCATTTTTTAGCAAAAGTCAAGTATTTTTTTTCCCAATAGGCGCCCTGCTGAGGTCATCGTTGAAAAAAAACTTGACAACTCATAAAAAATAGATTATAATAGAGCCATGGTATATACCAAGGCATTTTTGATTAGCAAAATCACAAATATTCGGCTGAGCATGGTTTGCAGTTAAGGATTAAGATTTTTTCATGAAACCGTCAAAAAGCGTTGAAATTCAAAACCACATCGTCAACTCAATTCTTCGTAACCAACCGGGTGTCGGAGGTTTTCTTCCCCCGCTCACTCAGCTTTGCCGGCAGTACAATGCTGCTGACAATACTGTAAAAAAAGCATTAACGGTTCTGAAAAAAAACGGCATTTTACAGGGTATAAACGGTCTTGGTATACGGGTTGTAAAAGATCCGCTTGAAGCTTCCGGCACCGGACATCTCGTATGTTATGTAAACTCGGTGTTAGGCAGGAGCCGGTATTTTACAAACACTGTCCGCTCGTTTGCCGACATGAACAAAAAACGACTTTGCGGTGTAAAAATATTTGATGAAAGAGATTTTATTTCTTCACTGCGGGAGGAATTTAAATCAAATAAAAAAAATAAAAATAATAATGCCTTGCTTTTCTTCCCGGAGTTTTTTATGGATGAGCTTATAAAAAATTCCATGCTGCAGGATATTTCTTCCATCACACCGCATGAAAAAATTAATCCCGCCCTTCTTAAGGCAGGAACCCGGGGAAAAAAGGTCTACGCGTGTCCGCTTTTTTACTCACCGGTAATGCTGCAGTGCAACGCCCGCATTTTCGCTGAGTGCAATGTACCCATACCCCAAAAACCACTCACAGATGAGGAGTTTTTTGCCATTTGCGAAAAACTGACTTCACGAAGCAGTTCAGGGGTCAATCATTATGGTTTCGGTTTTTCGCCATACGCGTACCGCTTTCCCGCGCTGCTCGCCGCTTTCGGTGAAGCGTCAAACAGTGTGGAGAACACGGAGCAGGCATTAATGAAAATATTCAGTCTTGTTAAAAAATCTCAAACGGCGGTACTTATTCCGGATTATGCCGAGCCTTCAGCGGATGAACTTTTTCTGCAGGAACGTATTGCAATGCGGCTCACGAGTTTGTATTTTCTTGATCTCGGGGCGGAAAAGCCCGCGTTCAAATCATTTTTTATGCCGATTCCCAAAAGTCCACAAGGCCGCAATTTTATTTTAAGCGAATATCTGGGAGTACCGTCGTCTGCATGCAATTTACCCGAATCTGCAGAGTTTATCAATACTTTTTTCAACAATAAACAGATCCGGGATTTTTCAAAAAACACATGTGTTCCGCCTGCGTGCACGGGAATACACAACGTGATGAACGCCGCATCAGGATTATGTAAAAATTATACCTTTTTATTTAAAGAAAATTATTTTGATCCCGCATTACTGCCGGGAGAACAATATGCTTTCCATAAAAGCTCCTTTTATTCCGGTATACTTACCATGTTTCTGAACGGTTTAATAACCGCTGCCGAAGCTGCGCGGGTAATAATACAAAAATAAAAAATTTCAGGAGAATAAGAATGAAACAATTATTTCAATCACAACGGGCATACATAGTATCGATACGAAAGAAAGCTCTAATAAAACCTTTCCTATTTTCAATCTTTCTTTCGGCAGCGTATGCCGCGCCTGAACTTCGTCTGCACCTTTCCTTTAATGACGCTGATGAAACGCACATCAAAGACAGTGCGCAGGATTTTTCTGTTGTCAATAATAATGGGTCGTTAATAAACGACGGTTATGCGGAAAAAGCGCTGCGGTTAAACGGGACAGATTCGTCTCTTACAGTTGAAGGTACAAAAGATGACAGTTTTCTCGGAAACCTTAACGAGCCTTTTACCATTTCTGTGTACATACGTCCGGACAGTCATTACGAAGCGAATTATCAGCAGCAAGCGGAAATACTCAGTACCGCCACGGGAAGCCGGGGGCCGGGAGTGCGGCTTACTTATAGTTACCGGAGGATAATACTATTGACCGGCGACGGAAAAGAATTTACTTCAATGATGCCGAAAAGTCTACCCAAAAATATTGTAAATGAAGAATGGAATCACATAGCCGTCACAATGGATATCAATGGTATTATCACACTATACGTAAACGGAGAAGAAGCATACCGGCATACCGGGCCGGTCACCCTGAATGCCGCCGGCCAGGATTTAACCATCGGCGCGTATGGAAAAGCCGGCGGGCTTTTTAAAGGAGATATTGATGAAGTAAAAATTTTTACAGGAACAATGACTGGAGAGGAAATAAAAGGTTTGGCAGCCGTTTCGGGGAAGATAAATTCTGAAGGCGGTCAAAATGATGTTCCTTCCGCAGTAACGGACTTTTCATATTACGCAAACCACCGCTACACGCATCCTGTTATTACCGCAGAACTTGCCTATTCAGATGATACCTGGAACAGGATTGAGAGCGACATTGATTATGTAAAAGACATAATGGTAATGAATACCCAGGAACTGAAAAAATTAATCCCAAATCAGGCAGGGGTATATTTTGTAAATTGTCCAAATTGTACCCAAAATCAGCTCGGCGCCGAGTTTGACTGGAGTGTACAAAACCCGGGAACAATAATCTGTAAACGCTGTAAACACAGCTATCCATCAGCAAAATACCCTGAAAACAAAAACCTTCAGGCGAGAGCCCCTTCAGGAAAAATGATTACGTATACATATTACGATGCCCCGCAGGGTCTTCGTTATTTTTTCAGTGCGGGAGCTGACTGGCGGAAAAAAGTCTACCTGGAAACAGCTGCGCAAAAACTCGGGAAACTATATTTTAACACCAGCAATGAAGCATATGCTGAAAAAGCGGCGCAGATTATATGCCTGTTCGCTAAAGTTTTTCCGGATTATTGTTATAAGTATGAGTATCCCGCCTGCAGCCCGGAATTTTTTAACGGGATTGATGATGAACGGATAGTAAAAACCGGCTGGAAACTCGGACGGTGGGGATATCAGAACTGGGATGTCATACCCCGCAGGCTGGTTAAAGCGTATGATCGAATTTATCACAGCCGTTCTCTGGAAACAACGCTTAAACAATTATCCATTGACCGGTTGAAAGATATTGAAAATGGTTTTTTTCACCGCGCGGCTGAAGGCTACTTCATGCTTGAAGAACGATATGATAATCTGTCGCCATATTTCTGGAGTGATGCGATTATGACCGGCCGTGTAACGGGTGCGCCTGATTATGTGCATCTCAGTCTGCGGCGGGTTGAAAAATTTTTAAAAAATAAATTTTTCCTGGACGGTTTCTGGATGGAACCATCGGTAGATTATATGATTCAATCGACTAAAGGTCTTTTCTATCTCATAAATTATGCGTCCGCCGGTTACTCTGATTTACCAAAAGAAAAATCTGTTTATGCGGTAAATGTATATACGAATTTTAATTTATACACTGATTTTAAAGATACAGTTGTACTTTCTGAACAGTGTCTTTCTCAGGTTGTTTTCCCCGATGGGCAAAGTCTGCCTATGGGCGACACCTGGGAAAACAGCCGCGCTTCAGCCGGGAAAGCGCAGAAATCGTATCTTCAAACCGGGGTAGGACATGCTGCCCTATGCGGTCCTGACGGGAAAAGCCAGCCGCAGCTTCATATGTTTTATACACCTAAGGAAGGTCATTCGCATTCTGACGGTTTGTCCATTGTACTCTGGAGTCATGGCAGACAAATGCTGAGCGATCATGGGTATACACACACAATATACCGGCCATGGATAACCGGTACGCCCGCGCACAACACAGTGTGCGTTGATTACCTGAGTCAGTCACCGGGTAAGAATAAAGGTAAAGGCAACATCATCTACATGGAATGCGGAAACCCATTGCTTCAGATAATCGACGCTGAAAACGCAGAGATGAACAACGGTAAATTGTACCGCAGAACATGTTTTATGATTCAAAAAGATACGGATAGCTTTTATATCGCAGACTTTTTTCAGGCAGGAGGGGGCAGCACTTATGATTATATGCTTCATGGTAATCTGCAGGAAACAGATCAGGTGGAATGGTTCGGCGATTCAGGAAAAAGCGTTGACTGCGAACAGATACATATGGTTAGTGCTGAACAGATACGCGGCTGGGAAGCACCAAAACACGAAACTGACAAATTTAATATGCCAAGGTACTACGCATACGGTTTTTTACGCGAGGTAGAAAAAGTTAAAACCGCCGGAGATTCCTTTTATTCAGCCGATATGCGTGGGAAAAATCCGGCCGGTCTTCGTGTCATGTTTCCTAATCAGGAAAATGCGTCCTTTTTTCATGGAAAAACCCCGCGTGCCCGTCAGGGCGCGAAAGGGAGTTACCCTGAACCGGAAGCCTCAGGCAGAAGTTTTGTTGCAATGCGTCTTGAAAAAAAGGAATCTGCGGTTTTTCAAAGTGTTATTTGTCCGTATGTAAATAAACCGCCGGTAATGACCGTTTCGTCATTGAGATCCAATGTAATGCTGGTGGAATATGGTCAGGATAAAGATTTAATATTTTATGACCAAATCTCGCCGCTGACTGTAACCATCGACAAAAAATCAGTAAAAATATCCGGCTTGTACGGTTTTATCAGTTACCGGGCCGGCAGGATCAAATCTCATCATCTCGTCTGCGGTAAAATTGAATCTGATGAGGGTACCATTGAAACTTTTCCGGACAAAAGTATCGCGTTGTCAGCCACTGTAACCAATGATACCAAAAGTTTCATTCTTACCGCTCCGATTGAGAAATCTCAGAAGAATTCACTCAGTCAATTCATGCGGATTAATCATCCCGACGGCCAGACACAGGGATATTTTATTGAGAATGTGAATATGACCAGTATAACCGTAAAAGGCCAGTTAGGCTTCGCATATGATAATCTAAAATGCCGCTATACCGTATTTCCGCATTCAAAGATGAGCGGAGTTACCAGTGCGTCATTTTTTTATATTAATTATTCAAAATAACCGGAGATTATATGAAAAAATCAAATACAGTAAAAGCATCCTTTTTTGAAAAAGATATTACTCCTCCCGCCGGGACATGGCTTAACGGCTTTGGAAGCCGGACCAGTCCTTCAGAAGGCTGTGATGACCCCATTATGCTCCGCATGCTCTGTCTTGAAGATACCGAAGGCAGCAGAGCGCTTTTTATCACCGCTGATGTGCTGTGGTTTCACAATGATATGAGCTTTCGTATTAAACATATCGCCGAAAAAAAATACGGTATTAAAAGTTCGGCGGTAATAATAAACGCATCTCATACACACTGCGGCCCTGTACTCACGCAAAATCCGGTGTATCCTCATTGGCCGGTTAACTGGCAGTATACTGATTTTTTTGAATGCTCAATACTTGAAGGTATTACTCATACGGTTAGTTCGCTGAAACCCGCAGTACTGAAATTCGGAATACTCCAGTCGCACTTTGGTATTAATCGCCGGCTGCCTCTCGGGGATGGAAAAGTCTCAGGGAGCATCCTTCCAAATGAGAAAGGCTATTACGACCCTGACTTGCCGGTACTCGCGGTGTATGATAATAAAACAGGCGATATAGAAGGGCTTTTTTACAGTTATGCCTGCCACCCCTCAGAAAAGGGCGGCCAGCGGTTCAGTGCCAATTTTCCGGGAGCTGTTTCGAGAAGTCTTAAAAAAACATATGGCGCAAATTTTTGTGCGTTGTTCGGTCAGGGCGCCGGGGGCGATATCAAACCGCGGTTTTACAATAAAGAAAAAAATGTTTTTACTCCCGCAAAGACAGATGATGTCGAAGACCTGGGGAAAAAAATCGCCGGTGAAATAGCGGCGGGAATACACGGCGGTTTATGCAAAGAAATTCAGCTTGAAATATCCTCTTGCGAAAAAGAATTTAACATTCCCTATAACCTTGACATGATGTATCCGCTGGATACCTTATACCGTCTGACATGCGGCGATGCGGATACTGTTCAGGTACCTGAGGATAAAATGATTCATTCGCCCGGTTCTTCTTCAATGACAAGAGCCTGGGCAAAAAAAATTATTGAGGATGTGCGGCTTAATCAGGTGGAAAAATCCTGCCGGCATCATCTGACCAGGATAAAACTGAATAGCACCGCCCAGATTATAGGCTTAACAGGGGAACCGGTAGCAGAACTCGGCAGAATGATTAAAAATATTTTTCCGGATTATGCGACAGTTTTTTTAGGCTACTGCACAAGTGTTCCCACATATATGCCTATCGCGCGTATGCTGAGCGAGGGCGGTTATGAATCTGTCCGTTCCTGCAGCGAATACCTCATGCCCGCGCCGTATTCTGAAGATATTGACCGCATTATTACCGAGGCTGTCAAAGCGTGTGAATGAAGTATGATCATGTGAAGCTTATATACGTACATCCGCTTTAAAAGTTCATCGCCTTTGATTTTTTGATTTTCAACACGGCTGAGTACAGTCTGGTTGTAATCCTTATTATACTGTGCTTTCGATTTGTTTTGGCATTTATAACACAACATAACGAGTATTTTAATTACAGGAGATTAATTTTGGCAACAGTTTTTGTAATATTCCAACAAAGAATTTGTGTTGTATTTACACAAATCATTTTTACTTTATAACCAAGCTAAATTCATAGTCGATACTCCCATGCTGAAAAGAAGGCGTGCTTCTTGTCAATTGCGTTTTTCCTGGTGAATTAATGAGCACCCTTCCCTATTTTACGTAAGTTATCCTTATAATACCCGCCCTTTTTATAAGCACGTAAATGGGCTGACATAAAGTTCATTAGAGAGGAAGGTATTTTTTTATAGGTAAGTACAAGGTTACAACGCAAACTATTCAGAGCGGCGACATGTTTAGTTGTTTTATTTTCTATAAATAAGTGGAAGGGTTTCGAAAAAAGTAATTCATGAGGCGTAAAGAATGAAAAAATGGCCAGAAGTTTGCGGGCGCCGAAGGCGGGGTCACGCAAACTGCGAACAAAGGAGGCGTGCAACGCCGACTGCCCGGATGCCACATTTTTTTCATTCTTTCCGAGTGCAGCCGCAGCCTGGATCGCAGCGGCAAACGTCCGAATGAGTTACTGGTTACAAAACCCTTCCACGTCGTCTATAGAAAAAGACCACAGGCTAACGTCCGCCTGGATAGTTTGCGTTGTAACTCTTCTACGATGTCGATAGATAAATCAAACATCCGCCTGATTTACTTTATTGAACCCCTTTATAAGTGCGGATAATATAATCCTGCGGGTATTCATAAGAAAAACGCCTGCATTGATTTTTACCTCCGATTATATTACCATAACACAATGACGTCACAAGAAGTACGGGCGCTTTCAAGGCGTATCATGTACATTAATATACTTACCCCGCTCGCTATTCTGGTAATATCGCGCAGTTTTGTTCTTCTTTTTACACCTTACATTCAATGGACTTTATTAAAACGTCTTTCTGTTGCGCTGAGTATTCCTGTACTGAGTATTTTTTCCATCTGCGGGGTTTTTATTTCCCTGAAAACAGTCCGCTATCTTAGACCACTATATCAATATCTTACTCAGAAGGAATCGGGCAGCACACCCCCTTCCGCATTCCGCCTGCCTGAAAAATTTTCATATGAAAAAGCCGACCTCTATAATGAAGCATGCACCTGTGTCCTCAAAATTCCGCGTTACCTTATTACCACGTGCGTAAGTTTATGGGTTCTCGGCACACTTGTTTTTTATGCTGGTTATAATTGGACTCCCGCCCATCATATCCCTCTTGCGTGGACTCTCTGTCATACAAGTCTCTCCGGTCTCATCGGAGCCCTTTTTGCCAATGTGTTAATTCATGTAGTTTTGCAGGATGTACGACAGCAGCTGAACATTACCAGTTTTGACCGTAATAATCTGGATTTTTTTTCCGTGCATAAAACCAAGATCCATACCGTATCATTTTTTTTGTACATATTGGTGTATCTTTTATATCAGGGTAACTATTTCAGACTTATGCCGGTTCAGGAATGGATGTTCCCGTACGGCCCTTCTGTCGGTACGGCTGTTTTTTTGTTTTTACTTTTGAGCGCTCTTTTTACCCGCTTAACCCGTCTGGACTCAGATTTTCAACGGGAGTTGTTGCTGCAAAAGATGCAGGAAATTGCTGACCACGGCAGTGATCTGACAAAACGCGTAAGTATAGTCGAATATGACCAGCTTGGAGCGTTAGCCGCTCAGTTTAATCAGGTCATTATTGTATTACAGAATATAATTAATAAAGCGGCATTGATTTCGCTTGATATTGAAAAAATCGGAAATGATTTTTCAGTTCATGCAGAAAGAATTTCAGACGAAGGCCGGGTTCTCGGAAGCGGCGCCATTGAGCTTTCAGCCTCAGGTGAATCATTTTCGGAAACAATTAATACTATTGCTGCAGCAGCCGTACAAATTTCTGAATTTTCAGAATCCCTTTCAGAAAAAACAACTGATGCTGCCGGCGCGATGGCTGATGCAGCTGCATCTACAGAACATTTAACGTCTTCTGCTGCTGATATTGCAGAAAAATCACAGGAAATGTCCGAATTGTCCCGTCAGTGCCGCGAACGAACGGATAACGTATTACAGATGATACGCGTGATTGATGAAGAGGGGCAGAATATTGGCCGATTTTCCTCTGTAATTAAAAGACTTGGTGAAAAAACCAATCTGCTTGCGCTAAACGCGACGCTTGAAGCGAGCGCAGCGGGAAAAACCGGAAAGGGATTTTCAGTAGTTGCTTCAGAAATTAAGGAAATGGCATGGGGAAGTTCCAAGGCCGCTGATGACATTACCAAAAGGATATTAATTATTCGTGAAGCAATTACTCACGCAGTTTCTGTCATTAATAATCTGTCACTGAGCATAACCGGCATGGAAAATGATACGGAGGTAATTACCGCATTGACAGGAAAACAGACTGAAACCGCAGCTTTTGTGTCGAAGAATATTTCCTCACTCAGCAAAAATGCCGCAGAAATTGCCCGTACCATAAGTGAAACATCGGAAGGAATGCGTGCCATATCAAAAAATGTCAGTCTCTGTGCTGATGCCTCATCACGTATTGCAGATGGATTAAAAAAATTCAGCGCCTCGCTTGCTGAACAAGCCGCGCACTCTGAAAAAACAAAACACTCCGCGGAAGACCTCATATCCGTTATTCCCGAACTGTATAGTCTGGTGCAGCGGTTTAATCTGCTGCTTCCGTCACCGGGAATTTCCCGCACACATGCTGATGTGAAGCAGAAGAATGCATTCATATAAAAATATTCAACAAATTTAGCGGAAAATAATTATGTGCAGAAAATTTTATCATTATTTACCTAATAAAAACTACGGTCTGTTAAAACGGATCTGCAGTCTGCGGACAGCTGGCTATACTGCCGTTTTTTTCCTGATATTCGGATGCAGCGATGCGGAAAACGAGAATTTATTTCTATTTAAACCGCATGCAGAGCTTGAGAAAGATATTTCCCACCCCATTAAACATATCTCCTCGCATAATTTTGAACCAGAGCTTGCCGCCGCGCAGCGCCTAAAAGATCCCGAAGGGCTGATAATCAAAACATGGAAGGAATGGGATGAATGCGCTGAGTACCGTCCCTATGCGCCTACCGCTTATGAAACAAATTTAATTGCGGGTGTATTTTCAAATCTTCCGCCTGTGCTGCTCACACTTCTTGCCTCAAATCTGACCGGTTATTATTTTATAGAAAATTTTATCGGCACAGGGCTTACGGACTGGATTTTGGATGAGCAGGGTAATGTGTTTTGTTACATTATTTTTAATTCGAAAGTATTATCCGAAAACCTTAATGAAACACTTACCCGGAGGGAAATGAGCGGATATTCAGATACTGAAAATAATCCTGATACCGCCGTCCGTGTGGTTATGTCTGATGTGGTCAGCGGTTTTCACTATGTCTTGCTGCACGAAACCGGACATGTGTACGATTACTCAAAACGCATTACGCCCTATGTGGAACCGGTCTGCCGGTTTTTCCCCGGCCATGACGCACTCACCAAAAAACCGTCCGGGTTCAGTTCAGATGTGTGGTCATCTGAGTATAAAACACCCAGGCAGGAATACGATTTTCACTTGCGGAAATCACTCCGCTATTATGGTCTGGGCGGGTCGTCTGTCAGCATCACCAATGCCGCAGCGCTTTACCGAAGTCTTTCACATTCACCGTTTTGCTCACTATACGGGAGTGTAAACTGGGCGGAAGATTTTACGGAATGCCTCACATTCTTTTACCTCACGCGAATTCTCGCCCTTCCCTACCGTATAGAACTTGCTTTTAATGGAGAGGTAATTATGTCGGTTACACCCGCAGAAACAAAAATGGTTCGCACAAGAATGGTGAAAGCAGAACAATACTTTACCCGGCTGTATTCGTCAGATTAATGAATGGTTATCCGGTAAATTAATGCCTGGTTCAAAAATTTCTGGTGCATTTTTGCATCGTCTACGGTCTGTGCTCAAGGAGTACCGCGCCGCGACCGGAATGCATGCGGTGCTTATAGATTCCATGGCCGATGTCATCAGCGAAAAACGCGAGCAGTGGCCGTGCAAAAATTATTACTGCGCCAACCGAGAGCATTGCCGTGAAGATCATAAACTCATTCTCACCGAATCGCTGCGCTGGAGCGGCTTGTTTGTATATTTATGTCACAGGGATATCGTATTGTGGGGTATTCCTATTATTCAGGATGAAAAACTCACAGGCGGTATCCTCGCGGGATTCCGTATATTCGAGCAATACAAAGAAACAGCCGGAGATTTAGGCCGTGTACTCGGTATTGCAGATCCATCTGAATTGCTTATGGCCCATGAAGAAGTTACTGTCAAATCAAGAATTCTTTTTAATCTGCTTAAAACAAAGCATATTCTTAATGTTTCGTACCTGACAAAAGTTGAAAACCGGGTAGCTATTCAAAAAGAAATTGCTGAAAAAATTATTGAAAATAAAGCCAAAGGGGATTTCGGAACAGATATACTTTTAAAAAAACAAAACAAGCTCATGTATTCGATCAAATTTTGTGAAGTTGCGGATATACGCAGTAATCTCAACGATGTACTGAGTGAAATTTATCTCGAAGGTGTCAATAACATTACTTTATTGAAATTCCGTATGCTTGAGCTTTTTGTATTAATTTCACGCACAATGCTTGATACCGGCGGAACACAACAAATACAAAATTATTATTCACTCACCAGTACCTATATCCGCGATACCGAACATATGAACGATATTTTTTCATTTTCACATTGGCTTACTGAAATTTTAAACAGTTTCATTGAATCTGTTGCCGTCAACCGTAAACGGCTTGGCCGGATTAACCGGGCAATTGCCTATATCAGGCAAAACCTCGATAAAAAACTTTCCCTTGCCGAAGTCGCCGCGCAGATTATGCTTTCTGAATCGCGTTTTGCCTTTCTGTTTCAACAGGAAACAGGTATTTCATTTTCCGAATATCTGAACCGCGCGAGAATAGACTCCGCGAAAGAAATGATTAATTCCGGACAATACACCATCGTAGAAGTCGCGCTTAAGTTGAATTTTTATGATCAGAGTTACTTTACAAAGATTTTCAAAAAACAAACCGGTTTAACGCCGAAACAATATGAAAAAAGGCAGGAGATGAACAAACCACGATACACAGTAGAACGATTAAACAAAATACCTTAGATTCTTTTTCAAAAACATCAGCGTAAATTGTCTAAGCAGAATAATACCACGAAATAGTTGAATATTACAATATTTACATTTAAAATAGTGCTATAATAATACATCAATTTAAACAGGAGATAAAAATGAGTGTATTTGATGATCTTTCAGAACTTGTCCAAAAAGGCAAAATGAACGATGTTGCCGAATTAGTAAAAAAGGCTATCGCAGACGGCTTGCCCGCTACCCAAATTCTTGATGAGGGGTTAATCAAGGGTATGTCCATCATTGGTGAAAAATTCAAAAAAAACGAGGTATTCGTACCTGAAATGCTTATCGCGGCGCGCGCCATGAACAAAGCGCTTGCTATTCTGGAACCTGAAATGGTTAAGGGAAATGTCCAGGCAAAAGGAATTGCGGTAATTGGCACAGTAAAAGGCGATTTACATGATATCGGCAAAAACCTTGTAGGGATCATGTTCAAAGGCGCAGGCTACAAGGTAATTGATCTCGGTGTTGATGTTTCCGGAGATAAATTTGTCGCAGCAGCAAAAGAAAACAACGCAGACATCATCGGTCTTTCCGCACTTCTCACCACTACCATGGTCAATATGAAAGATGTGATTGTTTCACTGAAAGCCGCAGGGATAAAATCAAAAGTCCTTGTCGGCGGCGCGCCGGTTACCGAAAACTACGCTAAAGAAATTAATGCAGACGGTTACGCGCCGGATGCAGCAAGCGCGGTAGACGCAGCAAAAGCGCTTCGGTAAGTCCTGAATAATTCATCCATTTCTCATCGAACGCGCACATTTTTTTATATCAAATTGTGCGCGTTCTTTCCATATCATCAGTAAACTTTGAGTTCAGGTGTTATTGCAGCGCTTGACGAGCAAGGCGGAATAGGCCGTAACGGCGCACTGCCGTGGCGGATTCCTGAAGATCTGGCTTTTTTCAAAAGAATCACCTCCGCCTCGCCGGGCAGCGCAGTCATAATGGGCCGACGCACCTGGGAATCCATCCCGGAGAAATTCAGGCCGCTCAGCAACCGTTTAAACATTATCCTCAGCAGCAGCGCGCAAACTTCCCCTTCTGCAGCCGGTACTCTCAAAAAGCCGGTATGGTGTAACGATATCAATTCAGCACTTAAGATTGCATGCAGTACACCGGAAATTTTTTTTATCGGCGGGGCAGCGGTATATCATGCTGCACTGTCTCTGAAACCGGATTTTTTATATATTACACATGTAAAAAATGTTTTCAACTGCGATGTTTTTTTTCCGGAATTTTCTCCGGTCAGCGGATTTTCCGGATATACGCCTGCGGACACTATTTACGAAAATACGGCGATTAAAATAATCAGGTACATTCCCCGCAGGGTGAATTAGATGTTTTTTTTTCAAGCATAAAAAAGATCTGCCGCATTTGCAGCGGGGGGCGTGTCTGAGAGATGATATGGAAATAGTCTTTCAGCAATTTTTTAAAACTGCGGATTGAAGTGCCTTTTCTGCCCGGTTCCCAGCAATGTTCACTGTGTATCACCGCCCGTTTCCAGAAGTGAGGCAGGGAAATTTTAAAATCAAACATATGTTCGCGGTTAAAAATTTTTAAAACAGGTGCTTTGATAATCAGTTCGATATAGTCATTTGAATAAGGAATGCTGATTACCGCATACCTTCTGCTTACCCTGAAAATTCCGGCGAGCGCGTCCGGCACACTGCTCAGCGGAATATGTTCGAGTACCTCACACGCGAGCACGGTATCAAAACTGCCGGGAGGCAGCGGAAGCGCGCGTATGTCCGCGGTCACATCAGGTTCAAGCGCTGCGTCAATATCGCATGTGGTGCAGGTATATCCGTTGTTTTTGAGATAGGTGCTTACGGTCTTGTTCCCGACCCCGACTTCGAGAATTTTCCGCCCTCCCGTTGAGGTAACAAGCCTGATTTGTTCAAAATATGAAATGAAACGGGTTATATCGTTATAACTGCCGGAGTATTTTGACGCTGCTGACATTTTTTAATAGCCGTTTGAACGTGATGGTTTTGGGCATGCTCATTTTTATAAAAACATATAGTGATGCCAAATTCACAATGGTATTATATCATCAGCAGATAGTGCGTCATACCGGTAATAAATAAAAAACCTTAAATTTTTTTTTGGTATGCCGACTATTATCACAGTATGCAGACCTCCCGGCTTTCCTCGGTGTACAGGCATTATGTAGATGCGCTGATACAAAAAATACCTGACATGAAGGCGTTCCACCCACGGCATATCTATGCGGTAATTGCCATAATGGAAGATGAGTACCTTCGTTTTGATCAGCTTTTCCGTAAAACCAGAAATTCACTTCTGTGTTACTATCAGAAAAACTCAGGCACTGAGAAACTTGCAGTGCTGAAAATGTTTTCGCAGCAGGAATCAGAAACTGTTTCAGAAAAAAAATCTCATCAGACGGATAACACGCCTTTTGAAGGCAGTCTGTTGATCGAAAACAGAATCATGCAGCGGACACTACTTCATTTTTCCGGTCAAGGCAACGAAGCATTCTGTGAAAAACTGATACATGCCGTAAAGAAAATTTTTTATCCGCTTACCTCGGTAATGCGAAGGGAAATTCTTGCTGCTCAGCTTATTGATACTGCTGCAGCAAAAGGGATCCTTTCACACACAAAAGAACTTCTTACCGCTGGCTCTCAAAATCCGGCCGGACTGCCGGTTTCGCAACCTCCTGTGGATTTGCTTAAACAGTTAGACACGCTGATTAAGGATTATATCGGCGGAATACACACTTTCCAATCCTCACATACCCTGCCGGATGTGTCACGGCAGAGAAAAGGGCGGGATTATCTTGCCCGAATGCTGTATGGCATACCTGAGGGACACCTGTATGAAGCAATTAATGCTCACGAGGAAGAATATAAAAAAATAAACGCTTCATACCATTTTCTGAAACAAACAATACACAAATATCTCAGGGCAGAGCACAATGAAAAAAAAACAGTAATCGCGCTTTCCAAAAAATATCATAACGCAATACTTGACGATATTGAACAAAACACAGATAATTATCTGCACGATCTTGATGAAAGAACAGAAAAAATTATTCAAAACAAACTGCTTGAAAAAATAAAACGGCGTATTCCGGAAAAAAATGCAATTAAATACACAGAACGTCTGCTGAAATGGTCAGGAATATTGTTTGTTCTCCAGAAAAAAAGCGCAACATTTCAATTTATGCTGCTGCAGACCGCGGAATCAGCAGCAGCAGCAGGATTATTTGCGTATTGGTACAGATTTTTATGCATTATCGCCCTGCGTTACCAGAGTGCACAAGATATGCAAAATAAAATTAAAACCGGGTTTTCTTTTTTGAAAGAACACTACTATGACGTGCTCACTCCGGCATTGCAGAAGACTGCGCGTATGTATCGTGTTTTCAGCGCAGCAGGGTAAATTCCAGGTTATTCCTGTTTAAGGTATGCGTCTACGTCGTTGAGAAGAGTAGCACCGCCGCCCATTTTGGTGTCCATTTCTCCGCGGTATGTTTCAGTATATTCAATCATTTTTTTCAGATTTTCGATGTATTTATTCATTGCATCGTTCTGGTTGGTAAGAAAAGCGATTTCCTTTTCGCTGTCTGCGATTATATCCCTGGAACGCGCGACATTTATGCGCTCGCTCGCCATTTTTTTTTCCATTGCGCGCATTTTGAAAATTAAATCTTTGATCTGATCTTCGAGTTTATTTGCGGTCGCGATATCAAGACATATATCAAGGTTTTTTTGCAGAAAATCAATTTGCTCCTTAACTTTTTTGGTAAGCTCCCGCCCCTTATCGAGGTTGGCATTGTTTTTTTCAATGAAACTTTTTTTTTCGTTTATAACATTTTTCAGTTGATTGATTTTTTCGGTATTGGTGCTGACCGACGCTTCAAGACGCGCAATAGTGGCCTTTGCGGTAACAACGTCGATTGTGTTTTTTTCTTCTTCTCCGAAAAGCATCAGGGAAGCGCACAGCAGAGTGAGTATTATTTTCATTTTTTTCTCCAATTTTTTTTTTTTATGAGATGCAAAATCTTTTAAATATAAAGATATTCTCTATATCTACGTAATTATACTATAGTCATAAAAAAAAATCAAAAAATTATAGATTTTGCGCATACCCAGTGATTCTTTAATAAGTAACCTAAGCCGGCAAAGCCGGAGAGGTCGACCGACTTCATCGGCAGACACCAGAAGACAGCATACAGAAGCCAGAAGCTAACTAAAATTATGTAAGTACCAGCTGACCACTGAATACTGAACTCTGGACTCTGATATCTGGTCTCTGAAAACTGACCGCTGT
>Ga0180007_10001764_pt1 | contig 27592 bp, 35 predicted proteins | sample MM_PC_MetaG_FD_121122 | JGI IMG/M metagenome (GOLD analysis project Ga0180007, IMG submission 121122) | Groundwater microbial communities from the Aspo Hard Rock Laboratory (HRL) deep subsurface site, Sweden - MM_PC_MetaG | ecosystem: Environmental > Aquatic > Deep subsurface > Groundwater... | reverse complement strand
CGTATGAAAACAAAGATAGATACATTAATTGACAAAATAATTAAAACACAACAAATTGGTAACACAAATTAACAACTATTCTACTAAATGTTTCGGTAACATTTTTAAATGAGCTATAGCGTACAGCAGGGAAATCGCGCACGTTTAGTTTAAGGGGTGTTTTCCTGCGAAACAGCTATTACTAATGGTCCAAACGCGGACATTTTTGATAAATCAACAAGTCCGCGTTTGCCCTGGTCAATACAGGGGAAACCCTCATGAATTCGCACTGATTAAGTCATCAGACGCGATAGCGTCTGATGACAGATCCGTTAATTGAGGCAGACGTTTGCTGGACTGACCAGTAACTCTGAAATACACGACAATGTGCCGCCTTGGCATAGTTAATGTTTGTTATTCAAAGGATGGCTATAAATGAGTGTTAATACTGATGTGCTGAGAGTTCTTACTTTTAACATCCATAAAGGCGTCTCTTTTTATTCGGGCAAACAAATTATTGATAGAATAAAAGTTTTTATTCACGAAACAAAAGCACATCTGGTTTTTTTACAGGAAGTCCGGGGACCCGGCCAATCAGGCTTAAAGGATGCAAATGAGACTGTGGTATATAATTCTCAATTTGAATACCTGGCAGACACAGTATGGGATTATTTTGTTTACGGGAAAAATGCGATTTATCAAAAAGGCAATCATGGTAACGCAATCTTAAGTGCATATCCTGTCCAGAGCTGGTCCAATTCTGATATTTCCACTAATTCACTGGAAAAACGGGGACTGCTGCATGTCAGTGTTCTTCATCCGAAGATTGGTATTCTGAATCTTATTTGTCTGCATTTAAATCTAATGCCATGGGGCAGAAAATATCAGATCAACCAGTTAATTGAAAAAATATCTGAGGAACTATCGGTAAATCCATTGATAGTTGCCGGTGATTTTAATGATTGGTGCCAGGCAGTCAATGAAAAAAAATTTCAGACAATTAATTTAAAAGATGCTTTTTTAACTACTAATGGTAAATACGTCCGCAGCTATCCGAGAATTTTTCCAATTCTGTGCCTGGATCGCATTTATTACCGCGGACTTAATCCGGTCAATGTCAATGTTTTGAATGGAAACCGCATGAATAAACTTTCTGACCATGCCGCTTTGATTGTTGATTTTTCAATATGAAAAAAGCATTACTCAGTATTTTAGTATTACTTTTTTTTGCCTGCTCCGGAAATAAATATTCCGCCGATAATGACGCACGTAAAATACTGCAGGCGCAATCTCTCGGAATTACTATCAGAACTACTATTTTTACTCAAAAAAATGCAATGTCTGTACGGCCCGTTTATATCGCAAAATTTCTTTTCATATATAACGAACAATTAACAGTTATAAACATTTCCGCAATCAGTGCAGTGCAGCTCGCATCTTGCGATGATGCGGATGTAAAAAAATTCGGTAATTGGCTGATAAATGAATTTAAAAGTATTGATAATAATGCATTAAGTGATTATTTGCCCGCCTACATCCCCTGATTTGCCGGATTATACACAGCAGGCCTTCCTTTCATAACTGTTAAAAATATTTATTTGTTTTCTGTATTTGGCTACGGTTCTGCGGGATATTTTTATTTCTTTTTCTTCAAGCATCGCTGCTATCTTGCTGTCACTTGCAGGCTCATTATTTTTCTTGATTATATTTTTAATTTGCTCCTTGATAATAATGGGAGAAACATCACCAAATTCCTGTTTTACCGGCAGTGAAAAAAAATATCTGAGGGGTTTGATTCCCCATGGTGTTAATATATATTTTTCATTTACCAGTCTGCTTAATGTGCCTTCACTCATACCGATATTTTCAGAAAGATCCGTTAAGGTAATTGGTTTTAAAAACGCAGGTCCGTTTTTAAAATATTTATTCTGATACTTGAAAAGACATTCTGTCACTTTTTGTAAATTGGATTTTCTGAAAACCAGGTTATTAATCAACGTTTTCGCCATATTTCTCTTTTTATATAAATAGTTTTTGAAATCTACATCATCACAGTTAATGAATAAATCATAGTCTTTGACAAATTTTATAACTGGTAAAAGCTCATTTTTAATAGCTATTGTAAATCCGTCATTATTGTATATATTACCGTCATTATCATTTTCCACGATCGGTTCTAAAATTATATCTGGTATTATATACTGTACAGGAGATCGTGAAAAATTACGTGCTGGTTTAATTTCAAAAGATTTTATTAATTTATGCGCTTTTATAATTCTTTCTTCTTTTATTTTTATTCCAAGAAATCTGTGTAATTTTCCGGCTATTGATTTATATCTTTTTTTTGCTAATAACGGTAAGTATTTTTGTATTATATTTTGTTCAATTTCCAATCCTGTTCTTATTGATTTTAAGGCATTCAATTGGATTAATAAAAACTCTTTTACATTCCTGGAACAGATACCGCAAGGATCGAGAGATTGAATTTTCCGAATCATTGCGGCAGTCAGTTTATTATTCTTAATTGCATGAAAAGCTTCTTTGAGCTGCTCTCCCGAAATAAAACCATCATTATCAATGCTGCTGATCAGAAGTTCACATGCTGAATATTCAGGGCTTGTGTCTGTGTATGAGCAGCGAATCTGCTTTATTAAATGTTCAAATAATGTTTCAATTTGATAGGCGCATTTTTCAATTATGGATGAGGTACTTTCAACCGGATTACCTTTAGCATTATATTTTGAATTTACAGAATATTGATTTGAATAATCGCCGAATTCATATGAAATTTTTTTGCATTATTTAAACGCAGATTTGCAGATCTGATTTCCTTTAGAAAAGGATTATCCGCTAACTCTTTATTTATTATTTCCGCCAGTTCATGTTGGGATAATCCGAGCATTTTTATAGAATTAAGCATTTGCGGCGATATCTGCATCTTCTGGCTGACCGTGTTATACATAGCAGTAGTTAAGTTCATAGAAGGAATCCCCGTGTAAAATGATTAATATCTCTTATTCAACTGATTATTTACTTCAATATCTATGCCAGCTTAATAAAAAAAGTTAAATTAAATATATTTTATACCGACGGATATTTTTTTCTTTTTTTATACGCCTGGTATACTTTATGATGCGGTAAATGCGACATTACAGTAGTAAATTTTTAACTATTTATAAAACTTTCAAAAATTTAAAAATAAAAAAGAGGTGATTCAAATGCCAAATAAAGACGGAAAGGGTTCAAAGGGCCGTGGGCCGAGAGACGGTCACGGCGGAGGAAAAGGGAAAGGAACAAGTAAACCAGCTGGTCCGAAAAAAGGCGGAAAAAAAGGCGGCTGTTAACCAAAGGAAATAAGATGAACATCAACAAACTAATGTCTGTAGCAAAAGCTATTGTGGCAGAGCATAAGGGGGTGCTGGCGGCCGACGAAAGCAATCCTACAATCAGGAAGCGTTTCGATTCAATCAATGTAGAGTCGACTGAAGAAAACCGCCGGCGATACCGCGAAATCCTTTTTACAACTAAAGGAATCGAACAGTATATCGGCGGGGTTATTCTTTTTGACGAAACGCTGCGGCAACGCACCCGGGACGGTACTCCTTTTACGATGTTACTGTCAGGCAGGGGGATTGTCCCTGGAGTCAAAGTTGACAAAGGTACCCAATCACTGGCGCTATACCCTTGCGACAAAATTTCTGAAGGGCTGGACGGCCTGCATGAACGTCTTGTTGAGTACAAACAAAACGGAGCTCAGTTTGCGAAATGGCGGGCGGTTATTGAAATCAACGAGCATGATATTCCCACTGCTTACGGTATTCGTGCAAACGTCCACGTATTGGCGCGTTACGCTGCGCTCTGCCAGGAATTAGACATCGTGCCGATCGTGGAACCGGAAGTTCTTATGTATGGAGCTCATGATATTGAACGCTGTGAAATCGTCACATCCATGGTACTCGATGCAGTATTCAATGAACTTGATGCCCACCGCGTACTGTTTGAGGGTATGTTATTAAAACCGAATATGGTGATTGCCGGAATAAAATGTGCGCATCAGGACAACGCACAGCAGGTAGCCGAGGCCACCATTCGCTGCATGCGCCGTTGCGTGCCTGCGGCTGTCCCGGGAATTGTATTCCTGTCCGGCGGGCAAAGTGCAGAAGACGCCACAGAGCACCTGAACGCAATAAACATGATGGGTCCGCATCCGTGGGTTGTCAGTTTTTCTTACGGGCGCGCACTGCAGGCTCCGGTGCTTTCGGCGTGGAAAGGGCAGGAAGGCAATCTGACCATTGCACAGGAAACATTCATGAAACGCTGCCGGTTGAACGGTCTTGCCTGTGTTGGGCAGTATGCCCGGGCAATGGAAACCGTCTGATAATCCGGCTGAGTTAATCGAAAATAAAAACCGCACAGTTCAGTAAAGTTGTAGAAATAAAAAAAAATGTATAAACTCGTCATGCTTCGCCATGGCCTCAGCGAATGGAATATACAAAACCGCTTTACAGGCTGGTATGATGCCGATCTGGCAGATGCGGGTATAGTTGAGTCACAGAAGGCCGGACAAGCACTGCGTGACGCGGGTTTCCGGTTTGATGCAGCCTATACATCGCTGCTAAAGCGGGCGATACGCACTCTCTGGGTGGTTCTTGACAAACTTGATCAAATGTGGATTCCTGTTGTACGGGATTGGAGACTGAATGAGCGGCATTACGGGGCGTTACAGGGTCTTAACAAAGCCGAGACAGCCCTCACACATGGAGATGAGCAGGTTCTGATCTGGAGAAGAAGCTACAATATTTCTCCGCCGTCAGTATCTGAAAATGACGGTCGGTTTCCTGGTAATGATCCCCGATACGCAGACATTGAGAAGAGCCGGCTTCCGAAAACAGAGTGTCTTAAAGATACTGTTGCGAGGGTAGCCGAGTGCTGGAACGAAGTACTATCCAAAGAGATCAGATCAGGTAAAAAGCTTTTTATTGTTGCACATGGCAACAGTCTTCGCGCACTTGTCAAATATTTAGATCACATCGCCGACAAAGAAATTATGGAACTCAATATCCCTACGGGTATTCCTTTAATTTACGAGCTTGATTCTTATCTTAAACCGGTTAATCATTATTACCTAGCAGATCAGAATACCCTAAAAAAGCAATGTCAACAGTAATAAAGCAGGGAAAGGAGAAATAATTTGCTGTATCAAATTCGAGCCGAAATGAACCGGTGTTATTCACTTGGTTTATCAAAACGTGCTAATAAAAATACTGATGTCCTTAATTGATTGAATTTTTCACTTTTTTTCATTGCGATGCGGATTCGTCCGACATGGCATAGAAAATGCTCACAATAGCTATAAAAAAAAGGAGATTAATTATGGTAGACTTAAAACAGGAAAAAGAACAATTAGTGAAAAAGGCAAACTCATGGCTTTCGGGGAAAGCATATTGGGTATGGCTGCTTGCATATACGGCGGTTGTTGGTGTGATTTTTGCCCTTTTTTATACAGCAACACGTATTCTCACATATAAATGGTGGGCGGCAATTATTATAATATTTTTAACAGGACTTATCTGGAGCTGGATACTGTATAATAAAACAAATAGAAAAAAAATGTAGTTAATAAAGGGTACACAATGACCGGGAATCCCCCTGAAAACAAACAACACTCCGGCAGTGTCATTTCAGTGCACGGAAGTGTCGTAAATATACACTTTGACAGTGAGTTGCCCCGAATCCATTCAATACTTACAACCGGAAATAAAGGAGAAATTGTTATTGAAGTTCTGGCACATTTAAACGAAAATCAGGTCAGCGGTATTGCACTCACTCCTGCACAGGGACTTGCTCGGGGTGCTCAGGTCATTGACACAGGCGGACCGTTAAAAGCACCGGTTGGGGAAAATATACTCTCGCGGATGTTTAATGTGTTTGGTAAAACAATTGACAGTAAGGAAGAATTAAAAGGTGTAAATTGGCGTTCAGTACACAATTCTCCTCCTATTCTGACAAGGCGGTCTGCTAAATCTGAAATTTTTGAAACCGGAATCAAAGTAATTGATATTCTCATGCCGCTTGAACGCGGAGGAAAGGCCGGTCTTTTCGGCGGAGCGGGGGTAGGCAAAACAGTATTACTTACTGAAATGATTCATAATATGATCGGACACCAGAAAGGGCTGAGTATTTTTTGCGGTATCGGTGAAAGATGCCGTGAAGGCGAAGAACTCTATCGGGAAATGGAAGAAGCCGGTGTCTTGTCCAATATGGTGATGATTTTCGCTCAAATGAATGAGCCGCCGGGAAGCAGATTCAGAGTGTGTCACGCGGCCTTAACAATGGCAGAGTATTTTCGCGACGATGAACATCGTGATGTACTGCTGCTTATTGATAATATTTTCCGTTTTATACAGGCGGGAATGGAAGTGTCCGGATTGATGGGACAAATACCGTCGCGGTTAGGTTACCAGCCTACGATGAGTACTGAGTTGTCACAGCTGGAAGAACGTATTGCAAACACTGATACCGGAGCAATTACATCTATACAAGCAGTTTACGTGCCCGCAGATGATTTCACAGATCCGGCTGCAGTGCATACATTTTCCCATCTTTCTGCATCGATTGTGCTGTCGCGCAAACGGGCGGGTGAAGGGCTCTATCCGGCAGTTGATCCGCTTAAATCGAACTCAAAAATGACTGCTTCAATAGTCGTCGGCAAACGGCATTATGAACTCGCCCTGGAAATCCGGCGGACACTTGCGCAATATGCCGGACTTAAGGATATTATTGCCATGCTTGGACTTGAACAAATTTCACAGGAGGATCGAATCGTAGTCGGCCGTGCGCGCCGTCTAGAGCGTTTTCTTACGCAGCCGTTTTTTACGACTGAAAAATTCAGCAATCTGAAAGGTAAGTTCGTCGGTCTTAATGATTCCCTTGACGGGTGCGAACGAATTCTGAATGATGAGTTTAAAGATTATCATGAAAGCGCTCTTTTTATGATTGGAAAGATTGATGAAGTGGAGTCGAAATCAAAAACCGTTAAAATTGCAGATAAAACTGCAAATAAAACTAAACTTACGGATACTAAAACGGATGGATAACGTGGGGCAATCGGGATTTATGAATCTTAAAATTATTTTACCATACGGTATTTTCACTGAGAAAACGGGATTGTCCCGCATTGTAGCAGAAACGAAGGATAGAGGTTCATTCGGGCTTTTGCCGCATCGTCTTGATTGTGTCGCACCGCTTGAACCGGGAATTTTAATTTACGAAAGCGAAACAGAGGGCGAGGTCTTTATCGCAGTTGATGAAGGTTTACTGGTCAAGATCGGTCTGGACGTATTCATTTCCGTACGTAATGCAATCGGAGGTACAAATCTTACACAACTGAATGAAGCGGTGGAAAAGGAGTTCTTGAACAAAAGTGAACAGGAAAATAACGTACGAGCGGTAATGGCTAAAATGGAGAGTGGTTTCATCCTGCGCTTAAAGGACTTCTACAATGAATAATAAACCAGTAATAAAAATAGATGATACACAGTCTGAATTCAACCGAAAAATTGAAGCAAAAGTATCACGTAAGATCAAGGCAATGCAAAACCAAACAAAAGCTGTCTGGTTTGGTATGGGCATGATGGGATTAATCGGCTGGTCTGTGGCAGTTCCGACTCTGCTTGGTGCGGCTTTCGGTATTTGGCTGGATAAACGGCATCAAGTAAGCTTTTCGTATGCGTTAATGTTTTTATTCATTGGATTGGCAATCGGCTGCTTAAATGCCTGGTTTTGGATACAGAAAGAAGAAAAAGAAATGCATGAGAAACAGGAGAATAATTATGAATAGAATTTTTGTTGTGGTAATGGTTTTTATTAGTGGCGTTTCCCTGGGCTTAATATTTTTTGGAGGTCTTTGGTGGACGATTAAAAACGGATCTTTATCAAAAAAACAGCCGATCTGGTTTACAGGCAGTCTGTTAATACGGTTCAGTGTAATTCTACTCGGTTTTTATTTTGTAGGAAATAGCCGCCTTGACAGTCTCCTGATATGCCTTTCAGGATTTATCGCAGCACGGTTTATCACCACACGGTTTATCGTAAAGAAATTTACAGAACTTCCTGTAAAAGCAAATAATCCATAACAAAGGAACCGGGTTGTGCATCTGAGCCCTGATGAAATAATTTTTTTCAAATATCATTTCCTTAAGCTCAATGCCACAATGCTGTATACGTGGGGACTGATGTTAGTGTTACTCATTGGCTCAAAGATTTTAACGTACAAACTTTCCATGGATGTGAAACGTTCCCGCTGGCAGGATCTTCTTGAAATCATCATCATTGGAATTAAAAAACAAATTGATGATGCCGGTTTGAGCCGCCCGGATCAGTATCTCAGCTTTCTTGGTACGATTTTTATATTTGTAGCAACAGCCAGTGTATGCACAATCATCCCCTTTTATGAACCGCCGACCGGTTCGCTCTCAACTACAGCTGCACTTGCGCTCTGTGTGTGTATCGCAGTTCCGATTTTCGGCATTAAAGAACAAGGGATGAAAAATTATCTCAAATCATATCTGAAACCAACATTCATTATGCTGCCGTTTAATATTATCAGCGAGATTTCACGGACACTTGCGCTTGCTATCCGTTTATTCGGCAATATGATGAGCGGAGCAATGATTGTCGGTATTCTGCTCATTATTACACCTTTGTTTGTCCCGATTATTATGACTGTACTTGGTTTGCTTACTGGTCTGGTACAGGCATACATATTCAGCATCCTCGCAACGGTGTATATCGCTGCTGCGGTAAGAGTTCAAAAAAACCGGATTAAAATTAAAACAGAATAAAAAAAAAATTAAAAACACAGGGAGATTATATATATGGATAACACGACAATCATTGCAGTGACATCAATTATCATTGCGGGTATTACCACAGGTTTTGGTACAATGGGCCCGGCATTAAGCGAAGGAAAAGCTGTTGCCGCAGCACTGACTTCTCTCGCCCAGCAGCCTGACGCATCCGCTACCATCACCAGAACTTTATTCGTTGGTTTGGCCATGATAGAGTCCACTGCTATTTACTGTTTTGTGGTTTCAATGATACTCATCTTCGCTAACCCATTCTGGAAGCACGTACTTACAGCGGTAATAGAGAAGTAAACAAATGTTAATCGATTGGTTTACCATTATTGCACAGGCAATCAATTTTTTAATTCTCGTATCGTTAATGAAACGATTTCTGTATAAACCTGTGCTTAATGCTATCGATGCGAGGGAAACGAAGATTGCTTCTCAGCTTGCAGATGCCGAAAAGAAAAAAAACGACGCCGAAAAAGCACACAATGAGCTTAAGCAGAAAAATGATGAGTTTGATGCACATCGCGAAATGATCCTTGACCAGGCTGTAAAAGAAGCGGCGTCAGAACGCGGGCGGCTGCTTGATACGGCGCGAAAGGAATCTGCCGCGTTAAGATTAAAAAGACATGAAACACTTAAAAATGAAGAACAACAATTACTTCATGAAATAATCCGCAGGACAGAGCAGGAAGTATTTTCACTTTCGCGAAAAGTACTCATGGATCTTGTCGGAACCGGTTTGGAAGAACGTATGGTTGAAGCTTTTTTACATAAACTTCAGGAATTAAACAGTGAGGAAGTAAAACAACTTTGTTTGACGCAAAAAAGCAAATCAGGTGCTGCAGCAGTAACAGTTCAGACAATGTTTGACCTTTCTGCCCCGCTGCGCGATTCTACTGAAGGCGCGATAAAAAAACTCCTTGATAGTTCCGAACTTCAAATAAAGTTTGAAATTGCACCTGAGCTGATCAGCGGTATCGAATTAATAGCAAATGGACATAAAGTTGCGTGGAGCATCTCCTGTTATCTGAAATCAATGGAAAAGACTATTGATTCCATTTTGCAGGACAATTACTCTGCTGAAGACAAGATTGAACCTGTAGGTGAAGAACCTGCACTCAAAAACGCGGCGAATTAACATACCGATGAACAGCCTTGAAAATGTGTTTGATACTGCTTTTACACGGATACATGAGGCTCAAAAATCATTTTCAAACCAATTCAAACCGCATGAAATAGGTATTATTATCAGTGTAACTACCGGCATAGCGAAAGTTTCCGGCCTTCCCGGAGTCGGCTTTGAGGAGTTACTCCTTTTTCCTGGCAACATAACCGGTATTGCGTTCAATGTTGATGAAGATGAAATCGGCGTTGTGCTTCTTGGTGAATATTGGCATCTAAAGGCAGGAGATGAAGTTGAGCGTACAGGCAGAGTTATGGATGTCGGTGTAGGCGATGAATTACTCGGACGTATTATTGATCCTCTCGGCCGCGGGCTTGACGGGATCGGATCAATTGAAACAAAGATCCGGCTGCCTGTTGAGCGTCAGGCAGCTCCTATCATGGACCGCTCTCCTGTAACAGTCCCGTTGCAGACCGGAATTAAAATAATCGATGCACTTATACCCATTGGCCGCGGTCAGCGGGAATTAATTCTCGGTGACCGGCAAACCGGGAAAACAGCGATTGCGATTGATACTATCCTAAATCAGAGTAAACAGAATGTTTTGTGCGTATATTGCGCGATTGGTCAGAAGGCATCTGCAGTAGCAAAAATTGCGGCAATTTTAAAAGAAAAAAAGGCCCTTGATAATACGGTGATTATCGCAACAAAAGGCAATGATCCGCCGGGAATCACGTATATTGCACCTTACGCTGCAACAAGTATTGCTGAACATTTTATGGAAACAGGCCGGGATGCACTGATTATTTACGATGATCTTACTCAGCATGCCCGTTCTTACCGCGAGATTTCTCTCCTGCTGCGCCGGCCGCCCGGACGGGAAGCTTTCCCCGGTGACATCTTTTATATTCATTCCCGTCTTTTGGAAAGGGCAACGCACCTGAATAAAAAAAGGGGCGGCGGCTCCCTTACCGCGCTCCCGATTATTGAAACTGAAGCTGAAAATATTTCCGCATATATTCCAACCAATTTAATTTCTATTACAGACGGACAGATATACCTTTCGCCTACACTGTTTGAGCTGGGGATATTACCTGCGATCGACATTGGAAAATCAGTTTCACGGGTTGGAGGCAAAGCGCAACTTGCTGCGTACAGGGAAGCTGCCGGTAACCTTAAACTCAGTTATTCACAATTTGAAGAATTGGAAACATTTGCGAGATTCGGTGCACGGCCCGATGAGGAAACACGCAAAATAATTACTCATGGCCGGTGTATTCGCGCGTGCCTTGAACAAGCAGAATTTGCTCCGGTATCAATGCCTGCACAAATCGCAATTCTTTTAGCATTGTCCGCTGACCTTTTTGATGTTATTTTGCCTGAAAAAATCCCCGGCGCCTGTCACGCATTGTGTGAAGCGGCGGCTAGTATCCCCAAGGATATAATCGAGAGTCTCAAAACTGAAAAAAAATTAAAAAAAGAGGATCGTGAAATCCTAATCAAAATTGCTGACAAAACGCTGGCCGGATTCCGGAACATATCTGAATGATTACACAATGGCAAAAGAGAATTCATGAATGATACCGCCGCAAGTCTTCGCAAAAAAATCAATGTTGCAGGGGATCTTCAATCCGTAGTCCGTACGATGAAGGCGGCGGCTGCATCAAATATTGGAAAATATGAAAAATCTGTGCGCGCACTGGATGATTATTTTCATATCGCAGAGATGGGCTTAGGCGTTTGTTTCCGGGAATTAAAATTTATACCGCTGAATCCGCAACCGCCTGCACAAAAATCTTCTAATCCGTTCAATGTGGTTATATTCGGATCGGACTTAGGACTGGTAGGCCAATTTAATGATGATATCGTCGATTATGCAAAAAAAACTATAAAAGATTTTCCGGTAAAACCAAGGGTCTGGGCTGTAGGTGAACGCGTGCATGCCCGGATGCAAAACGCAGGAATTGCATTAAAAGAACTTTTTGCAGTGCCGACTTCTGTAAAATCCATCACTCCACTTGTCGGACAGATTCTCGTGAATAGCAAATATCGGCAATACAGCGGAACAACTGAACTTCATCTTTTTTATAACCGCCTCTCCGCCAGTTCAATTTATGTTCCTGTGGGCCTGCGATTACTGCCGATGGATAAAAAATGGCGGCACACACTATCAGATCATCCATGGCCTGCAAAAAAAATACCTGAGGTTATGGGAAGTTTAACATCTGCATTTCATGCACTCATCAGCGAATATCTGTTCATTTCGATTTTTCGCGCATGCACGGAATCTCTTGCCAGTGAAAACGCCGGCCGGTTGGCCGCAATGCAGCGAGCGAATAAAAATATAGACGAATTGATGGATGACCTTAAAGGCACATTTTTTCGCTTGCGGCAAAGCAGCATTGACGAGGAATTGTTCGACGTAATTTCAGGTTTTGAGGCATTACGTAAAAATCATACTTAAATAAAACTTTGTTTAATATTTAAAAGTGCTATTGATGAATTTATTTACGCGTAAAGGTCATCGCCGGTTCATAAGATATAAGTATATTCTGTCAGTATTGGTGTCGTACGGTTTTGGTGAAGTGGTATACCAAACCGGCTTAGGGAAACTGCTGCACGCTGTCAGCAGTCTGTTTCACAACAAACGCAAAAATATGAAACAGATTGCGAAAGCGATGACCACATGGGCACGAATTCGGATGGCTGTTGAAGCGCTTGGCCCGACATTTATTAAACTCGGCCAGATTTTAAGCAATCGCCCTGATCTGATTCCGCGTGCGCTGCGGCAGGAATTAACCCGGCTGCAAAGGGATGTCCCGCCGTTTCCTGCTGAACAGGCAATCGCCTTAATTGAGGAGGAACTTGATAAGCCTCTCCGGGATTTATTCAAAGAGTTTGATAAAACACCGGTCGCAGCAGCCTCTATTGCACAGGTACACCGGGCGGTACTTCATGGCGGTGAAGTAGTTGCAGTCAAAGTACAGCGGCCGAATCTTAAAGAACTCGTGCAAATTGATGTTGAGATTCTCAAGGAGATAGCCGTACTATTAGAACGGTATGTTCCGGAAAGCAGAAGGTTCAGTCCACGGGACATTGTGAACGAGTTTGAACACGGAATTATTCAGGAATTGGACTTTTGCCGTGAAAGTGCTGCAATAGCACGTTTCGCAGCTCAGTTTCAGGGAGACAACGAGATCAAAGTTCCATTTGTATACAGCGGGTACTGTTCGAAACGTGTGCTGACTATGGAGTTCATTGAAGGACAGACTATTTCAGGTCTTCTAGCAGAAAAATCTCAGGATTCTGCAACGGTTGTGAAAATTGCCATGACCGGCGTTAATCTCACGCTTAAACAGATTTTTACGTACGGTTTTTTTCATGCTGATCCTCATCCCGGAAATATTCTAATACTTGGCGACGGCAGGCTCTGTTACATCGATTTTGGACTCACCGGCAGCCTCATTCAGCGTGATCTCGAGGTTATCAGCGATATGTTCGTTAGCATTATGAATCGTAATGAACAGAAAGCCGCTAAGGCGGTTATCCGTCTTGCAGACAGCCGGGATTACCGAATTGCTCAAAAAATCGAGCGTAAAATTGGTGAAATTATCAGCCGGTTCCAGAGTTCTAAGGCGGGAGATTTCTTATTCACTGGTCTTCTCTCCGAGATTATCGAAGTTCTTGTAGGCGTAGGGCTCCGCCTTCCCACAGATTTGTATCTATTGGTAAAATCCCTGATTACCATTGAAGGAGTTGCTACCGGGCTTGACGCAAAGTTCAACTTTGGAGCACAGCTTAAACCATTTGCAGAAACACTTGTAAAGGAGCGCTATGGTCCCGAACGGATTATTTCCAAGGTAATAACCATGGCAGAGGATTACGGTGAACTGTTACAGAATATCGCCGGTGACTATTACAGAATTACCGATATGCTCTCAGACGGCCGGCGTGATGATAAAAGTATTGACCCCGCACGCCGTACGGCTCTACAGGCACGCACGACACTTGTCTCCGCAGTAGTAATTGGTTCAATCATAATAGGTTCAGCACTGATTATCATCTCCGGGATACCTCCGCTCTGGCATAAGGTACCGATTATAGGTATTGCCGGATTTATTATCGCGGGTATTGTGAGCCTTTGCCTTTTTATCAAAATTTTGCGAACTGTATAATTCTCATTTCAATTATCAGTTTTTCCGGCTGTGCCCTTAAATCTTAGTGATAAGATTTCTTATTGCTTCTTTGGTTTTCCCAAGTTTCGTTTGCAGTCTGCCTAATAATTCTTCTTCTTTGCCTTCAAGTAAAAGCAAATCATCATCGGTAAGTACTGCATATTTTTGTTTGAGTTTACTGCTCACATCATTCCAGGTGCCTCTGATTTTTAGTTTTGTCATAAATTCTCCTTTTTGACTTTTCAATATATTGGCAGCATTAACTGTGCCATGGAGAAATATTTTATGTTATTCATGGTTTTAATCTGTGCCGAAGATTGGGAAAGAAAGAGTGATGTAAAATTCGTCTATTACCTGTTTTAAAATTTCAAATTTATTTGCTTTAATCATACTTTTTATTGATTATACGCTATTGTGCCCCAGACAAATCCTGCAGCTATCGTTATAAAAACAACACCCGCCCACCACCGCACTTTTAATATATACGTTAAAACGTAAAAAGCACTGAATATTATAATACTTATTATGGCCGCCATCATTATATAAACTGCCCACCAAACCCATATTGGTTTTCCGGATAAAAACCTGTTTACGTTATATACAATAAAAATCTCTGTATTTTCAACTTCATTCATAAAAACCCCCGTTTGTTTTTATTTTTTTCGAATAATTTAATTTTAATTTCACCAAATGTATTATTTATATTCAATATATACAGGAACTGTTTTCTTCCCGAATTTTTTATTGATATACAGATGATTCAAAATTAATTCATTATTAAATATATTTCTTTTAATCAGATCTTTTTTTAAATTTATAAGTACCTCTTGATCTATAAAACTAATATAATCTGAAACCGAGCTGAGACTTTTCAAATTTAAATTGTCAGTGTATTTTACGGTAAATTTTAAAACGTACGCATCGGCAGGCATTGTAAAATTATCAACCGTGAAGGAACATTCCGCTAGGACAGGCGATATCTTTGTATATTCGATAGTATAAGGATTGAGCACGTTACCGGTTGCTTTAATAGAAAAAAATCCGTCTTTTTCTATTATTTTGCACCCATTAAGTAATAGCAGCAAAGAATTATCCGCGATAACGCTGGACGCTCTCTTTGCATTATCATATGAAATTAATTCGGATATGCCTTCTCCCGCTCCGAATTCAGTTATTTTATAGTTTTTTTGCGGATAACAAAAACCTGTCAAAAATAACAATAAATAAACTATACCCGGTTTGTAAAAATAATATGTTTTCAATTTAATTACTCCTCATGATTATCAGTATAACATAAATTATGCCAGGGTATATTTTATTTTTAAAAAATCAAAGTTGTATCATCTGCACTTATAATTATGGCTGCTGCGGGTTATTGCACAAACCGAAACTAGTAGTGCAAATTTATAATTTTTTATTACAATGAATTTTGTCGGTTGGCACGCATAATGCTTGTGTAATTCAATAATTTTCAGGAAATGAAAGCTGAGCAAAATCAGAATAAAGAGCTGAGAAAAGACCTTGAGGAATCAAATAATCGGTTAAAAAAAATGGAGATTGGAATCGGTGAGTTAAAGGAAAAAGGGAAATCGATCGAGGAACTGAATGAGGCTGAAATTATTAAGCTTAACCAGGCAAATGCCGAGTTAAATGATGCATTAAGTGAAGAAATTACAAATGGAGAGATCGCTATTGCAAAAGTAAAAAACAAAATAATTATTCAAGTTGCAGAAAAACTTTTTTTTAAATCAGGTAGTGATAAACTTATCACAAATGGTCAGGCATCATTAATGAAAATCGGGAAAGCATTGAAAAAAATGCCGGAAAAAATGATTTGTGTTGAAGGGCACACCGACAATGTTCCAATAGGAAGAAACCTCAGATCAAAGCACCGCAGCAATTGGGAGCTTTCTGCAGCAAGAGCGATTAATGTGCTGACGTATCTGAAAAATGAAGCTGATATTGATGCACATAGAATGAATGCCGCTGCGTTCGGTCAGTATAATCCTATTGGTCTGAATACTACAGAGGAAGGTAAAGCAAAAAACAGGCGGATAGAAATCCTTGTTATGGATACTGAGCTTGAAAGATTAAAAAACGAGAAACAACCCTGAAATCGTTTGTGTCATGCCTTGGCAACTCGGAAAGTTTTGTCGATCATTGGGGGTGCCGCAGGCGGGACCCCGCAATGATTAAGTCATCAGACGCGATAGCGTCTGATGACAGCTCAGCAACTCTTTACGCCTCCAGAATTACTGAGCTCTTCCACTTGGCCGTCAAAAATAACATCACTACAAAACAATCGATCTGAATTTACAGCTTTTTAACCCTTTCGCCCGTCTAAAAAAAATTGAAATATTTTAGTTGCCGTCGACATACACAAAAGTTCCGGCAGTCTGCAACGAGTGGAACTGTACGCCAGTCTCACTGGGGGCGTGTGAGCAGGATAATAACTACAATTTTCTGTTTATTTCATTCTCTAGTTTTTCTAATGCACTCAAAATTTCTGAAAAATCGGGTTTTTCTCCGAATATCATTTCTTTCATATATGAGTAGTCATCTTTTAGTCTATTTAGATTATGCACAGGCGGGATTAGTTTAATAGTACCCGGTACGGCTAAATCATAATTAGCCCAGTTACAAGAGTAAAACTGCATTTTAAACTTTACTACATCAGTAAGTAAATCAAGTACTGCAAAAGAACTATTCTTAATAGGTGAACTGTTCATTTTATATAAGTCATAATAATGTCTAGAAAATCGCCACGGTATTTTTTTATCTTGAGGTCGATGTGCTTCTTGATGTAAAATTGTTACCTTTTCCCAAAAGGTCATCTCTGCATTGATTGAAATAACTTTACATTTCGGATTACTAAAAATCTCAGGAAAATAAACTGCGCAATATGGTGTTATTTCAAAGGTCTGATGTGGAACCCAAGAAGCTAATGGTCCTATTTCAAGCCTGACTACGGGGCGAATATATGGAGTTTGAAAAGCTTTTGGATAATGTACGTTAACGACAAAAGGATCTTCTTCATCGATTTTCACATCAAGGTTTTTTATTTTCGTATTAATAATATCGCTTTTTAAATTATCAATAAATATTGTCGATATATATTCTTGCGCTTTAATGTTAATTGTTTTATTGTATTTGTTCTGTTTGGTTTTTGAGCGCACAATCCAAGGTTCGCTTCCGGTTACCCCGAGGAGTTTCCAGTTTAATACCAAATCAATATCTTCTGAAAATCTTTCAATAATACCAAATACTTTTGACAGACTAGTGCCTCCCTTGAATATTATATCTTTTGATAATTCGCTTTTATTAAAAAGGTAATTAAGAACCCAGCATACCCAAAAATCTTTTTCTATGATTGCCTCAGGTATACCAACTTTTACTGATGTTTCACGAAATAATTCGGCTCTTTCATCTCGACTAAATGCAGAAACATTATTCATTTTCTTCTGCCATACATATTTTTTTTATAACACGAAAAATCCACTCTGTTCCATACTGTGCATGATTTAATAATTGTTGCCGGCCTTGCCTTGAAAGTTTTTTTCTCATTATTCTTATTTTAGTATTATCAATGCCATCTTTACCTAAGGTTTTTATAGATTGAATAATTAAATCTTCAATATCACTGGTTTTAAAAAAATCTTTCGCAATTTTATGTTTAAAAATAATTTCGAATTTACCAAGTTGATAAGAACGATTCTGTCCATTAGAAAAAAAAATAAATGCAACGGGCATTTGTGTTGATAATCCCAGTACATTGAGTGCAGTTTCTCCGTTAGGAATAATTTTCCAATTATTTCTTCGAGCTATTGTTTGAGCAACAGTAAACGGATCTGGACTAATTAACCCCCCGGTTAATTTTCCTTTTTTAGGATAATCATAAATACCTCTAATAACACGACGAATTATTTTCTTTTTTTCTATTCTATGCAGTCCAATATCAATTGCCTCGCGAGAACCAAGATTAATAAAATCTTTAGCAGAAAATGTCCACCCATATCCTTGAGAAGATATTCTATCTAATATTTGGCTTTCAATTGATTTCATTTTGTAAGAAAATAATACTATATTTTCTTACAAAAATCAAGATATTAATTATCAACTATTTTGCAATTTTTTGCAGCATATCAAACAATTGAATTTGAAAGTTTGGCTACGCTTACTTCAAAAAATTTAAAAAACTTGCCTACCGAAGCTCTACGAAGCTTAAGCGCAGTGAGGCGCAGGTAAACAAAATCAGTCCGAACCGATTTCGATAACCAGCATGGTGATGTCATCGCCCTGCAGCGTTCCCGTAGAAAAAACACTGACATCAGATATCAGGCCATTCAGGAAATCTTTTAACCCCAGGTTCTGATTTTTCATAACAGATCGGCAAATCCCGTCTTGTCCATATTGCTCATTTTTCAAGTTCCTGCTTTCCGGTATTCCATCGGTATAAAGAATGATCCTTTCTCCGGATCCGAGGAACACGTCTTTCTGACCGAAGAGAGTATCACGATCAATACCGACGAACATTCCGCTGGTATCCAGTTTATACATTTTTTTTTGCCGGGGTCTGAGAAGAATTCCCGGCGGGTGGCCGGCGCAGGCATAGGACATTTTGATGCCTGCCGGATCCGGCGAAATGAGCAGAAGAAAGGAAGTAAAATATTTACCGGCTGATTTTATTTTCATCTCAGACAGTCTTACCGGATTTGACAGGCAAAGTGATACGGACAGTAATGCCTTTATTCAGCCCTGCCGATTCAACAGAAAGCTTTCCTCCGTGCAGTTCAACGAGCTTTCGCGTCAGCGGCAAACTAAGTCCTGTGCCTTCAGCTGTCCCGGACAATTTGGTATTGACTCTGAAAAACAAATCAAATACTTTCAATATATTACCGGCTTCAATGCCGATGCCGGTATCCCAGATCTCAATTTCAATTTCAGAATCAATTCTCTTCGCGCGTAAGCCGATTGTGCCGCCTTCGGGGGTGTGTTTTACGGCGTTAGAAAGTAAATTGGAAAGCACCTCTTTTATTTTAAGCTCATCCGCCTCAATATCCGGCAGATCTTCAGCTATTTCCCGAATCATTTGCAACTTCTTCCCGCCTGCTACGCACCCTTCCGGCAGAGAAATTTCATGTAACAGACTTTTCATAGGTAAAATGGCTAAAGTCAGCCGCATCTTCCCTGCTTCAACTTTAGCCATATCAAGTATCTGGTTTATCAAGAAGAGCAGATGCTTGCTGCTGGTTAAAACATTAGAAATGTATTTTTTCTGTTTCTCATTAAGCGGTCCGACTGTATCATCATACAATACCTCCGAGAAACCAAGAATGGTGGTAAGTGTGGTTCTCAGCTCGTGCGATATTTTGTCAAAAAAATCAGATTTTACCTGAGAGGCATGTTCCAGTTCTATGGTCAGTTGTTTTAATTCTTCCCGGGCTTTTCCCGGCAGGATATTTTCCAGCAATTCCCGCAGTTTGGGGCTATTCCACTGCTTATTACCCAGGTCATACACGAGTTGACCTATGGTTTCTTGCGGTTTTACCTTGAAGACTTCATAAAATGCGGAGTTGGCAGAGACCACTCGTAAATTCTGATCCAGGGTAATTAATGGTTCGCGTATCGTATTGATGATTCTCTCGAAGAATTCCTGACTCTTTGTCACATTTTTTTTTAGAAACATTTTTATTCCAGTTTGTTTAAGATTTTTTTTTTTAACCGGTTGGGATAACCGGACCCGTCATAATTTTCATGATGATTTAAGCAGATATTACGGGCGACATTCAGATATACTCTAAATTTATTTTATCCCATAATAATTTCATATTTTTAAATGATTTCACCTGCCAGAGAATATTTTTATTTACTATAATAAAAATTTGCATTTTATCAATTTTTTTCACCTCTAAAACAAATTTACACAGCATACTGATCCCTGCGCTGTTTAAAAATTCCAATTCCATAAAATCCAGCCCCAGATACGGTAGGTCAAGCGCGTGAATATCAAGCATGAAAACAAGGATTTTTTGATATTGACTATTGTCCCACAACCGAATTGACCCATTGAAATTAACCCTGTTTTCCCCGGCATCAAAGGTAATCTTAAAATCTTCACCTAAGTATTCCATTTTTACTGCTCCATTAAATTACTAATCGGCATGATTGCCTGCACCGACACCCGGTATGAATTGGTATTTTCATCTTCTATAAAAATAAAACCGAATCTGAGATTAAAATAATTATTCAATATTTTATTTATTTGCATCGCCGCGTCCATTTTTATCTTTTTTTAATAATGATTAAATAACTGGTATTTTGCAGAATCGGCTGTTTGATAACTTCATAATCGCTGTATTTTCGGGCTATATACTCGTTTAAGTCATCCGCTTCGGATTGTTTAAAAATCCGGTAAAATCCTCAAAGAGCAGAGCCATCAAAGGATTTGCTCCTGTAGTAATCGGCGATAATTCTATCAGCGCTTCGGTCATTAAAACGCCTTTACCCGCGATCCTGATCATTTCATCCACCAGACTGAGCCGCAGCGTCGGCGGAAATCAGGATACCCTTCCAGGTTTCACCGAGAGTCGCCGCCATTTCACCGATATCCTGTTTTGTTATTGTACTCATTTTAACTATCCTCCATAATTTTTAACTTATTGAAACATGGCGACTTTATTACGCCCGCTATTTTTCGCTTTGTATAATGCTTTGTCAGCACGAATTAGACAATCTTTCATGGTTTCATTGTTATTATATTTTGTCACACCGAAACTGCATGTAACTTTATCAATACTGATTTTAAATTTTTCTTCAATCCGTTTTTTTATCCGCTCCACCATTTTTCTGGCTACCGACAGAACCGTATTGGGCATGAGAATGATGAATTCATCCCCGCCCAGCCGCCCGAATATATCCGTTGAGCGGATCAAACTCTGAACGAGCTGGACGGTTTCCACCAGAACTATGTCTCCGTTATCATGTCCATGATTGTCATTGATTTGTTTAAAGTGGTCTATATCAAACATAGTTATTGAAAAATCTGCATGGTAACGCTTTTTTCTCTCTATCTCGCTCAGAAATGACTCGTACAGTTTTTTTCTGTTGAATATTTTTGTCAGAAAATCGGTGCTGGAAACCTTGGTGATTTCCTGTACTTTTTTTTCCAATTCATTATCCAGAACGGCGGCATGCATTACTACGTTTTCGTACATAATTTTGTATTCGGCATTTTCGGTTTTCAAGTTTTCATTTTCATTATTAATTTTATTAAATTTTTCTTTTTGATATTCGATGGCAGGATTAATAATCTGCGTTGAAGTTTTCAATAAATTGTCATTTCGGACTTTTGTCTTAATTTCCTTATTCCGGGATTTTTTAGTACGTTCGCTATTCTGTGCAGTCATACACTAATCATGCTTTGATACACTATTGATTTATATAAGGCCGTTTTTAATAATTGCACCATCGCTGGTACTAAAATATCGGCAATAACTATACCGGATAAACCTTAAAAATTATTTGAATAGTCATGTGTTTCATATTGTGTTAATTCTATTTATGGAATACATGGACTCTACAGTTTTAATCAACAAATCAGAGGAGATTGGTTTTACCAGATATTGATTACAGCCGGCCTCATAGCCGGTCCGTATATCTTTTTCCCCGCCCATACCGGAAATTATAATAATTTTCGTATTTTTATAAAATGTATTTTGACGGATTAAACGGCACAGACTTATACCGGAAATCCAGGACATTAGTACATCGATAAAAATAATATCGAATTGAATGCCTCCTAATTCATTTACAAATTCAACGCCGCTGTCGGCAATAAGGATATCGAATCCCTCCGCGCTGAGTATTCTGAAAAACATTGCGGTGATAATCGGATCATCATCAATAACCAATATTTTTTTATTTTTAATTTTTTTTCCATTTACCATTAATTAATTCCTATGTAAAAACTATACCTTACGTGATTTCTATGGATCAAATTCTCAACAAAGCAAAAGATGTTCTTTTTGATTAAAATACGCATACGACGAATGCGTCGGTTCAGCCACGAAGAGCAGACCGGCATCGTATAAAACGATGTGTACCTGCTGTTTAAAGAAATTCAACCCGAGGTGTTTCACAAATTGAGCCTTTATAAGGGATTAAACAATCTTATAATCCGACTATTGCTAATGTTACAGATATAGACATTTCCTTCCACATCACAGGCGACTCATTTTGGTCATAGTCAGACCTTGAGGATTGGAGAATTCAGTTTTTAAAGGCAGCAATAGGGAAAGAACTGTGTGGGAAGCGCGTTGAACGCTGAAAGAATGAAGATAGGGAGGGAATACAAGCGTTGTTTCAGAAAAAGGGACAGGTTCCGCTCTGACGGTAAAAAAGTCGATCAATAACACTGTAAATATAACAAATTGTATTAATACCATTTAATTTTCTAATTGATTAATAAAAGGTTAGAAAACAGGGGTGACTGAAATTATCTTAGACCCTGTTTTCTTTCCTTCTATACGCATCTTTATTTGACTACGCTGCAGTATTGACGCAAGAAACATTGGTCAGTAAAGGCGCTGCTGCAACGGTTTTCGTATCAGTACCAGTATCTCCGTTGACCTTTCCGGCATTATCGGCTTTGAAAGTATTAGCCGCAGATTTCCCGAAGCTGATGACAAACCCGGTCATTACCAGTAGAAGCAGTGCCTAACTGTATCGTTTTATCGAGATTCTCATTGAATTATTTTTCATTTTTTGATTCCTTGTTTATATATATTTATTATTACTTCAAATAGTGTGCCATGACCGATGTATTTTATTAATAAATATTTTCAACTTTACATCCAATGACGGAATAATAAAAATATCTGTCCCGCCAGCGAACCCAACAGCGGCCGTTTGCTGAAAGACTGAACCGAGATTTCTTCTGCTTTTGTGAGATCAAGTAAAAACTGGCGTGAGAGCGATTGCCGTGTATCTTCATGGCTCACCGCCAGATCAACTTCCAGATCCTGAACGAAACTGCGGTGATTGAGATTACTCGATCCCACTGCGGCCCAATCGTCGATCTGGACTATTTTTGCATGCACAACGGCGGGCAAGTACTCAAAAATACGTACCCTGGAGCGCAGCAGTTGTGCATAAAAAGTGGCGGTTACCCAGCGGATGATCCATACATCAGGGCGATGAGGTACTAAAATCCTTACGTCTATTCCGCTCTGTGCGGCCGTGCACAAGCGCAGCACCAGCCGCGGCAAGGGAATAAAATAAGGGTTGGTAATCCAGATACTGCGTCGGGCTGCGCTGATACGCTTGAGCAGATCCCTGAATAACCAGCGTCGGGATCGGGCGTCATCGTTGAGACGTACCAGACCCGATTGCAGGAAAGGTTTGAACGAGGAAAAGAGTGGATGAAAATGCCTGCGCCGTTCGCCGAATCGCCATGACTGAGCCCAGGTTTTATCAAATCCAGAGATTAATTCCGCAACGGCCGAGCCTTCTACCCGCAGACCGGTATCCCGCCAATTGCTGCCTCCTTCCGCCATTTTCAGGTGGTCTTTGCAGATATTCAGGCTGCCGACATAGGCAATACGCTTATCTACAACCCATGATTTGCGGTGGTTACGGCGGTTGATGGCAGCGAACAAATGCAGCATTCTCTTTAGTGACGGCACCCGGCAGGCGGTCATTGTAAGAAACAACCAAGGCATGGGACGGAAAACGCGTACATCTACACCAGCCTTTAAAAGTTCCGGAACCGAGTGCGCGATCCACTCCGCCGATCCAAATCCATCCACTATCACGCGCAGTCGGACATTCCGCTCTGCAGCCGTCTTAAGTGCCGCGCTGAAACGATTTCCCAGCGTATCATCGCGGAAAATGTACACTTCCAGATCGATGCTGCTTGCAGCCGTAGCCATATCACTGAGCACTGTCTCATAAAAATCATGCGCCTGGTGAAAGACCAGCTCGGAGTCCCAGATAACGGCAGTTTTCATACTAGTTTTTACTACAGCATAATATGTACCAGTAACGCGGTTTCTGTTTCCCTGCTTTTCACCGCGAATACACGCGAATACATGCGAATATTCCAGGAGTGCGCTGATTCCCATTTACAATGCAGGACAATCAATTTTTCAGGCTTTGCTGCCGGTTATGGTATTCGTATTCCTTATCTGCTTCATGATGTTCATTTTTGATAAAAAAATCCATTTAAATCTGGAAAGCCAGAAATGTCCGGTTTTTTTTCAAATTTCGGTATCTATCTATGTGGAGAAAGGAGTATATAACTCGTTACTCATCTTTTTTAAATTCTAAAATTTTTGAAATATTTTTTTCGTATCTTTGAATGGCCTTACGATCTCTTAATAAAACAAAAGATACTCTTCTATTCAAATATTCTTGGCTTTTATCAAGGGTTCTTGGCAGAAATTCCCCTAATCCGTAGGTTCTTATTCTTTCAGACCATATGCCGAGTTGAGCTAAATACCCGGCAATAGCTTGGGCTCTATTTTTTGTAAGTTGCAGACTGTATTCTATATTTATAATCGTCTCACTATGTCCTTCAATTGCTATGAAATAATCAGGATAGTCTTTCAGTTTTTCGTATATTCGTTGAATTAAATATTTATATTGTTCCGTTAATAAATATTTATTCGCATCGAAGAAAACATCAGGAATATCAATCACATATCCCCTTGCTGTTTTTTTTACATATATATCAGTTTTAAAATATTTTTTCTGAGAATACACGGTATTTCCATCATTATCAGTTGCTGAAAATATCAGATAAAATAAGCAATCACTATCAATCGTATTATCATTTTCCAATCCCCCTTGCCAGTTAAAAATAGTCTGGATAGCTCCTTTTTTTTGGAAACTTTTTATTATTATATTAGTGATACTGTTTCCTCTATCTCCAATTACTTGATAAATGTTCATTTCCCAATGCTTAATCGGTTTACTAATTGGTACGTTATATAATTTAGGATACATGTATAATACGTCATTATGCTTGTCTCCATCAGGACTGAAAATCCCCGGGCTTATCTCCACAGTTGCAATCGGACTTGAGAAAAAATTTGAATTGGCATACATGATAATTTCCTGGGCAAAATCATATTGTAATTCATTCTTCTTTTGTTGAGCGACTTCTAACAATTGCTTTACTTTGATAAAGTTATCTCCTGCGATTATTCCTTTGGTGGCGTTTATTTTTTTTTCTAAATTTTGTATACATTCATTTATTTTTTCAGTTTTATTTTCTGAAATAAAACCCGCTTCATTATAATACGCAACGCTTGTTTGATTTATTTTTCTTTCTTTTTCGATTAATGCGTTAATTTTAATAAATAGTTTTTGCTCAATCGTGCTTTCTTTTTCCTGATTTATATTATTGGTTGAAAAAAGATTTGAATATATTAAAAATAAACAACACAGCATTTTATAAAATAATAATTTTCCCATTTTGGGTGGCGTCCAGTTGCCGGCTAATTTTTGCTTACAGTTACTGCCTCTTTCATAATAATTTCTATTGATCGATCTTTGACTTCATACTTTTTAAAATAAGATATTTTATCCTTATCCGTACGGAAAAGAATAAAAGTTACCCTGCGGTTTAAAGCAGACTTTTCTTTGTTCAGAGTACGGGGTAGTGATTCACCATAGCCAAAGGAAATCATTTTAAAATCAGGAAAGCCGATAGTTGACAGGTAATTGGTTACCGCATCAGCACGTCTTTGTGAAAGTTCGGCATTATACGTTGCTGAGCCGACATAATCAGCATGGCCTTCGACCGCGATGGTATAATCCTTGAATCTTTTCATCTTTTCATTTATTCGCTCAATAATTGATCTATACTCCGTCTTGATATCGGCTTTATCGAAATCAAAAAGCACCTGTGAAATTTCGATGATATTTCCTCTTGGGGTATGGTTGACATAAATACCTGTTTTGATCTTTGCAAAATCAGGAACCGCCACTCCCTCTTGGCTGTCAATAGCCGAAAAATTTATCGTATAAATGCTGTCACTGTCAACTCGGTTAATGTCATCATCATACATGCCGTCCCATTTGATTATTGAAGGAATTTTATCTTTGCCGGAAAAGGTTTTGACCGGAACAGGTATAGTTGGTGATCCTCTATTGGTTTCCGGAAAATCTTCCTTGTAAATGGTGATGTTCCAGGTCTTGATGTTTATCAGTGAACCTTTTGTCGGGAAATTTGCCTGTTTAAGCTCGACAGGAGTAATAGTCAGGATGTCATTATAGCCGTCGTTGTCTGGTGAAAAATATTTTGGCGATACATTTATGGACAAGACCGGGGTAAGCGCTATAAAAGATAAGGTCTGAGTAATTTTACCTTCCGCTTGAGTATAATCAAGGTTTTGAATATCGCTCCTGATCTCGCTGATATTTTTTTCCGCTTTCTCCAGAAGGCTTTTATTAATATTGTTCAGAAATTTAAATGTATTTAAGGCCTCCTGGATTTGCCGGAATTTGTTGGTAACTTTTTCTGTTCTACTTAAGGCCATAAAGTCGGCTTCTCTGTACATATCGCGGGCTTTTTCACTCAGGAGATATTCTTCTTCTATCAGTTTATTAATTTTCATTTCCAGCTTTTCTTCCTGCTGCCGGCTGGGCATATCTTTCGGGATAGTATTTGTTGTCGCAGACGGGAGCGTTACGATACTCAGACCAAGACAAAAAAAAGACAATTTATATATCAGGTGTTTCATGTTAATTTACTCCTCTTTCAGTTTCGAAGACTTTCAGTCTTTTCGAAAGTTCCATTATCTGTTGACGCAGTTCCTCGGCAGTCTGAGCCAGGAGCTCTGCTTCTTTAAATTTATTATCAGCCAGAATCTGGGCATTTTCATCCAGCGCTTCATTTTTTACTGTCTGAATTTTCTGTTTCTGTAATTCCATACGTTTAGTAATCGACTGGAAATACGCTTTTTGAGCCAGTTGCCGGGATTTAACAGCTTCACTATTTGCTTTCTTTTTATTGTCCTCCCTGTCAAGTTTAGCCGCTATGTAATATACTGTTGCTTCATTGAACTCTTTCTCGGCAAACACTTTAGCGTCAATACTTTGGGCTTGATTTAACATTTCTTCGGCTTTTTTTATGTTTTTATTGACACTCACACACGAAACCACAGCGGCTGCCAGTAATAGTAATAATATAGATTTTCTTTTTTTCATTTTAACCTCTTATGAATAGTTTATTTACATAAGCATTATCTGTGCCAGCTCACCAGAGTTTTTCTCCAAAATCCTGGTACGCGGTATGGCGCAGTGATTGCAGTACTTCCGGATCTTTCATCATAATGTGTTTCCCGCTTCGCTTTCTTGCCGATTTTAAAAACATTATCTTACCGTTCAGCAAAACAATAAATTACCGTTGCGAAGAAAATTATTTTTCCACAACGGTATAATAATTATATTCCTTG
>Ga0180007_10001763_pt1 | contig 27595 bp, 21 predicted proteins | sample MM_PC_MetaG_FD_121122 | JGI IMG/M metagenome (GOLD analysis project Ga0180007, IMG submission 121122) | Groundwater microbial communities from the Aspo Hard Rock Laboratory (HRL) deep subsurface site, Sweden - MM_PC_MetaG | ecosystem: Environmental > Aquatic > Deep subsurface > Groundwater... | reverse complement strand
TATCGAGCCATCCGGGCTCCTTTCTCTTAGGTCTTTATTCTATTTTACCTAATTTTAGAGAAAGAAGAAAGAACTTTTGGCCTGTTAGCTGGCTTTTCCTACAGCTTCAACATTTGAGCTCAGTCAGAGGAGACCGACCCGGATTTTTCGGGGCGGGTTCCGATTGCCTGTAGCGAATCGTTAGAAGTTCCTATTGTTTTCTTTTAGATTTCATATTATTTAAGCTCTATGTGACAATCAAAACAATATTTCCGATTATTATCGTACGTTTTTTCGCATCTCGGACATTTTTTGTTCTTATTTATTATAACATCTTCTGTTTCTTCTATTTTCTTATTTTTTATCTCTTGATTTTTACTGATCTCATTTTTATTTAGTCCTACAAATTGAAGGGAACAACCTTCTGCAAAAATTTCTCCTTTTTCATCAACTTTATATACCCATAGCCTACAATTAGACTTTAAACAATGAAAATGTGTCCAAGTGTAACTTTCAGACCCAACACCAAGAAAGCTACCTCCGCCACCGATTGAAGCCACTGAAAAAGGACACATATTAAATAATTGATATTCAGACATCCAATTCTCCTTTTTTAATCTCGATAATTAAATCCATTTAGCCTCCTCATTTACATCCAAACTTCATATCTCTTTCACATTATAATATCTGACTCAATAATTTTTATATCCTGAATCTAACGTGTCTCCTCAGGCGCGAGTTTACGAGTCGCCTGCAGGAGGTTGTTATAAGTTTTTGTTTAAAGCTTTCTTTATAATACCAGCCACTGTATCATATGTGATACCTTTGTTTTGGCAATATTTTGAATTTATCCAATCTGACAGTTTTTTTTGTCCTTTGCTTGCATTACATCCAACACAGCAAAGAGCAATATTTTCATATGTTATTATACTGGCATCATTTATTATATGTTCCCATGATGCTTGTGTTTTTCTAGAGTTTTTTAATGATCCAAATTTAACACCGCAATAAACACAAACTTTATCTCTTTCTCTTATTTCTTGTTCTAATTTGTCTGGAATATTCCAATTATTCATTTTAATTTATTTTCTTATAACACTTAATATGTGACATGTCCTAAAATACGCTAACAGCCCTAAAAAGGTCTATACCCCCTTATTCACAACTTTTTAAAACAAAAAAGCAATCTCCTGTTTTTAGAGATTGCTTTGGATTATTCTATCTTATACCACATCTTCAACTTCCTCGATATTTGAGTTATTGCCAAGATTCGTATTTTATATATAGATAATACTGTAGGGGCCGGCCTTGCGTCGGCCCCTACATTATGCCATTTCCAAACCCGCATTGGATTGTATTTTTTTTTGCTTTTCCTGTCTTCTGCCCTCTATTTTTCTGCTTTCTCGTCCATCGTCCTAGCGTAGCGGTCGTCCACCTGTCCTCCATAGCCTTGGCGAAGGAGGATCATCCTTCGGTTTTCCTTCTTCTTTTCGCTGCTTTTTATTGATAAGATAAAGCTTTTACTAAATATTTTCCCTGTTCATTAGTAAGGGTTAATCTGATCAAAATATCATTATTAGTTTTATCAAATGTTCCCTTCCAAAAAACTACAGTTGCTCCCTGGGTATTGATATATCCTAAATATTCTCGATACAAATAACTACCCACCCAATCAAGGATTTCTTTGCGCTTTTCAATAAACCGCTTTTGGGACAACAAAGACTTAAGATCCTGATCAAAATCCTTTACATAAATCGAATAATTATCGGTTGACATGCCCTGCAAAATATTATCCATTATCGGATCAGCATATTGCTTAACGTCCTCATCATTAGTGCCAATCACCGCCGCATGGGCAATTGCTGAAAAGATCAAGATCAATCCCAAACTCCAAAATAGCATTCTCCGTTTCATAGCCTCTCCTTTTTTAAGCTTATAATAAATTACATCTTACTTAATTTTACCTCAGTTACTTACTTTGCGTCAAAACAAAATTTAGAATAATTATCCGCGCTTTTAGTTTACACTAACTATTTCCTTGATTTTTTGTTTACTAAACGTTATCTCTCCTCTGGAAGAACCCATATCCATTTCCAAAACCACATAATTGTCTGTTTGTTTTTTCAATTTTCCCTGGATGGTCTGCCCATTTTTAAGTTTTATTATTGTATCCATTTTAAACGCTGAAACTGGATGCGTTTTTTTAGCGGTATTTATTTCACTCCGCTTGCTTTTGGTTGGTGCTGCAGGCTTGATCTGCCTCGTTAATTTCCGGGCTTTTAGCAGATCAGCATTTGCCGCTTTGATATCACCTGTTTTTTTAAAAAGCTGGGCCCGGATATAATAAGCATGACTAAACTCCGGGTTTTCCGCGATAATTTTGTCTATAATATTTTTCGCTTTTTCTGGATTATTTAATCCATTATAAGCTATGGCTAAACTCAATCTTGTCCAAGGTTGCTCATCTCCGCCAGCTTGGAGTTTCAAAGCAATGTCTCTGGCTTTTTCATATTCCAAAATAGCCTGTTTTTCTGATCCCATAGCCTGATAAACTCCGGCCAGATCATTGTGAATATTCTTATATCGCGGATATTCAGCAGCTATCTGCTCATACAAGCCAAGCGCTCTTTCTAATTGTCGATTATCCCGCAACACACTGGCAAAACTATATTTAATCTCAATATCTTTAGGAGCCAGTTCATATGCTTTTTGCATAAACTCCACGGCTTTGGAATAATTTTCCAGCCGCATATAGATTACTCCAATATTACTATAAAGCTGCGGGTCATTATCTCCGGCTTTTATCGCTGCTTTGTAACTGCTGCTTGCTTTGCCTAAATCATTAAGACTTAAATATATTTCTCCTAGCATTTTATGCGCCGGCGCAAACTCACTGTCTAAAGCTATGGCTTGCTGTAATTTTTTAATCGCCTGCTGAGTATTGCCTTGCTCATATTCACGCACTGCTTGATTGCACAGAGAAATCAGCTGTTCTTGTTTAAGCGCAATTAAATCTGATTTCACGCTAGGATTATCCAGCGCGTTGATTTTTTTTAAATACATCTCAGCCTGATTAAAATCTTTTTGCGCACGATAAATATCAACTAAAGCCCGGCAAGCTTGACTGTGATTACTGTCATGACTTAGCGCGTTTTTATAATGCTCAATCGCTTGATCAATCTTGCCCTGCGCGTCATAAGCGCAAGCCAGATTGTAATATACCGCAGCTGTGGGATAAAGCTTTATTGATTTAGTATAAAAATCAATCGCGGCCTGCATCTCACCTTTATTATATTGTTCCACTGCTTTATTGTTCAGCAGCATTGCTATTCGCGGCGGCCCAAAAATCAAGCAAACCCCGAGCAAAGCCAGGAAAACAGCTCCTTTAATATAGGGTAATATTTCTTTCATTAATTTTTTCCGGGTAAATATAAGCTTTATTATTTTCTCTGAAACTTTTTCTCCAGGTCAGACCAGCTGATCGTAATCATTGTCGGCCGGCCATGCGGACAAGTATAAGGCGCCTCTGTTTGCCACAAGCTTTCCAACAAAGACGCGATTTTCTCACTAGAAAGTTCCTGCTTGGCCCGCACCGCACTGTGGCAAGCGATCGGAGCAAGAAACTGATTTATCTTTGCGTCTAAATCCGGACTGATCTCAAATTCCGCAATATCATTAGCAATTGCTTGCAATTCAGCTTTAATATCTATTTTACCCAGAATAGCCGGATAAGCATAAACCGCCAAACTATTTTCGCCAAAATCCTCGATTTCAAACCCCAACTGTTCAAAAGCTTGTTTATGTTCATTGATTAAAATAAACTCCTGCGCGCTTAAATGCAGGGTTATCGGTAATAACAATTTTTGCTTTTCTACTTTTTTCTGCTTAAATTGCTTGAACAGCTGGTCAAAAATAATCCGCTCATGCGCCGCGTGCTGATCAAGCACAATCAAACCTTTATCATCCTGGCTCACAATATAAGTTGAATGGACTTGTAAATAATCGCCTCTTTTTCCTTGAGTACAAGCTTGCCCATTTTCCTGTCCAAATAAAGTCTGCGCTGCCGAAAATAGTTTTTCTTCTGACTGCTGACGCTGTTCATATGCCTGGTTCAATTCCTTTATCCCGGAAGGTTTAAATAAATTATTATTTTTTCCAAAAGTAAAATTCTTAGCTTGCGCTAACTGATTATTCGGCATATCCGGCAAAGCATTTTTATCCGTTAAGGCCTGTTTTATCGCTTTGGCCAAAAAATCATGAACCATTCCCGCCTGCTGAAATCTGATTTCCCGCTTACTCGGATGAACATTAACATCAATCATCCGCGCGTCAGTTTGAATAAAAATCAAAGCCGCCGGAAATTTTTTTTCCATTAAAAAAGTATTGTATCCCTGAACAATCGCGTGCGACATTGTTTTATCCGCTACACAGCGATTGTTCACAAATAAATATTGATACTTCCGGCTAGAATATCCGCAACCCGCTTTACTCACATAGCCGCTAATTTTCAGCATGCCAATATTTAGAGATATCGGCACAAGCTCTTGAGCGAATTCTTTGCCTAAAAGCACCTCAATTCTTTGCAAAGCTGATGAATCCGCTGAGCAATTGATTAAAATACTTTGATTATGTATTAATTTAAACCCTATCTCAGGATAAGCCAAAGCAAGCTCCGTAATAATCCGGGTAATATGCGCCATTTCCGTTGACTTGGTTTTTAAAAATTTTAAGCGAGCCGGGGTATTGTAAAAAAGATTAGCTACTTCCACTGTGGTACCTTGAGTCCGCACTGTTTCTCTAATATTTTTTATTTCCCCGCCTTCACTATAAAGCTGCATCGCGATCTGCCCGTTGGCAATGGCGGAACAAATCTTTAAACGGCTGACAGCAGCAATGCTGGCTAAAGCCTCTCCGCGAAAGCCAAGAGTCAGAATATTAGTCAAATCAGCATCGCTGTTTATTTTACTGGTTGCGTGCCGCAAACAAGCCTGGGGCAAATCATCAGCTTCAATTCCCTGCCCATTATCAATCACTTGGATTGATTTTAAACCCGCGTCATCAATAATAACTTCAATATTGCTGCTTTGCGCGTCCAAAGAATTTTCCACTAATTCTTTAACCACAGAAGCTGGACGTTCAACAACTTCTCCGGCAGCAATTTTATCAGCTAATTGTTTGGATAAAATATTTATTTTACTCATATGATTAAAATGGTTATGGTTACGATGCCCGTTTCGTCTTACGGTTACGGCTAGCGTCTTAAAATCTTTTATTTTCAGCCTAAACCGTTTAACGTTACCGATACGGGCTTCGTTACCGTTAAACCTTACCGAATGTCAACATATCTCCCAAAAAATACATTTTTAGAAATTAGTAATTAGTAATTTATTTTCTTTTCTCTACCTCTTGTTTCCATTGATTAAGCAGTTTCAAAGCCTCGATCGGGCTCAGCTGATTAATATCAATTGTTCTGATTTTAGCGATCAAAACGTTTTCCTTTTGGCTGAATAATTCCGGCTGCACTTCCTGCTTTGTTTTCTTATTGATATCTGATTGCACTAAACTGGGGATTCCATTACTGGAAATACTGTTGATTTCAAGATTAGCTAAAATTTCCCGCGCTCGGGCAATTACCTGCTTAGGCAAACCCGCTAATCTAGCAACATGAATCCCATAAGAATGATCCGCCTGCCCTTGGATCAGTTTATATAAAAATATTACCTCATCATTCCACTCTCTTACCGCGACATTATAATTCTTAATTCCCGAAAACATCATTTCCATTTCCGCTAATTCATGATAATGCGTGGCAAACAAAGTTTTTGCTTTTGATGCCTGATTTTCATGCAGATATTCCGCTGTTGCCCAAGCAATGCTCAAGCCGTCAAAAGTACTGGTACCTCTGCCGATTTCATCAAGAATAATTAAACTTCTCGCGGTAGTATTATTTAAAATATTAGCGGTTTCACTCATTTCCATCATAAACGTACTCATCCCCGCGCTAATATCATCTGCCGCGCCAATTCGGGTAAAGATCCTGTCCACTATCCCGATCTCGGCCTGATCAGCCGGGACAAAGCTGCCGATTTGCGCCATAAGAATTATTAAAGCCACCTGACGAATATACGTAGATTTACCCGCCATATTCGGACCAGTAATAATCAGCACCTGATTATCCTGAGTATCCAGAATCGTATCATTAGGAATGAATTTATTTCTGCTGAGCAAATTTTCCAGCACAGGATGCCTGCCATTTTTAATATCAATTTTAGAATCATCACTGAGCTTTGGACGAGTATAATTATTATTTGCCGCTGCCGTGGCCAAGCTGTTTAGCACATCAATCATCGCGATATACCCCGCGCTTTTCTGAATCATCGACAACTGATCAATGATTTGCCCACATATTTTTCCAAATATCTGCAGTTCTAAATCCAACATTTTATCTTGCGCCGTGAGAATTTTTTCTTCTTGCTCCTTTAATTCCGGAGTAATAAACCGCTCGGCATTTACCAAAGTCTGTTTGCGCGTATAATCATCAGGCACCATACTTAAATTAGCATTAGTTACTTCAATATAATAACCAAATACTCGATTATATTTTATCTTTAAGGAAGAAATCCCGGTCCGCTGGATTTCCTTTTGCTGCAAAGCGGCCAGCCAATCTTTACCTCCCCGAGTAATCGCGATCAGTTCATCCAGCTCCTGATTAAACCCCGGCTTGATCATCCGGCCTTCTTTTGTCGATACCGGAGCATCTGACCTAATTGACTGCTCGAGTAAATCCACCAGATCAGAATGTTCATAGAGTGCTGCTTGCAGATCAATCAATAAGCTGCTATTAACTTTATCCAAAAGCGTTTTAAGCTTAGGAATGATTTTTAAAGAATTATTCAAGCTAAACAAATCGCGGCCATTGGCAAAGCCCAAACTTATCCGGCTGAGCAAGCGTTCAATGTCTCCGATCTCTTTAAGTTCTGACTGCAGGCTATTGCGCAATGCCTGATCATTTTTAAGTTCCTCTACCGCATCGAGTCTTTGATTGATCTGAATGATGTCTAATAAAGGCTGTTGGATCCAACTAGTCAATAAACGGCTGCCCATCGGAACATTAGTATAATTTAATTCTTCGAGCAAGCTGCCTTTTTTCGCTCCGCGCATTGTTCGGGTTAATTCCAAATTACGCTGCGCGACACCATCTAAAACCATAATTTTATTCAGAGAATAAGGCGTGATTTTATTAATATGTTTAATCTCAGTTTTCTGAGTCTGCTCGAGATAATGGAGTAATGCCCCGGCAGCGCGCACAGCCTGCGGCATATCTTCACAGCCAAATCCCTGCAAATTTTTCACCTTAAAATGATTGATTAATTTATCATAGCTAGCGGCATAATCAAAAGCCCAGGCCTCGACATCGCTGAGCATGGGCTGAATACACAGATTTATTTTTTCAATCAAACCCTTTTCCGCTTTTAAACCAGCTGATATAATTATTTCTGTCGGGTTTAATCTGATCAGTTCTCCCAGCAAGCGATGCTGTTGATTCAACTGCGTAACCTTGAATTCTCCGGTAGACAAATCCGCGACTGCCAGACCATATTCCTGCTCTGAATGCTGAAAAATACTTGCCAGAAAATTATTTAACTTCCCCTCAAGCATATTCTGGCCGATCAAAGTTCCGGGAGTAATAATCCGCACAATATCTCTTTTGACAATGCCTTTACTTGCTTTTGGATCGCTGACCTGTTCACAAATCGCGACTTTATGTCCGGCAGTTATCAAACGATTTATATAATTTTCCGCCGCATGGTAAGGAATTCCGCACATCGGCACGCGATTATCCCCAGAACCTCTGGCGGTAAGCGTAAGCCCTAAAATAGGCGAAGCGATTTTAGCATCATCAAAAAACATTTCATAAAAATCCCCTAAACGAAAAAATAATATCGAGTCCTGATGCGTATTTTTTAGCTGCAGATACTGATGCATCATCGGGGTTAATTCACGGCTGTCTGGATTCATTATAATCTAACCCTCTTTAAATTTTGTAGGGACAGGGCTTGCCCCTGTCCGACTATCAATAATCATCCCAATTTTGATAATTTTATATCGGGAATTATCACGGACAGCCGCAAGGGCTGTCCCTACTATCCGCTAATCGCTGTTCTTTGTTATTGAATCAATTCATCAGCTGACTCGATAATTTTTTCCGAAAATTCAATACCTATCTGTTGCGCTGTTTTTAAATTAAACACCAGGCTGTATTCCGGCAAAGTGCCCACAGGAATATCTTTAGGCAATACTCCGTTTAATATTTTTATAGCCTGGCTAACACTGATTTGTTGCGCTGCCTCTTTAAATTTAAATCCTAGGGAAAACAAAGCGCCTTCTTCAACCAAGCTATTTAAACTGCTGTACATCGGAACCTTGTTCCGAATAGCAAATTGGATTATCTCTGATCCATAGTTGGCTATTTTTGCATCCGCGGTAGTAATCAAGACATCCATTGTGGGATCTATTGTATTCATAAATTCCAACATTGCTTGGCTGCTGTTTACCTGTTCCGGGATTTTAATTTTGCTCAATCTAATATCAGAATTCTTCAGAATTGAAATCGCTTTTGACCAATCCTCGACCTGAGCAGCCGGAGCCGGGTCAAACGGATTATAGACAATCGTGATATTTTTTGTTTTTGGCAAATAACTTAATACTGTCTGTAACTGCCGATTAGCGGAAACCGCACAATAAGCCCCGGTAAAATTGCGACCCGGAGAATGTAGATTATTAACTAGATTGGCTTTTTTCGGATTAGCCACTGCGGCAAATAAAACCGGCTTGTTTATTCCCGATTCAAGCACGGACATGGCAGTAGGGGTTCCGGCCACAAAAACCAGATCAATATCATCTTCCATTTCTTTTAAATTATCGATAAATTCCTGTTTATTTTCACCGATCTGCTTTAATTCCAGCCATTCAATGCTTTGACCTTTTTGCTTTACCGCCAGGTCAAGCCCGACTTTAAACACCTGACGGGTCATTGCATAATCCCGCGTATCCTGGCCTATGACTAAAAGAATTTTTTGAGCTGCCCAACTTGTTTGTGCCCAAAGCAAAAAACAGCACAATAATCCGGCCTTGCTTAAAAACCGTCTTTTGTCCCGCTTTATTCGCTTATTAGTATTTTTGCCTATTGTTTCTCGGTTTAACACTGCAGATTTTCTCCCAAAGCAAATGCCTGATTCATTTTATCAGGATATTGAATAATTCCGCCTTTTTCCTCAACCCCGCCACAGAACAATTCCCCGCAATATTTAAAGCCAATAGTCGCGAAAAAATTTCTCGCGATTAAACTGGCATTAACAAAAAAATCCTCTCTTGCCGCAGCCTGTACCGATAAAAAATAGCCTTGTTTTTTAAGCCCCTGATGCAGAGTTTTAAACTGATTAACCGCTCGCCAATGACATTGAAAACGGTCCACCAGCATTTTTGTTTGAGCAGTTACACTGCCAAAATATATCGGACTGCTTAAGAAAACAATATCCGCTTTTAAAATTTCCTGATAGATTTTTTGAAATTCATCGTTTATTGAGCAATAGCCGTCATCGCGCACCTTTTCACAAGCCTGACAAGCGCTGAACTTAAAATCATTTATCCTGATTTTTTTAATTAGCGCGCCTGCTTGAATTGCTCCGGACAAAGCTTTGTCCAAAAGAATTTCCGAGTTACCTTCAATCCTCGGACTACCGCTTATTCCTAAAACATAAGGCTTAGGCACAGCTTGCTTTTTATAAACTTTAGAGAATAAATTATTTATTCTTTGCATGATTGTTCATTTCTAAATAGAAATTGTCCGCGGGATAAAAGCGGCTTAGCTTAAATAAGTTCATGATTTTGTCCACGCGAACCAAAAACAATTTATTTTTGAGCTTGGTTTTTATTAGCCGATCTTTGATACGGAACCTGCCAAATTTCCTGAGCATACTGCGCTATAGAATTATCGCTGGAAAATTCTCCTGATTTAGCCACGTTGACAATCGATTTTTTAGTCCAAGTTTCTTGATCTTTAAATGCTTCGGAAACTTTGTCCTGCATATCACAATAAGCATCAAAATCGGCGCAAACCATAAAATAATCCTGATTTAGCAAACTATTAATCAGCGGATCAAAAAGCTCTGGATCCAGCGGGCAAAAGAAATGACTTTTAATCAAATCGAAAACCGCTTTTAACATCGGCGAGCGATTGATATATTCTTGAGGGCGATAGCCATTACGCTTCAATTCCTGAACTTCATGCTCCCGCAAGCCGAAGATAAATATATTCTCATCCCCGGCAGCTTTTTTAATATCAATATTCGCCCCGTCCAAAGTTCCGATAGTCATCGCTCCATTCATCATAAATTTCATACAGCCTGTACCTGAGGCCTCTGTTCCGGCAGTGGATATCTGCTCAGACAAATCACTGGCTGGAAAAATCTTCTCGGCCAAAGAAACCCGGTAGTTTTCTAAAAAAACGACTTTTAATAAATCTTTTACTCCCCGATCAGTATTCACAATATCGGCAATCCGATTAATAAATTTAATGATCAATTTAGCCATAAAATAACCCGGAGCGGCTTTACCGCTAAAAATAAATGTCCTAGGCACAGTCACTGAATTAGGATCTTTTTTTATTTTTAAATACTGCCGGATAATATACAAGCCAAACATAAACTGGCGTTTGTACTCATGGATGCGTTTAACTTGAACATCAAATAAAGAATCCGGATTAACATTTACCGCTGTTGTCTGTTTAATATACGCCGCTAATTCCTTTTTATTTTCCGCTTTCACTGTCTGCCACTGCTGACGAAACTCCGCGTCTTCGCAAAGCGGCGTAAGCTTGTCTAACTCCATCAGATCAGATATCCAATTATCGCCGATTTTACTAGTAATTAAATCCGATAATTTCGGATTAGCTTTGGCTAACCATCTTCTCTGAGTTACGCCATTTGTTTTATTATTAAACTTTTCCGGCCAAACATCATTAAAATCTTTAAACAGCTGATTTTTGATTAATTCCGAATGCAAAGGCGACACCCCATTGACTGAATGGCTCCCGACAATCGATAAGTAAGCCATGCGAATATGTTTAGGATTACCTTCCTCAATGATTGACATTCTTGCCAAGCGCAAAATATCCCAAGGATAGCGATTGGCTACTTCTCTTAAAAACCGGCGATTGATTTCATAAATCAATTGCAAATGCCGCGGCAAAAGTTTTTCAAATAATTCCACAGACCAGGCTTCTAAAGCCTCAGGCATCATCGTATGATTAGTATACGCGCAAGTATTTATCGTAATATGCCAAGCCTCATCCCATTCCAATTCTTCTTCATCCACTAAAATCCGCATCAGCTCAACTATTGCCAAAGCCGGATGCGTGTCATTTAACTGAATAGCCGCTTTTTCATGTAAGTGCCGAATATCCTTATTGTCCACCTTAAACCGGCGAATAATATCGGAAATTGACGCCGCGGTAAAAAAATACTCCTGCTGCAAGCGCAATTCTTTACCCTGGATAATAATATCATTAGGATACAAGACCTTGGAAATATTTTCCGAAATCACCTGATTATAAACCGCGCGTTCATAATCGCCGTCATTAAAATATTCAAAGTCAAATTCTTCCGCACTGCGCGCCGACCATAAGCGCAGAGTATTAATCACATCATTTTTATATCCCGGAATCGGCATATCATAAGGCACAGCTAAAACATCTTTGGTATCTGCCCAATGTACCCGTAATCTGCCATGCCGATCATGATAAGTCCGGGTTTTCCCATAAAAACTGATTTTTACCGTATATTCCGGACGGCAGAATTCCCAGGGATTTCCCAATTTTAACCATTCATCCGGTAGTTCAACCTGATAACCATCGACAATTTTTTGATGAAAAATTCCATAATCATATCTTATCCCATAACCATATGCCGGGATTGCCAAACTAGCCATTGAATCAAGAAAACAGGCTGCCAGTCTGCCCAAGCCGCCATTACCCAAGCCCGCGTCTGATTCCTGGTCAACTATTTGATGCGGATCAAGCCCTAAATCTTCCATAGCATTATGCGCTTTATCAGTCAAACCAAGATTTAATATATTATTGCCTAAAAGCCGGCCAATTAAAAATTCCATGGAAAGATAGTAAACCCGCTTAAGATTATTTTGATGATATCCCTGCTGAGTCACAATCCAGCGCTCAACCAAACGATCGCGAATCGCCATAGAAACAGCGAGAAAATTGTCATGCAAAGTAGCGGCATACTGATCCTTGGCCAAAGCATATTGCCGATTATCCCGGAAAGAGATTTCTATGCCCCTTTGGGTCATTTCCCGGTTAACAGTTACCCATGATTTATTTATATTTTCCTCAGACATATATCTTCCTCTTATAGTTGCCTGTTCCGCGAACCCTAACTAATTATTTGTCGTTTGCGGGTTAACACGTTAATTTTTAATCGTAGGGGCGCTGCTTGCCTGCGCCCTTTTATCAATGATTTCATTGGGATAATTATATATTTTTACGGGCCGAGGCAAGCACGGCCCCTACTATTCGCTATAGGCTGCTTTTATCCCTTCCCCTGGATTGTTTCTTTGATCGAGTCTATCAGTGCCTGTGTTTTTATTGGCTTGGCAATATAGCGATACTCTCCGATTCTGCGCATTGGCTCTATGCCGATCTCCTCTTTTTTAATAATTGCCGTAAGAAAAATTATCGGGATATCACTGACTTTTTCATCTTTTTTCAGAATATTCGCGACTTCCGCGCCGGATATATCCGGCATCATCACATCTAATAAAATAATGTCCGGCTGTTCGGTGTGCGCTAAGGTCATTCCATCTTGACCATTATGCGCAAAAAACACTTTAAATTCCCCGCTTGCTTCTAGATTTTTTTTGAGTAAATGGCAAAAAGCTTCTTCATCGTCAACAATAAGCACGCTGGCAAAAAAGGAGATATATTCCCTTTCTTTGTTATCTTAATTTATCCTGTCGCTCAATTACTTCATCGATTTTCGCTTTTAATACATCAAACAGCACTGGCTTTACAATATAATCATCTCCGTATAAATAAGCAGCTTTTAATTTAGTATTATCATCGGAAAGAGCCGTGAGCATTATTATCGGGATTGCCATGGTTTTAGCGTCCTGTTTAATAATTTCCAAAACTTGCAAACCGCTTTTTTTCGGCATAGTAATATCCAATAAAATAACATCCGGAATCAATTTTTTCACCAATTTGATTCCCTTGTCCGGATCATTAGCATACTCAACATCAAACTCCTTGGTTTCTTCCAGATTTTGTTTGACTAAAAAACAGAAGTTTTCTTCATCATCAATTAACAACACTTTTTTCTTTGACATTAGTTTCCCCTTATCCGCTTATTTTACCAGCCGCTTAATGCAAGTAACCAGTTGTTCTGTTGTCACTGGTTTAGCTAAAAAAGCATTGCCGGCAATAAACGGACCATCCAGCGATAATTCATCTTTTGGCACCAAAGCCGTTAAAAAAACCACCGGCACATTTTTAAGCAGCGCGTCTTCGCGGCAAAGAGCCAGAATCTGCGGGCCATCCATATCCGGCATAACAATATCTAAAAAAATTATTCTCGGCATAAAACCCCGGGCAGCTTCAATTGCTTTGGAACCTTGATTTTCCACCCGAACAATATATCCTCCGGTTGCTTCCAGATTAAGTTTTAGCATTTGCGCAAAATTAGGCTCATCATCGACAATCAAAACTTTTATTTTTTCCATTGCTTATCCTCTATTTTATAAAGCAAAGCTAATTAATACCTGCGCCCCTCTGTCCGGATTATTCTTAATCTCAATAACCGCTTTATGCGTTTCTAATATATTGCGGACAATTGGCAAACCTAAGCCTGTTCCGCCCTTGGTTCTTTTAGTGGTAAAAAAAGGATCAAAAATACTATTTTTGACCTGATCAGAAATCCCCGAACCTTGATCAATAATCTGGATGACTAAAAATTCTGTTTGCCTATCTGAATCTGCCTGTTCTTGCCTTTGCTGATATACGCAAACTGTTAATGTTCCGCCCTTATCCATGGCATCAGCCGCATTCATCAGCAAATTTAAAAAAACCTGTTCGATTTTATTCCGATCAATTGATAATTCCGGCAGATTATCCGCGAACTTTTTAACTAGTTTTATATGCTGTTTATCAAATTGATGTTTTAACAGCATCAACGCTTTTTCAAGTATCGGCACGATCTGCTGTTTTTGCATATTCAACTGCGATATACTAGAAAAATCCATTAAACCGCGGACAATATTATCCGCGCGCTCAACCGCATTGCGAATATAACCTATGGTCGTAGCTACTGACTGATCGTCTTTAGCGGTTTTCCGCTCTAAGTATTCCACTCCCTGCAAAATAATCGCCAAAGGATTTTTAACTTCATGCGCAACGCCGCTAGCCAAACCTCCGACAACTTCCATTTTAGCGGCCTGAATCAATTGAGCCTGAGTAGACTGCAATCGACTATTAGCAATCCGCAATTGATTCTCGGTTTGTTTGTGCTCATCCACTTCTTTGGCCAAAAATTCATTTGTCCGCTGTAATTCTTCTGTGCGTTCTTTAACTCTAAGTTCTAATTCATCGCGAGCTTGCCGTAACTCTTCTTCCGCGTGTTTGCGCTCAATCGCGTACAATACCGAACGAATCAAGCCATTAATATCCGCGCTGCCTTTAACAATATAATCCTGGGCGCCTTCCCGCACGGCATTAGTCGCGATATGTTCATCATCAACACCGGTTAAAACAATAATCGGAATATTCGCGGCCTGGGCATGCACACTGCGCACAGTTTCCAAACCATTGCTGTCCGGTAAGGTTAAATCGAGTAATATCCCGTCAAAATTCCGGGTTTTTAAAAGATTTAATCCTGATTCTAAAGTATCGGCAGTAGTAATATCAAAGCGCACACTCTTTGCTTTTTTAAGCATCGCCCTCATCAAAGAGGCAACCTCTGGATTATCTTCTACTAATAATACCGCAAGGGTATTGTCTTTCATAAATAAATCTTTCTGGTGTTTATGCCGGCAGGAGAATTGATTTAATCAGCTCTTCAAGCTTAGTTAAATCACAAGGCTTGATCAAATATCCGCAAGCACCTTCTCTTTTTGCTTCATCGACAATATATTCATCCTGAACCGATGTCAGCATAATCACATTAATTGTCTCATTCAGCCGTTTTATCTGGCGCAGGGCCATAACCCCATCCATCCCCGGCATTCGGAAATCTAGACAAACTATATCCGGCTTTTCTGTGCGCACCTTTAATAATGCGTCTTCACCCGATACCGCGGTACGCACCGCGTATCCGCGTTTGCCCAAAAAAATTTCAATCGTCTTGCGGATTTCCTCATTATCATCGACAACCAAAATCGAGGCTTTGGAATATTTTATCTGTGGACCAGAAATTTCCGGCTGCAAATCCGCGGTTCTAATAATATCCAAAATTGAGCGCATCATTTCCTGGTCAGAAAAATCATTTTTTATCGCCTGGATATTCTGCAAACTAGCTAATTCCGATGCCTCTCCGGGCTGCAGTTCTTGCGTATATAAAAGAATAATAAACGCGTTTAAATCAAATGCCCGGATTTTCTTAATCAAATCAATGCCCTGAGCATCCGGCAGCTGATAATTAATCAAAATAATCGCGAAATTTTTTTCCGTTAAAACCGCGAATGCTTCTTTAGCTGTCGGCACACAATGCACCTCATAACCTTTATTAAAGAATATTTCATAAAACTTACTGCGCAATCCCACATCATCTTCAACTACTAAGATTTTTTTATTTGTCATGGCGGTGTCTGATCTTCCTTTAGTACATGCTTGATCCGGATTAGCAATTCATTTAAATCAATAGGCTTATATAATACTTTATGTTCATCATAGCCCAAATCATTCAAAAGTTCAACATTTTCCTGTATCCCGATCGAACCGCTTAAAATAATTACCGGGATTTTATTATTGTTTTTCTTCAGGACATTTAAAACATCCACGCCGCTGAATCCCGGCATTTTAATATCCAAAATAATCAAATTAATATCATCTTGCTCGAAAATAATCTTAATTGCCTGCTCTCCGCTATTAGCCACAATTACTTGATAACCGCTTTTGTTCAAAAACTTATCCAAAATGCTGGTTATTGCGCTCTCATCGTCTATTGCTAAAATTTTATACATCTACATCCTCCTCTAGATAAGGAACTAATACGACAGCTGTTGTTCCTTGCCCCAGCACACTTGTAAACCTTAAGTCTCCGTTATGGGCCTTAATAATACTATAACATATGGAAAGTCCTAAGCCAGTACCTTTTTGCTTGGTAGTAAAAAATGGCTCAAATATTTTATCCATCACTTCATTGCTGATTCCTTCTCCTGAATCAGTAAAAGTGATTTTTATAAACTTACCTTCTTTTTCTGTCTTTATGCTGAGTGTGCCTTCTGTGCCGATCGCGTCCTGCGCATTGGTCAACAGATTCATAAACACCTCATGAATCTGCTTTTCATCTACCAGCAGCAAAGGCAGATCAGGAGCATAATCTTTGGTAATATGCACATTGTTCAAGCCGAATTGATGTTCAATCAAATCAACCAATTCTTTTAGACTGGCATTAACATCTGTCGGTCTAAGCTCTCCCCTGCTCGGACGGGAAAACCGGAGTAATCTCTGGATAATTTCCTTGGCTCTCTGGCATTCTTTCATCACAATATCCAAATTGGCTTTTACCTCTTCATTCTCAATATCTTCCATTAAGGATAATTGTGCTCTGCCGGATATAACCATCAACGGATTATTCACCTCATGCGCCATGTGCGAAACCAAAGTTCCCAGCTGAGCCAGTCTCTGAACTTTTTCAATTTCTTTGCGCTGAGAAACATCATAGCCCATAACCACAATGCCGGTTATTACGCCATCCGCATCGCACAGTTCCGCGCTGTCCCAGGAAACCATGGTCTCTTTATTATATTTATTTAAAACTGGGATCTCATAGCCTTTTACCCGATCGCCTTCCAGACAATTACTTAATACCTGGATTATTTCAACCCGATAATCCTTGGGAATCAATAAATCCAGCCAGCTATGGCCAATTATATCCTCCCGCTTTTGCCCCAACAAGTCTTCAGCAAAAGTATTAATAGTTTTGATATTTAAATTTAGATCAAAGCCAATAATTAGTGCTTGAGCGGTTTCAATAATATTTTCCACATAATCTGTATATTCCTGGAGTTTTTGTTCAATCATTTTTTGCTCAGTCAAGTCAATCACAGAATGGACAAAACCAGCTAGTTCGTTTTGGTCATTAAACAAAGGATCCACTGATAAAGCTATCCACTTATCGCCTTGTTGAATAACTCTAGAACTGCGCTGCTTGGTTTTTAGCGTTTGAGAAATCGGACATAAACCATCATTCTCTTGACCATGAACAAGATCATGGCAATCCTGACCAAGAATTTCCGCGTAAGTTTTGTTCACAAAATCACTCAGTGATTTATTGCAGCGCACAATCTTACCCTCTAAATCCAATAGCGCCAAGCCGTGACCAATAGAATCAAATGTTACTCGCCATTCATGCGCGGCATTAAGCAATAAATCTTCCACATGTTTACGTTCCGTAATATCATGCAGCAAAACCAGGGTCATGGGTTTTTCTTCCCATTCAGTATTAACCGCTTTGATCTCTGCTATTTTATAGTTTCCATCAATATGCTTAATTTTTGTTTCAACAACCCCCACGCTTTTAAACTCAATACCGATTAGCTGCCTGACTGACTGCCCCATAATCTGTTCAACACTGTGTCCGAATAAATTACCACAACTGGCATTAGCAAATTTAACCCTATCTTGATTATCGACAATCAATACACTATCTGTGCTTTTTTCAATAATATTAAGAAAATTTTGGCGACTTATTTCCAAAGTGCCTTTGGCTTCCTGCAAATCTTCTAAAATATTCAGCGTTGCCGATTGCCCTTGTTCCAGTTCTTTGCTAAGCTGCTCATATTTTTTACTTGCCCCAAGGATATCCTGCTCATACTTTTTTTTATCTTTAATATCTTCGCCGGAACTTAAAATCCCGATTATCTCATTATTATCTTTAAGCAGCTTATTCCTCCAAGCAATCAGCCGCCTTTGCCCCGAACTCGTCAGAATTTCACTTTCACAATATTCCGCTGATTCTATTTCCCCTCGGACTATTTGTTGAAAAACATCTATTTCCGTTACCTTAGAATCCTCCGGCAAAAACATTTCAAACCAATTTTTCCCCACAATATACGTTTCCTCATAACCCAGAATTTCACAGCCTTTTTTATTAATCAAGTCCACTGTTTTATCCGCGTTCAAAACAATAATAATAACACCCACAATATCTAAATATCTTTGAGCGCGCTTATGCTCCTCTATTAATAAAGCTGTATTTTTTTTATTTTCTGTAATATCCCGCACTGCGGCTAACATGCATTGCCTTTCACCAATTTGGCATAAACCTAAACTAATGTCTGTCCAAAACAATTGACCATCTTTTTTTTTGGATTGCCATTCAAATTTTTGCGGCTCCCCATTCGCTGCTTGCCTTATATACTTAATCGCGTTTTCTTGAGTATAAGGAGCAATATTCGAGCTTAAATTCCCCACAGATAGTTTCGTTACTTCTGCGCGTTTAACCCCAAACATCTCACACATAGTTTTATTTACATCTAATATCTGTCCGGTTTGAGCATCATGAATAAAAATCGCGTCCATCGACGCGTCAAATATAGCTTGATAATTTGATTCGCTTTTTCTCAATAGTTCTTTAGTTTTAATTCTATGCCTAAATCCCAGGAAAAACACTAGCCAAAGAACTATAGACATAAACATAATTACAGCGCCCATGATAAACTGACTATTCAAAACTGATATTGGACTAAGAACAACCGCGAACCAGCCGTTATTACCAATTTTATTAATATGCGGCAGGAGTTTTTCCTTATCAAGAACAACAAATTCATGTTCCTTAAACTGGTGTTTAAACAGCGGTTTTATCGGCTTATCCCCAAACTGTTTACTGGCAAGAATTACAGCGGCTTTTACCTTTCCAATCGGCCATAAACTCTGCCCCACAAATTCTTTATTGCTGGAAAGAAAAATTATCCCTTCTGGGCTGACAATAAAGGCATCACGATGCTGTTTTAATAATGGCACTAAAATATCCAATTCTTTTTTAGCTACCGCAACTCCCCACACTTTACCCTGACTGTCTTTTATGGCGCAAGCGCTATAATATCCCTGCTTGCCTGATGTTATGCCCAAAGCAAAATAATCTCCCTTTCCTTGCTCAATCGCTTTTTGAAAATATGGCCTAAAATTATAATCATGACCAATAAAACTATCCTCGCTGTCGCGATTCGATGAAGCAATTACCTTACCGGATAAATCCATCACATAACACACCGCATTACCCATAATCAGATTGATCTGATCTAGATACTTATTAGTCTGTATAATGTTTTCCGCTGTGGAGGATTGAAGCAAATCAGCTATTGGCTGATAATTGGCCAAGATTACCGCGGAATAATCTGCCTCCTTTGTGATTTTAAACATTTGATTGCTGATATTATCCGCAGCAAATTGATTGGAAACATGGATTTCATGCAATTCAAAATCAATGGACTTACGCATAACCGCTAGCTCAGTAATAAGGATAAATAATAAAATCAATAAAGAACCGATTAACAATTGGATAACTGTCTTGTTAAATTTTTTATTAACGATTGGCGCTTGCTTGTTTATTGTTTGCATTGATTTTCCAGATCTTGAATTTTCTTCTTCATTTCCATCATTTTCATTTCCCGACCAACTGCTGACTTACGGAATATTTCCAAATCATGCATTTTCCGCTTTAATTCTTTTGTCGCTTCTCTTTCCTGGCTTATATCCTTAGCAATATGGACTGCGCCGACCATTTGTCCGTCCTGATCAAAAATCGGCGATGTCGTAATCCGCAAAGGCAATCCAATCTGCGGATCGTCAACTTCCGCAGTATGACTCTGCTGATCTTTTTTAGTAAACTCCATCGGGCACTCTGACCAAACAGAATCTTGTTTGTGCATTAATTCATAACATTTTTTTCCTTCGATTTGTTTGGGCTCAAGGCCAAGATGCTTCGCAAAAGCTTTGTTTACCCTCACAATCACATGACTCAAGTCCTGAATAAAAATAAGCTCATCAAGCGCGTCAAATGTTCTATGCCACTCAGTTGCTGACTGTTTTAGCTCAGCTTCGATTTTTTTGCGTTCCGAAATATCGCGAGCAATAGAAATCAGGTAATTATTTTGCTCAAAACTGACAAACTTAATACTCACTTCTACCGGAAACTGCACACCGTCTCTGCGTCTATGCATTGTACTCAGCAGCATTTCCGGCTTGGATTCTTTGATCAACTGGACATGTTTAGCCCAACTTTCTGGATTAAACAAAGGATCTATATCCAAAACTGTTTTTGCCAGCAGATCAGCTTTAGCATATCCCAAGCTTTCACAAGCTTCTTTGTTCGCGTAAATAATCCGGGCGCTTTCCAAGGAAATAAACAAAATCGCGTCTCTAGACTGTTCCATTAAAGCTGTAAATAATATCTGATCTTTTTCGGCTTGTTTTGCCTCAGTTAGATTTTCATACATAACCACAATTGCCTGTTTTGTTAATTCATTACCCAAACGCGCCGCGCTGACATTGCAAATAATATCTCTGCCGTCCGAGGTGCGGCAGGGAAACTCCTGGGCATAACATTCTTTACCCTCTAATACCTGATAAATAATATCGGCGATCCGCTGAAAATCCTGATCACTGCGATAGAACATCCGGTTTGATTGACCAATAATTGACTCTCGATCGATGTTAAATACTGCCTTGACCGCTTTATTAGCAAACACGATTTTCCGATTAATCAAGCCAATAACCGCGTGCGGCACCACATTTAAAATACTATTTATAGTTTGATTTTCTGTAGTTTGGCTAAATTGATCACTTGCCGCTTGTTTACAAACCGCCAGCTGATGCTTAAGCTTCTCTATTTCCTGCAATAGTTCTTCTTGCGAATTATTTTGTTCAGCCATAAGCCACTGCTCCGTATATAAAATTATTCTAAAGGTTTATCCTTAAGTAATTGATCTTTTAAATCCGCTATCTCTTCTTTTAATTCCTTCATTTTTATTTCTCTGCCGACTACAAATCGATTAAAGGTTTCTAGTTCCTGCATTTTATTTTTAAGCGCTTGCTCTGTGTTATTTTGCTCAGTAATATCACGAAAACTCCAAACCCTTCCCACAGTCACTGAGCCGACTTTCTGCGGCTTTGATTCTCGCTCGACTATTTTGCCATTTTTAAATTTCAGAATGTCAAAACTTATAGAATTGGGCTGAAGGTATATTGCCTCGACTTTTTGTTTAAACTGTTCCAAATTTTCTACTTGCTGAAAAGCTTCAGCGATAATGTCATCCTCTTGCCCTTTTTTTAAACTTGCTTCGGGAATATTCCAGATATCTAAAAATTTGCGATTATACCGCCTAATAATCCCATTATTATCAACTACTAAAATACCATCCGCGGTAGACTCAAACGTGGCATTGATCAAAGATAGAGACTCTGCGAGTTCCCGGGATTTTAATTGCTCAGCATAACGCAACTCTTTTTCCCTGGATACAAAATTGCTAATATCTCGAGTCATCTGATTAAACATCTTGGATACTCGGGCAATTTCATCTTTACCCTCAACCGGAAGCTTATACTGCAAATCGCCTTCTGATACTTTTTTTAAGCCATTTTCAATAATATAATTAGGCTGGATAATAAATTTTAATAATATAAAAATAACCGGCATACTAATTACCACCAAACCAATAAGTGCAATAATAATACTCAAGTTTTTGGCTGATTCAATTGAATCTACTACCGGCTGCCAATCAAGACTGATATTTAGGACCCCGAGGATCTTCTGCTCATCTCCATGACAGTTCATACATTGTTGTTCATTGAAAATCGGAATTGCTTCTGTAAAAACTTGCCGCTTGGATTGCTTCCATTCTTCAATTCCATGTGCTTCTCGACCGATCAGCGCTTTTAATGTTACAGGTGACAATCCTTTTTTCTCAAGCATGTCAATATCTGTGCTTCTTTTAATAATTCCTTGATTATCAAGCAAACTGATTGATTTTATCCCGGTTAAATCTCGAAAATTATCGAAATGGTACTGAATAATATCTTGGTCGCCTTCTAGCATGGGATAGCGTATTCCGGTAAGAATAGAATCTCCCAAAGCATTAGCTTGTTTTAAGCCTCGATCCAGGAGGATCTTTTTTTGGGTAACAAAATTCAAATAAGTAATTATTGAGAACACAATTACTAAAATAATACCCAGCAACACAATGATTTTAACACCCAGTGAAGCGCGAAATTGCTTTAACATATATTCTGATTCCTAAAAACGCGTGAATTTTTTAGGACAAAAAAAACCGAACAATTAAAATTATAATATTTTAATTATTCGGCTATGGCCTACTGCTCTTAGCAGCAATATTTCTATATTTTCGTAAAAACCGTAACCTTATCTGCCGCCTAAAATATCCCGCGATCTTACTTGTAATTATCGAAATCATACAAGCAGCCCCTTTTCCCTGATTTATAAAACATTTTATCCGCATAAAACCGCAGAAACATCCCCTGAATTGGTAAATTCTATTAAAATTTATTATAATATAAAATAGATTTAAATTCAATGTATATTTACACTCACTCAGGAAGAAAAGATTGAGGAAATTATCTGCTATGTAAGAACTAATTCAGCTTATTTCAATCTTGCTTTAACTATTGTCAGTAATTGATCTAAGCTTATCGGTTTATATAACAGATCCTCTTCTTTAAAACCTAAATCCACCAACCGAGCAATATCACCTTCCGCGCCAACTGAGCCGCCAATCAATATAACCGGGATTTTAGACCCTATCTGCTGCATCTGGTTTAAAACCGCAAATCCATCGACTTTCGGCATCTTCATATCTAATAAGATGCAATCGATTTTATACTTTGACTGAATTATATCCAGCGCATAGCCTCCATGCTCAGCAGTTAAAATCAAAAACCCCTTTTTTGCAAAAAACTTCTCCATTATTAAGCGTATTTCCGCCTCATCATCTACTATCAATAATGTATACATAAGCGCTCCCAATTCAAGAATCGAGTTTACATAAAAGTTTACGGTTAGGGTTACGATGCCAGTTTCGTCTTACGGTACCGTCTATCGGCTTAAAATTTATTGTTTTTAACCGTAACCGTTGCCCATTACCGATACGGGCTTCGTTACCGTTAAACCTTACCGAGTATCTAAACTATATCTGCTAAATAGTAAACTAACAATACGAATTCATTGCGTACTGATTAAGTAAGGAAAATTCAGGGGCAAGATCAGAGTATCAGGCTTAACGCCTTGTTAAATAAGACGTTAAGTTTACAATCTGATCTTTAATTCCTAATTTTTTGCGGATATTTTGGCGATGTTTATCAATTGTCTGGCTAGTAATATTTAGTAACTGGGCGATTTCTTTACTGCTTAGGCCATCGCGGATCAGCCTGGCGATTTCCGCTTCTCTGGGCGTAAAATTATAAGCATATTCTTGATTGGTAGAATGCAAAGAACTATTGATCTCAGCTAAATGTTTTCTGATCAGCATCATATATTTCTCTGACTGACCTTTTAATGCCACTTTACTTATTAAAGGCAAAATCTCCTGCTCTATATGCCGAATAATATCCTGCTTAAACTTGTCTTTTTCCTGTTCAATTTGCGAAATAAGTTCTTGTAAAGCCATGTTCTTAGCAGTTAAGTCTTTATTCTGTACTTCTAATTGCTCCTCATATTTTTTTAAAGCAGCTTCTGTTTGCTTGCGCGCTGTTATATCCCGGGCAATGCCGCAAAGTCCGATAATATTATTTTGTTCATCTTTAATCGGCACCTTAATCACATGAAAAGTACACTGAATATTATTTACATTCTTGCTGTGTTCAAAACTCATTATTTTACCTTGCAATACCTGTCTATCGCCTTGCTCAATCATCAAAGCTACCTGGCTGCCAAAAAGATCTGTATCGGTTTTACCCCTGATTTCAACCAAAGGCATATTAAATTTTTTCTCCATGCACAAATTAGCATCAATATATCTTAATTGCTTATCTTTAATAAAAATACAATCACTGGCAGAATCAAAGACCGCCTTTAACCTTGATTCCGTGGAAAATAATAGCTGTTTTATCTTTTGTTTTTCATCATTCAGCATTATCCGCGCATGTTCTTGCCGGCATTTACCAATATCTTCGATTTTTAATAAACAAAATAAATGTTTTTTATTCGGACCGTAAACCGGAATAATCGAACAGATTAAACAAATCACCTTTTTATTTTGAAGCATAAAACAAAACTTTGTTTTAAATATTTGCTTCTGCTCAAATCGGCAGCCTAAATGAATATTTTTTTTCTGCTCAATTGAAATCTTCAGAATATTGCTTAAAGCCATCTGCTTTAAACTCTTCTGAGAGTATCCCAAAATATTAGCTGTAGCAGGATTTGCCGCATAAACTTTTTCTAACTGCAAATCAACTAATAGCATCGGATTAGTGTTCTGGTCAAAGGTCTGCTTAAAACTATGCTGCGCACTGCGGATAATCATCTTAATTTTAATTCCTTTGTAAAAATGTCACGAGGTCACGAGGATAATAGCTGATGGCTCATAGCTCATGGCCAAAACAAAAACTCAAAAACTATTAGCTATCGACCATCATCCATCTGTTTTCTGTCTTCTATTTTCCGTTTACCTAGTTAAAGATGATGGGTAAATTTTTAAGCATTTATAAATTTAGGCAAATATAAATTGGGTTTTTGGGAACCCTTTGGGCTGCGAGGACTGTCTGAGCCCCGCCAAGGCGGGGTGAGTTCCGCAGCAGCCAAAAACACAGTTTATATTTAGCCGGTCTTGCTGTTTTTCAGCAGGAAAATTTATACCGTGCGTAAAATTTATCTATAATCTTTTGCTGCTTGAGTTATCTAAAATCGCAAATAAAAAAGCCAGAACAGTTTTATTCTGGCTTTTATTAATCTTATTTAAGCATAAGCATTGTTTAAATTCCCTAAGTATTATGTAGCAACAACATACAAGCTTCCATAATACACATAATCTCTGGAAATGTCAAATCTATCTTATGCGCTTAATTTATTTTTTAACCTGTTTTTTCTCTTCAATGATCTTTTCCGCGATTGAAAACGGTACTTCAATATATTTTTCAAAATGCATTGAATAATTTGCCCGGCCGCTGCTCATCGAACGCAAAGCACTGGCATATCCAAACATTTCTGACAGCGGAGCTTCCGCATTTACAAACTGCAGCTTAGCCTTCATTTCCATGCCCAATACTTTTCCGCGACGGGAACACATATCACCAACCACTGATCCAGTATATTCCTCAGGAGAAGAAGCTTCTATCGACATATACGGTTCCAACAATATCGGCGATGCGTTCAAAAACGCGCGTTTAAAACATTCTGACGCGCAAACCTTAAATGCCATTTCAGAAGAATCAACATTATGATAAGATCCATCAACTAATTCAACCATAACGTCGACTACCGGAAAGCCGGCAAAACTGCCTTTAAGCATTCTCTCAATAATCCCTTTTTCAACTGCCGGAATATATTCCCGAGGAATCGATCCTCCGGTAATCTTATTCACAAACTCAAAACCATGACCTGGCTCAGTAGGATAAATCTTCAGAACAACATGCGCGAACTGTCCTTTACCCCCGGTTTGCTTAACATGTTTATAATTTTCAGTAGCATTAGTCGTAATTGTCTCGCGATAAGCAACCTTTGGTTTTCCGACAACCGCGTCTACTTTAAATTCATGCTTTAAGCGGTCAACAATGATTTCCAGATGTAATTCGCCCATTCCGGAAAGAATAGTTTCATCAGTCTCTTGATCTGTTTGCACCATAAAAGTCGGATCTTCTTCTGCTAAACGCATCAGTCCTTTACCTAATTTATCCTGATCAGGACGGCTTTGCGGTTTAATGCTCAAAGACATAACCGGTGCCGGAAATTCCATGGCTTCAAGCACGACCTGATTATCCTCATCACAAAGTGTATCTCCGGTAACTGTCCGATCCAAACCAACAACCGCCGCGATATCCCCAGCACAAATCTCATCACGCATGTCACGGGTATTAGCATGCATCTGCATCAAGCGGCCGACTCTTTCTTTCTTGCCTTTAGTTGAATTATAGATATACGTTCCGGCTTTGATTACTCCTGAGTAAACCCGGAAATATACTAATTTCCCCATATGCGGATCAGCCTGGATTTTAAAAGCCAGCGCGGAAAAAGGTTCATTATCATCCGGCTTACGCAGAATTTTCTTTTCCACATCATCCGGATCATGACCTTCAACCGGAGGCAAATCCACAGGCGATGGCAAATACATGGTAACCGCGTCCAGCAATCTCTGAACCCCTTTATTTTTAAATGCCGAACCACAAAGAACCGGAACAATTTTATTAGCAATTGTTCCTTTGCGAATCGCGGCAATCAGCTCTTCTTTGGTAATAGAATTTTCATCTTCTAAATATTTTTCCATCAAAACATCGTCTAATTCCGCGACTTTTTCCACCATGCTATGATGAAATTCTTTAACTTTTTCCGCATACTCAGCCGGAATATCTTCCATCCGGAAATTCTTACCTTGAGACTCATCTTCAAAAACACAAGCTTGCATTTCCAACAAGTCAATCATTCCCATAAACTTATCTTCCGCGCCAATCGGAATCTGTAAAGGAACAACATTGGCCCCAAGGTCCTCTTCAATATTTTTTACAACAGCAAAAAAATCAGCACCGATCCGATCCATTTTATTAATAAACGCGATCTTTGGCACTTGATATTTATCTGATTGTCTCCACACTGTTTCCGACTGAGGCTCTACCCCGCCTACCGCGCAAAATACCGCAACAGCCCCATCAAGAATTCGCAAACTCCGCTCAACTTCTACGGTAAAATCAACGTGGCCGGGAGTATCAATAATATTAATTTTATACCCTTTCCAAGCGCAGGTTGTCGCGGCCGAAGTGATCGTAATTCCTCTTTCCTGCTCTTGTTTCATCCAGTCCATCTGAGCTTTTCCATCATGAACTTCACCGATTTTATGCGACCGGCCGGTATAAAATAATATCCTTTCAGTTACTGTAGTTTTTCCCGCATCAATATGCGCCATGATGCCGATATTTCTTACTTGACTTAATTCAATTGCACGTGCCATTGGAACTTTCTCCTTTTTGTACTTTTCTCTATTTTCTAACGTTAAAGTATTTTATTATAGCAAATTAGCTGCTAAAAGCAAGCATCTAGTTATTTTTTGTCAAGCCAAAGTAAGAATGTCCGCTTTTTACCAAAGTAGAAATGTCCGGTTTTATGGTTTTTAAATACTAACCAAAGACTTCTGCTTTGATTGTGAAATTCTTCTTACACTTGGCAGCTTT
>Ga0180007_10001762_pt1 | contig 27606 bp, 32 predicted proteins | sample MM_PC_MetaG_FD_121122 | JGI IMG/M metagenome (GOLD analysis project Ga0180007, IMG submission 121122) | Groundwater microbial communities from the Aspo Hard Rock Laboratory (HRL) deep subsurface site, Sweden - MM_PC_MetaG | ecosystem: Environmental > Aquatic > Deep subsurface > Groundwater... | reverse complement strand
TATATTTCTTACTTCTGAATAAGTAGCAGCCGTGTCCTGGTCATATTCATCCCTGCATTTCCTTATCGCTCTTTCAAGTTCCGAAGGTGAATTCACGACATCTGAATTGAAAATCCCTGCAAAGCTCCTTCCAAGACCATCCTCATGTTTTGAATCTGATCTTACAATAAGAGGGTATCCAACCTTTTTCGCTAATTTTGATTTTTGGAATCCAAAAATGTCTTTTAATCCCCATCTCCAATTCAAGTCAACAGTAACCCTTTCGAATTCAGGGATTGGGATGTGGGGAAGTTCACGGTGGACATATTCCAATGTTTTACTCTTGCCCTGGATTGCCATCCTCAGGGGGAGACTTGTTCAATTTATAAATCTTACTCAAATTATTATTCTTTAGTGATGACATCGATTTCTGAATTCTTATCCCACAACCTTTAAATAAACCCTTGGACGGCAATCTTGGCATGAAGAAGCGCGAACTATCTGCCTTGGAATTGGGGATAATGGCCAAGGAGCTGCAGCTCCTCAAAGGAGCGAGGCTGCAGAAGCTCTTCCAGCAGGGCAAGAAGGAGTTCCTGTTCCACTTCCATGTGCCGAACGAGGGCAAGCGGCTGCTCAAGATAGTCTTCCCCACTTACATCTTCTTCACAGATACAAAGCCACCACAGGCAGAGCCGCCGATGTTCTGCCAGAGGCTGAGGAAGCTGCTTGCAGGATGCTGGATCCGCAGCATTGCTCAGCACGGCTTTGAGCGCATACTGATATTAGAGCTAGAGGCCAAAGAAAAGCTCACGATGATCCTTGAGCTCTTCGGCACCGGCAACCTCATAATCCTGAAGGACAAGAAGATCGAGATGGTCCTTGAGAAGCGCATGTGGAAAGACAGGGAGATCACCAGGGGAGCAGAATACAAGTTTCCGGAATCAGTCGACCTTCGCAGCATGGACAGCAAGACTTTCTCAGAGACCATCAGCAGGGCAGGGGACAGTATCGTCAAGTTCTTGGCCACAAGGTTCTTCCTCGGGGGGATTTTCGCAGAGGAGCTCTGCCTGCGCGCAGGCGTAGACAAGAATGCCAAATCCCTCACAGCAGAAGAGAAACAAACCCTCTTCCAGGAACTGGGGAATCTTCTCGCCGAGAGACCAGCCCCATATGAGACGCAAGAAGGCGAGATCGCACCCTTCAAGATGAAGCTGCACGAAGGGAAAGAGACAAATCCTTTGCCCTCCCTCTCCGCAGCAGTAGAGATTCTCTCTAAGATGCATGAGGCACCGAAGAAGACCGCTCAAGACATGGAAAGGGAAAAATTGGAGCGCATCAAGGAGGAGCAGCTCAAGCAGTTCAAGGCCTTGGAGCAGTCCATCGAGGAGAACACGCAGAAAGGCCAGGCTGTGTTCGAGAATTATGCTCTCATGAAAGAGGCCTTGGATACAATGAAAAACAACAAGACACCTAATAAGAGACTATCCCGCTTTATAAAGTCCCATGACAAGAAGTCGAAAACTCTGACCCTGGAGCCGTAAACCTTCCGGTCACCGTCGGAATTCTTCCGGATTTTCCTGGACAAGCTTTAAGTTAGATTAATACCTCATCGATGGAGAGGTGATATTATGAAGCTTTCTGAAAAGAAGGTTGCGCAGCTGAAGAAGATGCCAATGATAGAGTCCAAGGTCTTCAAGACCCCGGACAGCCGCTTCGTTGTGCACAAGACCATTATCTCCCAGGTCAAGCCTGTGGAGTATTATCAGGCCATACTCGACAACCCTGCCCTCTAGGCCTGATTTTCTTTATTTTTTTAGAAAGGTTTATATAGTAGACTTGATTTTAATAATCAAGTCAAAATGACGTGATTGATGTGTGGTTCAAGGAAGTGAGGAAAAGCGTCCATTTTGACGAGTATCATAAAGGCACTTTAGCATGGAATGAGCTCCTGCAGCTTATATACTCAATAAAGAAAGGGAGAAAGAAGGGTGATAAATTCGAGATTCAGAATGACCGTTTATATATCTTAGGCGAGGTCAATGGAAAGATATTATATATCATAAACGTGAAGAAAAAATGAGATGCCCAGAATGCAAGTCGAACCTGAAGGAAGTCAGGGTGAAGATACAGGATGCTGACAGCCTCGTGACCTCTCACCAGTGCATGAAGTGCGGTTACTTCGACTTTGAGGACAAATCGATGAAGAGGGCCATAAGCGAAGTGAAGGTAAAAGAATCGCCGCTCAAGATCAAGCAGAGGATCATCAAGCTCTCGCAAGACCGTTTGGGCATGTACTTTAACCGCGATGTGGCGAGGTGCCTCAGCCTCAAGGGCGGCGACAACATCTTCGTAACTGTCCCTGACAAGCGCCACATCCTGATTGAGATTGGAGACTAGAGATTCTTTCTGGATATCGCTTCAAGGGCTCTAATGAAAATTTATAATGGAAGATTCATTTTTTTCCGTTCAATGATGATATGTACTGATAATAATCACTGAAAGTATGATAAACGGAAAAAAATGAACTGATTTTCATCAGAGCCCGTTTCAATAAGATTTTTATAATCATGTATTCTTCCTGGACTTCATGGCCCGGATAAGATTATTGGCAGTAGGCAAATCAGAAAGACATAACCATTATACCTTCCGAAAGGAACAGGTAATTCTCCTGGTTATCAGGAATTTGCTGGAAGAATTGCGCTTTGAGGGCTCTGAAAGCGAATCCTTTGGCAGGCCGGAAGACAAAGATGGCAATCCTATATTCAATGAGGTGGATGATGTCAAGGATTACATCGACAGGAGGTTTAAGTTTGAGAAGGAAGGTTACTACATCGAGGTCATCTTTGGAAAGGATAAGGTCTTTCTATCAGTCCACTCAGACGAGGACATGCAGGATGAGATAACGGCGATTCTTCGCAAGTTCATAAAGGATCAAGACTGATTGGGTACATATGTTTGCAACACAATAAAACATATTAATCACTTCTCCTTCCCCCCTCGCATGCAGCTTTCGCAAGAGCAACAACAATATATTACAGATGAATTGAATAGGGAAGACCTGATAGAGCTCAGTGAAAAGGAGGACAATACTCTTTGTACAATATTGAACAAAAGATTCCCTCGGGCTGATGTATTCATAGTGCGGGGCGTCGACCAGTTCGACGGTACCAGGTACATCAAGGGAGCCTATTTTGACCGGGAAAAAGCGGTGAAAGACAAAGAAGATGCCGAGGCGCATCCCAACGGCAGTTCACCAGAGATCTCTGATTACTATTTTCTGCTTGAGGGGACCTTTCGGGATCTCCAGAACTGGAAGATAGATGATACCCAGACAGGACTCCCTTTGGATAACCTTGATTATTATTCCGTACTCAGCAAGTTGGAAGAATCACTCAGGCAGCCTGTCAGTTAGAGACTCCAAATAGCTTACTAATCCCTCGATCTGCCGCAGCTTGGTCTCCCTGAACAGCCATTCCCTGAACTTGTTGTCTATCCTCACACCCATCTGCGATAGATAATGCTTGAGCATGCTGTAGAGCCTCCTTCCCTCCTTGTCAAGGTCTGTGAGGATGACGCAGTCCTCGGATTTGGCAGCGATCGCTTCGGCTGCCTCCAGGACCGAGCGCCCCTCGATCGGAAAGGCCTCTATCCCGAACGCAGCCAAGGCCCTCACATCCTTCTTGCCTTCGACTACGATCGCTTTCTTAGATTCTTTCAGGGATTCTACCCAATCGGTGAGGGTGTCCATTTTCACGAGGCAACGACATCACTTTATCAAAACTAATAAAAACAACCCTCTTATATCCTTTTCCATGATACACAAGTCCATCCTGCTCCGCCATTATAAGCAGAAGCCCATCCAGGAGGCCCTGGTGGAGGAGGCCAGGGACAAGGAGATCGCTGTGAAGTTCTCGAATTACTTCGGCAAGCGACCTGACGTGCTCCGCAACCCTGCTGACGTACTGGAATTGGCCAAGAAGGGCGCAACCTCCTTCCACGCCTCTGAGGAGCGCTGGTCCAACCCACTCCAACTGTCCACGGAGATGTCCAAGCATGACATGGACCAGTTGAGGATCGGCTGGGACCTCGTGCTGGACATCGACTGTGCAATCCTGGATTATTCGAAGATTGCCGCAAAGCTGGTCATAGGGGCCTTGAAGCATCATGGGATATCGTCGATATCATGCAAGTTCTCCGGCAATAAGGGTTTTCACATCGGCATCCCTTACGAGGCGTTTCCCAAGAGGATCGGCAAAGATGATACGTATCTCTTATTCCCAGAGGCCGCGAGGAGGACAGCGATGTACCTACAGGTCATGATCAAGCCCAAGCTCGGCGAGCTCATCCTCGAAGCTGACAGCCTCACCAACATACTGAAGAAGACGGGCAAGACATCCAAGGAGGTCCAGGCCTTCAAGCAGGATTCCATGGGCACAGACATCCCATACCTAGACGTGGAACCCTTCCTCAACATAGACACCATACTCATATCGAGCAGGCATCTCTATCGCATGTCATATTCCTTCAACGAGAAATCAGGGTTGCTGAGCATCCCCATCGACCCGAAGAAGATAGATTCATTCACCAAGGACATGGCCGAGGGACCTAAGGAATTTGGCGGCACAGCCTTCCTCGGGCGCAAGGCCTCTTCAGGTGAGGCAAGGGACCTGCTTATTGCAGCATTTGACCACGCGCCTGAGCTGCCCGAAGACAAGGCCGAGCACAAGGAGTACGAGCTCCCCGAGCAGGCCATACCTGAACTATGTTTTCCCCCGTGCATCAAGCACGGCTTCAAGGGCATGCAGGACGGAAAGAAGCGCTTCCTCTTCGCCCTGACCAACTTCATGACGTGCTGCGGCTGGGATTACGACCTGATGGAGAAGAGGATTGATGAGTGGAACAAGAAGAACCCGCAGCATCTCCGCCCTGTCATGATAAAGGGCCATCTGCGTTATCACAAGTCCAGGAAGCAGAAGATCCTCCCTCCGAACTGCCGCTCGTTCTACCAGGACCTGAGGTTATGCCACCCTGACAACCTCTGTGAGAGGATAAAGAACCCTGTATCCTACGCGAGAAGGAGAGGCTCAGCCAAAGATGGCTCTTCCAAGCCTAAGAAGCGTTGAGCCTTCTTCGATAGCGACCTCGAAGTCATTTGTCATGCCGATGGACAGCTCTTTCAGCCCAAGCTTCTTGTTGAGCGATGAGATTCTCTTGAAGAACGGCCTGGTCTCCTCAGCTGGCACATAAGGGGCGAGAGCCATGAGTCCTATGACCTTTACGTTCGTAAGCTTCACGACCTTGCCATAAAAACCGGCGACCTCATCTAGCCTCACTCCATGCTTCGATTCCTCATCAGGATTCACCTCGATGAAGACAGGCATGACCTTTCCTATATCTTTCGCCCTCTTATCTATCTCTTTGGCCAGCTTCAACGAATCAAGGCTCTGTATGCAGTCGAACAGTTCAACTGCCTTCCCCACCTTGTTGGTCTGCAGGTGGCCTATCATGTGCTTCTCGACAGCTGGGAGAGAAGGGAACTTCTCCGCAGCATTCTGCACGCGGTTCTCTCCGATCAAATCAATCCCACAAGAAATCGCTTCCATCATCTGCTCAACTGTCGAAAGCTTCGTGACAGCCATAAGCCTGACAGAAGACGGGTTGCGGCCAGTCATTTCCGCAGAAGAACCGATGCGTTCCCTTATCCTATCAATATTCTCAGATATCGGCATGCGTCAAAGAGTTGTTGCAAGGTTTAAATAAGTTATGATGCCGTCATCCTCAACAATTATTCTATGATATTAACTCTCTAGTGAATTTATTTATGGGGTTTCGAGGACATCTAAAGATTTATAAGTCAGTTCTGCCAGGTTTTTTCCATGGTACACCGCAAGGTCCTCAGAGCTATTTTAAGGCCGCTGGGGAAGCGTGAAGGGGTCGCGAGACACCGTTTCAATCTGGGTTATAAGCCTCCAGAATATCCTTCTGGCCTCGCGTTGGAATTCTCCAAGCTGGAGAAGCGGATAGCCGAGAGGCAGGACGCGTTCTGGTGGGCGAATGACAGATGGAAGAAGATGGATTTCGATGAATATAAACTAAAGCTGGATAAGGCCTTTGTTACCAACGAGCGGATAATTCGCCTGGCAGACTCTGAGACTGAGGCAGCAAAGAAGGAAAGGGAACAGATCACTTTAAAGAAGGTGCCCCTCATCGAGTTCATCTCAAGGCGGATGCCTGTGCCGCCAGAACTGCATAGCACATTAGAGAGCGTCAAGGAGTTTGAGAGCAATGAAACAGGACTCATCGAACTCTTCGAGAGTAATGTCTCAGGACTCAAGGCCTCTGCCATCCAGATACAGACAAAATTCAAGAAAGAGCGGAACAGGATCCTCATCGTCGAGTTCGGCCTGGAACGCCATGAAGAGGACAAAAGAACTGAAGAATCAATCCAAAGATGCTTAAGAGGTCTGGACAAATGCAGGCGGGAAGCGAAGAGCTATCTGGAGGAAGAGAAACGTCTATTATCACAATATTATAAGTCCCTATACAACCGCCTCGAGGAATTGTTAAAATCATACAGGCACGTCCTGGACACATACCATCCGAAGATAAAGGTCCTCACATTCGACCAAGAGCTGGTGGTGAACTGCATGCCCAAGGCCATGCTGGAAGAGCTGAGCCAGAGGTTCAAAAAGATATATGATCTCAGGGACAGGTTCGCTGAAAGGTTCGAAGGTTCAAAGGAACACGTTTGTCATAGGAAATTTGAGGATTACCCATGTCGGGAAAGACAGCTTGAGGAGATGGGTAAGGGATCAAACCTTCTTGACCAAGTAGGGGGCAGATGGGTCACGCATCTGACATCATCTGAACATGAATATACTGGCAGCAAGCGTGTTGACCCGCTCATGCAGATGGTTGTCAACGGTGTGGTTGCTTCAATATCATATCTCCAGGACCATAAGATCGATTTTGCTACAGCTTCAAGAAGGGCTGATAAAAATCAATTTAACCTTGAGGGATACTCTTTGGCCTTCTCTATAGGTGTTGAACCTCAATATGGTGATGAAGGAGTCCTTGTACAATCAGCGACTCTCATGAAACAGGGGTACAAATTTGCTGTCGGGCAATCAACAGGTCAAGTCACGACATTCGATGAATTCCACCTCTTTGATCCTAAATTCTCATCTAAGGGCCGTTCTCCTGGAGCGGCGATACAGATAACCGATGTTCATATGATCCTCCCCGACACATCAGATTTGAATCAAGAACTCTTCCTCCCTGCAAAAGAGGGCAAGCCGATAGTGAGAGACAGATATACTATCGAGACTAAAGGCCTTTGGATTGAGAATAATTACCCCCAATTCGAGGATTGGTTCACTAAGAAGGTGATCAGATATGACAAGTCTAAATGGGGGAAGCTTATCAGCCAGATAAGAAGGCCTGCCCAGGCTGGACGTCTCGCCGGATTACTCTCAAGGATGAGCTCTCGCGCTCTCGGCTCTGAAGGCAAGGTCCAAGGGACATTGATGATCGTTGATTTCGTGACCCCGGACAGCTATACCTACCAGCAGGACTACAGCGGCCCCATCTTCCAGGTCCTCACAGAGAAGAATGCGATTGCTGAAGCACAGGCCTTCCTGAGGTACTATTCGAATTATGACACACTCCTGAAGAAGATGGAAGACATGGAAAGGATCTTCACAAGAGACCTCGCAGAGCTGGAGCAGTAAACTATTTAAACCCATGTCCTTAAAAATGAGGTTATGGTAATGCCATGGCGCAAGTTCATATTCCTGTTGATACAGCTATTCTTCATTCTCAAGCTTTTTTCTTGGTGGGAGAGGACAACAGGACTGGGCTTGGGTGCATACCTGATCGTGTTCTTCATCGTGTTCTGGATCATAAACTGGATCTTCGGCCAGATTGAGCTCGGCAGGCCTGTCTCGAACACCATCATCTTCAAGATCCTGCCTAAGTTCACCTTCACCCAGGACTGGTTCGGCTTCCTGGTTGTAATATCCACAGCAGTAGGGTTCTTCCTTTCAAGGGCCTTGGTGGGCAGTGCGATCGTGACGTACATAGCTGTCATCCTCGGTTTCATCCTGGCATACCTGTATTACCAGAAGGGCGACCTCAGGCACAAGCTCATCTCACTCCTATGCGTGGCCTTCGTCTTCGGCATAGGCCTGGGCAGCAGGTTCACCTCCAATAGCATCATCGTCTTCCTCTTCATCGTGGCAAACGTGCTTCTCTATTTCCTTTCTGAAGCCGGTTCATGATTTCTAGGCTGTATCTCATTTGAGCCGCGCCCCGGAAACCGTGGTCTTTTTTCCTCGCCTCGCAAAGGCAGGGCGGAGGAAAAAAGAGTCTTGCTCTGGCAAGACCGCGGCTCCTTCTTGGTGCAGAAGCGGATTCCAGACTATATTCAGTTGCCTAAACGTTTATAAACCTCTTGTAGTTTTCTGGGATGCATGACACGACTAGCAGTCATCGAGAAGGAGAAGTGCAACCCTAATAACTGCGGCAACTACCTGTGCATCAGGTTCTGCCCTGTCAACCGCACGGGAAAGGAATGCATTATCGAGGGTGAGGACTTCAAGGCCAGGATACAGACAGAGCTGTGCACCGGCTGCGGCATCTGCCCAAAGCGCTGCCCTTACGGCGCCATCCACATCATAAACCTTCCTGAAGAACTTGACACAAAGATAATACACCAGTACGGCGATAACGGTTTTCACCTCTACAGCCTGCCTACCCCGATGTTCGGGAAGGTTGTCGGCATCGTGGGCAAGAACGGCATAGGGAAGTCGACTGCCATAAAGATCCTTGCTGGAGTACTAAAGCCCAACATGGGGGGAGAAAAAGAGGCAGAGATCGACCAGATAATCGAGTTCTTCAAGGGCAGCGAGGCCCAGAACTATTTCGAGAAGCTCAAGGCAGGAGACATCAAGGTCTCGTACAAGCCGCAGGCCATAGATCAGCTGCCCAAGCTGTACAAGGGCACTGTCAAGGAATTGTTGCAGAAGGTTGACGAGACCGGCCAGCTAAACGAGGTCGCAGAGAGGCTCGACCTGAACCCGGTCATGGACAACGACATCTCAAAGATCTCCGGAGGCGAGCTCCAGCGCCTGGCCATCGCAGGAACTGTGCTCAAGAAGGCCAACCTCTACTTGTTTGACGAACCTACGAGCTACCTTGACATCAAGCAGCGCATCCGCCTATCAAAGTTCCTGAGAGAGCTCGCATCTAAGGATACAGCAGTGCTGGTGATCGAGCACGACCTCATCGTCCTGGACTACATGGCAGACCTTGCGCACATAATGTACGGCAAGGAAGCAGCCTATGGCATTGTCTCCCACCCGAAGCCCACCAGGACAGGCCTAAACATCTACCTCCAGGGCTTCCTCAAGGAGGAGAACATAAGGTTCCGGGACCACGTGATCGCCTTCCCTGATAAGCCGCCGATAAAGGACAAGGCAAGGCCCATACTTGCAGAATGGCCTGTCCTTAAGAAACAGCTCGGCTCATTCAGCCTTGAGGCGGAGCAGGGCAGCATCGAGCAGCACCGTGTCATAGGCATACTGGGCGCCAACGGCATCGGCAAGACATCGTTCGTAAGGATACTCGCTGGCGAGCTCCAGCCAGACGAGGGTGAGATGAAGCAGCTGAAAGTGTCGTACAAGCCGCAATACCTCACTTCAGACAATTCCTTGGTGGCAGCAAAGCTAAAGGACGCAGCAAGGCATGAGGTGCAGCTCATGAGGCCGTTGGACCTCAAAGGGCTGATGACAAAGAGGCTGAACGAGCTTTCCGGCGGCGAGCTGCAGCGGGTTACGGTTGCTGAGTGCTTGGCCCGCGAGGCAGACCTATATCTATTGGACGAGCCATCAGCTTACCTTGACGTTGAGCAGCGCCTCGAGCTCGCGAAGATCATAAATGACCGGCTGCAGGACTCCGGGGCGTCAGCCCTCATTGTCGACCACGACCTGTTGTTTGCAGAGGCAGTCGCAGAGCGCCTCATAGTCTTCGACGGCCAGCCCGCAGTCCACGGTATCCTCAAAGGGCCTTATTCCATGGAGGACGGCATGAACACCTTCCTCTCAGACCTCAACATAACCCTCCGCCGCGATCCCGAATCCAAGCGCCCCCGGATTAACAAGGAAGGCTCGCAGAAGGACAGGGAGCAGAAGGAGAAGGGAAAGCTGTATTACCAATAACTCTATTTAATCGTTGCAAGCAGAAGGATAGTTATGGATCAGGTACATGCCTGGTTTCATGAATCATCTTTCACTTTATCGCGCTTTCGAGAACATCAATCATCCTGCCGCCGAGCCTTTTTGCGGCATCCACGCGCACGACGAAGAAGCTCACCCTGTTATTGAAATAATCCCTCTGCCCTTGAGATGCATCCGGGTCATACCCTTTCCGCCAGGTCTGGATGACATCCGCAACGCCTTTCGCTTGCAGCAATGGCGGGAAAAGGGGGATATCTGCCGCGATTTCCGGATTATTTCCATGATATGCCTGCATCGCCTCAGACATCCTCTTCCAGTCAACCCGTTCTTCAAGCTCCATCCCTTCAGTCTCTTTGTCGATTGCCAATAAGTCAAGTGTGTGCACAACGTCTGCAGCCAGGAACCCCGGCCGGATATGGTTGAGCACAACAAGGCCTGTGATATCTTTTCCTTTTGCCAGCAGTGATTCCCTGTTATAATCACCCAGGATATACCTCCGAGGCGGGGGAAGCCCGGAGAGGAACCCTGACCAGAATGCATCAGACTTTGCTGCAACTTCCTTTATGTACGGCATGGTGCCGAGGACATATCGGTCGGTATCGCTTTTCGGCGATGCAGGAAGCAGTCCCTCGAGGTTCTCGGCCTGGTCGACAAGAAAGGTTGTGAAGCGCGGCGGCTGGGCAAATCCTTCAGGATTGAAGCCCCTCAAGCCATTATGGCCGAGTGCAAGCCCCTGCATGACCAGCTCCGTGTTGTCAGGGTCTTTCCAGTCTGCGACATCGCCTGGAAGCCGGTCCATCAGGATGTACGCCGAGCCGTCGAATACCATGACGGTGCTACCGTTGCCAGTGCTGTAAAACTCCGGCGTAGGCGTTCCAAGGCCGCGCATGTGGACATTTGCATCCTGCTGGGCAAGGACCATCTCCGGCGTGTATTGCGGCGGGTATCTCTTCGCGACGCGCTGTCCGCGGTCGGTTTCCAAAGCCACGACTGTCGAGCTGCTGTGCCGCAGCGGCGACTGCCGGATTACCTTTATGCCGAATCCGTCTTCCAGCTGTTTTAGCTCATCAGGCGACATAATTCGCGGTTCCATCACCCGGCAGAAGACGGGATTTGTTAATAAAAGTTTGCACAGGGGGGGCTCTGTCCTGAGTCCCGGCTTACCGCCACATTTGCGGGCTGAATCTCTTTTCCCGCCCTGCCTGGCGAGGCGGGAAAAGAGAGGAAGCGACAGCCAGCGCGACCAATCCGCCAGAATTAGGACAGAGCCCACAGGGGGCAATATCAACCTGCCCCAGCAAATCCCCATAATGTTTATAAATCCCAGGATTTTTCCCCTTTTGGGTGATGGTAATGCCAGGTACTACGAATTATGAGCAGCCTTCCTTTTGGAGGGGTCAGGACGCTTTGCAGTGGGAGCAGCACGCAGCCAATCTCCGCAGCTATGAGAACATGGCCAATCATCTTCTCGATTCTATACAGGAAGTCAGGGATCTGGATAAGATACAGGACATGTACGACATTGCAGCCAGGAGCGGCATCTTTACCCAGCAAGCCCTCCGCAGGGTGCCGCATCTCCAAGTGAAGGCACTCGAATCGAACGAGGACCATCTGAGGATGGCTAAGATCAAGTTTTCCCAGACATCTGCAGAGGGTCTCTTTGACTCAATTGATAAGTTACGAGACGGCCATCCTTATCCGCCATTGATTGCAGAGCTTGCTGACATGGTAGACCTGAGGGAACATCTCACTGTCACGAGGAAGATGCTTGAGGAACATTTTATGGATGTTACATTCTCACATGGTGGGCCTCATAAGGTGAATGAGTTGGGGGACGGAGCTGGCCTGATTGTCGCCTGGCAGAACGCTCACTGGTGGAGGCGAGCCCCACCAGAGGGGGTGACTAAGGATGATTATCCAGCCCTTGTCATAAACAATGCTTATGAGGCTTTGGATGATAATGGCATTTTCGCTTTGAGCCTGACAGGGCATGACTATGAGTTCGGCGATGAGAAGATGGATAAGAAGCACATGAAGCAACGCCAGTTTTACAAGCACCTGATGATAGCGGCTAACGCAGAGGCGGGTAAGAAATTAGAGGAAGGCTGCCCTTATACTTATCAGAAAGGCGAGCTTGAAGATCTGTTAAGCCACGATTTCAATATTGTTAGACGGGACACCACAGAATTGAGGTATAATCCTGCCCAGCTCTTGGAGGTCTACCTGCTCTCTGCCCTAGGCCCTTTGAAGGATTCTGGCATGGATCAGGATGAGATTGAGGTCGCTTTGAGGAATGCCTTGCTGCGCACCATGCAGACCACGACCTTCCCTAGGGAAGGGATAGAGACCAGCATGCAGATAGTGGCGACCAAGCGTTAGTCCCTTTTGACTACTTTGAACACTACCATCCCCAATAGTATTATCGATGCGACGATCGCCGCTCCCACGAACCTGTTCGGCTTTGCCATAGGTTTGTCATCTGTAAGGATTATCTCTCCAGGATTCTCGGTCATGATAGCCTGAGGCTTTGGCTGCACAACTGCTGCCAGCGCTTTCTGTCCAACTTCTTGTGCCAGGCGCGTATTCACCTCAACAGTTATCCCAGGCACCAGGCTGCCGTCGCTTGTCTTGGGCCTTATGGTGATCGGGCAGGTTTCGTCAATGGCTTTGACGTTGAATCCAGCCTTGCTCATCCCTTTTCCCTTTATCCGAACCGTCTTCTTCGTGGGCTCGAAGCATTCGTCTTCCTCGAAGATGAAGCTTGTGGCAACAGTGTTGGGGTTGAAGATCGTAAGCTCCACAGTTGATTCAGCCCCTCTGTCCATTTCCCCTAGGTCGACCCTCGGAGGTGAGACCCCGAGGGTCAGGGCAGTTACCGAAGGGAGGAGAAAGAGCAAGATGAATATGCATCTCATGATGCCGCTCCTGCAATCAGCAAGCTCCCGAGATAGGCCCCGCTGGAAGCGTCATCTGGTATCCTCAGCTGCACGCTCAAGGGCACTGTGTGGCTGCTCTCCAGCCCGGCATCAAGGGTCTGCCAGCTTGACGATAGCGGCATGAAGACCTGGCTCATGTTGAGGTTGTAGCCGCAGGTCTCTGGCGGCAAATCCACATCCCCGTTGGAGAACTCTGCTCCCTTGACCTTCATGTCTAGCGGCACGTTGCCGATGTTCTTCAGGGTCGGCTTATCGGCTGTCCCGACATCATCATCCCCCCAGAGTATGTGCTCTTGTCCTGGCTCTGATTCAAAGCTCGTCCCGGGGCTGTCCAGCAGCAATGCAGCGACCTCCATCACCCCGACCCAGACCTGGTAAGAGGCGTTCTCTCTACCGACAGCAGTGAAGATGATTGATCGGTTCCCGGAAGCGTGATACGGCAGGCTCACCGATCCCGTGAACAGCCCGAGCGTGTCATTGTGCCAGTCAAGGCTGAGGTTATGCGTAAGATTCATGAATCTTGCCTGCACCACCAATCCCTCGACGCCATTGTATTGCATGGTGGCGTTCACCTCCACCTCTCTTTCTTCGCCTGGGAATGGCAGGACCTGAACGCCTTCGGCGTCGCTGTCATCCTCTACTTCGACTAGCAGGAACTCGGGCCCACTCCCGATGACAGTGAACTCGATGGTGAAGTTGCCTACATGCGCGGGGTCATAGACGAACGGGATCTCGAAGCTGTCGCTGTTCTGCGGCTCAGGGCTCCGCTCGAGGAAATCTGCCGAGTTGTCGTCTGTGTCCTGGCCGTTGCCTCCTGTCTCGTCCTCCAGGCCGGGCCTTCTCTCGATACTGTTGCCCTTGATGATTATAGGGTGTGGTGTGCCCTCATACTTGTTGTCTTCTATGCTGTTCGGGTCCCCCCAACCTGTTGCGTCTATGACAACATCATCGGCCACGAGGGCCACACCTGAATCTGAGTTGAATAATGAGATCGTTTCCTCATAGTCTGCTGACGGCCAACCCGCATCATCCTTGTTCTCGTCCCAGCCTGTGTCTGCGATAAGGTAGTATTGATGGGGCAGCAATAAGGTCCCTTCAGGTATCTCAGCGTCGGTGTCAGAGCTTTCGGTAGCGATGAGCCAGCCGGATATGTTCACAGGGTATTCTGTGGGGTTGTAGAGCTCGACGAACTCTCCGCCAGCGTCAGTGTTATTGGCCCAGAACAGCACCTCGCTTATCACGATGTTGTCAGCCAGGCATATAGGCAAGTACATCAGCAAAATAATGATTATTCCTCTTTTCATGTGCATCACCGTCCAAGGCAGCGGTCAAAATCCTTTATACGTCTTTTCGAGGCAAATCCGGAAATCCTGGGCCGTGGACCGGATAAATCATCCCTCGTCCCGCAAATCCTATCGCAAAGAAGTGTTGTGGCAATATTTTTTCCGGCAATCCTTCCAGAATTTCAGGCCCGTCCCCTGCTCTCTCCTTTGGTTATTCCGCCAGCAATAAGGTGCGCCACCCTCAGGGGTTCAGGTATGTTGCCGTGAGTGGTCGTTACCTCGATGATTGAGGCAGCCTTATCTTCCGTGCAGCCTGCGCACTGGAAGAGTACCTTGCCGGCATTGTTTATCTTGCCGGCTTTCTCGAGGCTTTCGAGCTGCTCGGTGTATCCCAACCTTTTCAGGGCAGAGACCATCTCTTTCAATCTCGGAGGTGACCGCATCACGACTATGACCGGCAGGCATGTCTTCTCAGAAAGCTCATGTATGTCGATTATGTTGAAGCCGGCAACCGCGATGCCTTTCATGAGTATAGCCCTGAGCTGCTCCTTGAACTTGCTATTGTTCACCATCGAGGCTATCTTGGCGGTTGCATCGGTGCCGTCAACATCAACATCGACCGAAAGAACTCCGTCCAGGAACTTGCCGCCCCTGTAAAGGACCCCTATTATCTTTGCCCTCTTGTCCTTGAACTTATCGAAGGGCGTATCATCTATGCCTAGGACCCTTATCTCTTCCTTGGGCATCTACTTGGCCACTATCATGGTGCTGGTGAGCTTGACCTCTGGCAGGGACCTTATGTTCTTCATGACGAACTCTCCCAGCTCATCAGAGGAGGCTATCTCGAGCTCAGCTATGACATCCCATTCCCCGAACAGTATGTGGAGGTCCTTGACTTCCTTCAGCGACTCTAGTTTCTTGAACACGTTCTGCTCGTTTGACCCTTCGAGGGTCACCAACACATAGGCTTTCATGTTTTTCACCTCAGCTTGCGCGCGAATGTCAAGAACCCAGAGTGCCCTATGCCTCTGCTCTTGGGCCTGACCTTGCGCTCGTTGACTTCCCATTCCCGTTCGATCAGTTCGCAGGTCTTGACATGGACAAACCTCTTGTCGAGAGACGAGACGAAGTCCATCACCTGCGGGACGCTCGGTGAGTATGATACGATGAAACCTCCGGACTTGAGGCACTTGCTGGCTGTGTCCAATGCTTTCCACGGCTCCGGCACGTCAAGGGTCAGGAGGTCAGCGTTGCGTTCCTGTACGCCGTCGTATATGTCGCCTTCCTTTATGGTAAGGTTGTTCAGGCCTAAATATTTTTTGTTCTTTTCCGCTATGTTCAGGAAATCAGGCCTGATCTCATAGCTCACCACTTTCTTGGCCACCCTGGCGAGCATGCAGCACAATGCGCCAGAGCCTGTCCCGGAATCTATGACCAGGCTGTCCTTGCCGATGCCTGTCTCTGCCATTATCAGGCCTATGTCCTTTCTCGGAATTATCTGCGGGCTCCTTGATATCTTGCCGTATAAGTCGATGAAAGAGGCATTGATGACAGCAAAGCCCTTGCCCATATTTGTCTCTGCATCACACCCTTCCTTCAGCATACCGGGGGCTATGAAGCCGTATTGCGTGTGGAATGCCTTGGCTGGGTCCTTGACCAGATAGCTCTTTCCCTGCCCGATTAACACTACCCCCATGGCCAAAGAAAGCGCCGAGCAAGTTTATATATGTTTGGATTCAGTTAACTTTATAAATCCTCGAATCCAGTCAGGGATAATAAAAGAGGCATGACATGAAGAAGATCATAATCATCATCACCGCAGCAGTGCTCTTGCTCGGGATTGCTGCCGCGCTGTATTTTCTGGTGCTGAGGGACAAACCAGAGCCTTTGCCGCAGAACGTGACCCTTTCCAACGAGACAGTCAACGGGACGGCATCTAATGTCATACAAGTGAACTTGACACAGCCGGACATCGACGCCTCTATCTATAACATGCTCCCGAACCCTAATGTCGAGCAGAAGCCCAAGAAGGCACCCGAGCCAGAGCCGCAGTATTTCTACAACATCACTGCGTGGGACATGGACGATTTCCTCTCTACCCTCGACAAGGAGATTCCAGGGATTAAGTACATTGTTCCGTTCGGGGTGAGGTACCTGATAGGCAATGAGACCTACTTCTCATATACTTCAGGGGTCTATACAGCTGTTTTTTATGACCCGTTCTGGATCATCCGGAGCAAATACACTTCAAAGGTGATGGAGTTCCCCGAATTGGACCATTTCAGGATGGGCATACCTATAACTGCAGACCAGTTCTGGGCTGAGATAGAGGACAAGAAGACGGATTCAAAGCTGATGTCTCTCTACCCGGATAAGTATGAAGTGTGGATGAACCTGTCCTGCAGTCAGCTGACCAGCTGCCGTGATATAATGGCCATCCGCTGCACCAGGCTCGCAGGTGAGGAGAAGGAAAGGCCACAACTATATGTTTGGACGCCGGTCGATGCTGAGAGCAGGCGTATGTATGATTTCCCATTCAACTTCCAGTCGGATTCTCTTGACAACCTGAGAGCCTTCGAGCGGATGTATTGTAGGCCCGTTTGAGAAAAATGGATGATATGGGGAGTTAATTATCCACTTTATAAATATGATAGAAGTACAACTAATTAAATGAATCCGAGTTCCTGTTGTAATCTTTCTTTACTTGCCTATTTTCCTAGCCAGAGTATTTGCAATCCAACACCCAGGACCAAGAGTAACCAAGATCCTTGGATGTGAAGCAACCAACCAATCCCTCCTAAAGCTAGGAGAATGGCTGGAGGACTTCTGGCTAGTATGTGTACTAGCGTAGTCATCGCTTTCCCTCACTTAATTATTCAAGCTCTCTCAAACCGTCATTTGAGTAGCGTCTCATCGAGCAGAGATCACTTGACAACGAGGAAGAAGATAGAAAAATTGTTATGTTTTTTGTGTACACTGTCAGGTAGAAAAAAGTGAGGGAAAGTGAATCCAAAGTGACGCTACACTAAGAATCCGCTTCCTCAGTTGAGTATAATATTTTTTCACCCTCTTTTAAATTATAACTTTATTCCACTAAATTATTATCTAGTATTTATTTCTTTCTTTTTTTTTATTGATCTAATAAGAATTAACCTCTGAGATCACAATTGAGGGTTCTATTGGGTGTACTGTTATTACAGTAGTCTGTTCTTCAGGTTCATATTTTACAGGAGAACATTCTTTATACGACTCTAACAATAGATTGTTATATATCTCAATTTTTTCATTATATGGTTCAATTTGAGTATTGTATGCCTCTGTAAATTCATTATATTCATCAATAAGATTATTATATTCATTTAACGTGGTATTATACTCTTCATATGCTGTGTAATATCCACTATTAAAATCATCAATTTCGCTATTTAATGCCTGTCGTTTGTCCTCAGCTTTGTTGTACAATTTTGTACACTGTGCATATTGTTCGTCGGTGATAATATAGAAACATGCACTATCATATTCATAAAGAGACCATTGATAATCAGTATCCATAATCCCAATCTCTTTATATTGATCGTCGTATGAATCAAGTATTGATTCCTGATAATCAACTTTATTTTCGGATTTATTTATTCGCTCTTCATATTTCATTAATTTTGTTGTAAATGGTTCTAGCTCTTTTTCTAACTGTATAATTTCTTTGAGTAGTTCTATTTCTTGACATTTGGCCAATTGCAAAATATCGGGTCCATATTCATTGCTCAATTCTTCCTGTTGCTTTTTTATTTGTGTAATTTTATTAAATGTTTTTCCTTCAGCTATTTCAATTATATTTGGAGTCGATTTTATCTCAATCTCATTTGCTATATATGGTACAATTCCAATCTGGCTTGGAAGAGTTGTTTCAATATAACAATAACCAGATTCATAGTTAGAGTATTCATCAGCACAAGCTAATCCAACGGACATATGCTTTTCATCTTCAAAATATAATAAGGCAACACCATACCCCAATTTTATTAATAACTTGGCTAACAGAATCGAGGTGTCTTCGCAAACACCAATTGAATGATACAGAGTTTCATAAGGATAATTCGTATTATACTCCAAGTCATAGTAAGGGTCAAGGTTAAAAAGCTCGTAACTATTTGCTTTTTCACAATTATACTCGAAATTCTGGACAAAAGAAACTATTGCTAGTACAACATTATCACTATCCTCCGAAGATATTTCTTCCTGAATGATCTGAATAATTTCATCCAATATTTTTTCATCAATTTTATTAGATAAGAAAATCCCATAATATTTGTCTAAGAATTCATTTTCATCCATATCTGATAAAGAAAAAACCTGCTTCTTACTTGATTGAAAATGTTCATAATAACTTTGATATAACAATAATGAAAAGTTATATTCTTGACAATCATATTCAAATATATATTCTGGTTGGTATCTACCACTTTCTTTTAGAGTCAATTGTCGAAATATATCCATCTCAAATAAAAGGGGGCTAATATGAATAATCAAACCCACAAATCCACCAATAAGTATAAATACAATCAAAGGGATAGGTTTTTTCTTCATTTTTTTAATTGCTCTTGAATTTCTAATATTCTCTCATGGACCGCATTTATTATTACTATTGGATTATTTTGCCATTCATTTTTTATCTCATCACTATAACCAAAAAAAGCCCAAGGAACTCTTTTATGAATTTCTTCAATAATTGTTTCGGAATCCTTTTTATTTCCAGATTTTGTTGGGTAACCGATAATATCTTTACCATCAAACAAATTGAATACTAATTCCCAAGTCGTTCCTGAAGGGATAAAATTTGTATAATGTCGTGTTTTCTTTATATATACCCAATATAATTGACTAAAATGAAATACTTTAAAGAATAAAAATGTTCTTTGGCATAACCATGAAGAAGTAATTATTACATTTCGAAATTCAATCTTATTCTTGCGCTCATTTAACTCTTTTACCAGCTCAAGTATGACATTTTTTTTATTCTCACTAAATCTTTTCATTTGAATAATAATTGGAGATTTGTTATAATCAAGATTTCTAATATAAACTAAGTAAAGCAAGTATCCAACTAATCCATACGCACAAATAGAAAAAATTAATCCATAAATAGTCATTAACAGAATATAAGTAATGAATCCAGATATTACTGCAATAAAGAGTGATATTATAAATAAATTTCGATTACACCTTTTAATTTCTTTGATTAGTATCTTGGGGGAAGAAGATTTCTCAAGATGCTTTTTCTTCATGGCTGTATTTAATAGGGTATTATTTAAAAATCTTATTAGATTGAGTGTTTTGTATAGTTACTATTCAAATAGTTCTCCAATATGATACTAATGTCCATTTAAGGTTATATGAACCATGTGTACAATTAAAGAAAAGAGCGGGGGGAGGGACTCTCGCTTGGTTTCGAACCCCCGAATAATCGCTCTGCAGGCGACCGCCTTAAACCGCTTGGCCACCCCCGCATATTTATTGATTAGTGTTGCTGGATTTATAAAGGTTTCTTCTTGCTGAAGAACAGCAGAATAACCAAGTGCAGCACTGCCACTATCACCAATTTCACAAGGGCATGAAGGTAACGGTTCATGAAAATGAAGTGAGCCCGGGGGGACTGTCGAAGCTGCGCTTCTCGGCCGTTGCCGCAAGCGTCAACTATTCGAACCCCCGATCTATTAAGCGGATCCAAGCTGATACTTGAACCCTCAGCTTAGAAGGCTGTCGCCTTATCCAGACTAGGCTACGGGCCCACCGATGCAGAAGAGAAGAAAGCTGTTTTTAAAGCTTTCCTTCTATCAGACCTTTCTCAGGATGAAGTTCCAGTATTCCTTCTTCCCTGTCTTGAAGGAGTTGTAGGTGGTTGATCCTTCTGTCCCGGCAAAGACCCGTAATGGCCCATATAGTATTGTCGGTACCAATCTCCTGATGAGATCCAGGCGTCTTCCGCTGTCAAGCTCCAGTGCTTTCACCACTTGAGGTGTTATCTGCTCCTTTTTCACAAGCTTGAACTGTGAGTCCCTCAACACCTTTTCCAGCCTGGGCACGTCGGTCCTATCACGGAAATCAGCCAACAGGAGATGCCCTCCTGGCTTGAGGATCCTGTGGACTTCGCTCAAGAACCTGTCCATCCCCTCATAAGAATGGGATGATTCAATATTGAGTACTGCATCAAAGCTCATATCATCAAACCCTAATTTCATCGCATCTCCCTGTGAGAAAGACAACCCGGCGGTGTCATATCCTTTATTACAGAAATCGATCGCCCTCTTACACCGGTCAATTCCGACAATTGACTTGGGTTTCATGTATCTGGCTATGTATGAGGCACCTCCTCCTCTCCCGCAACCGACTTCCAATACATCTTGGCCCTCTAGCTTGATGCCCTTGCCGACGTGATCATAGAGCTGGATGGGATACCGGTTGATCTCATCCTCTTCATCCAGCTCTGGTCTATCGTCGTTGGCATAGCCGAAATTCAGGAAGTTGATTTCAGAATTCTTGTCCAGCGAGCTTATGTAGGAATACCAAGTCCTCCACAGAGGTTTCAGCATTGTCTTGATGACCTTATTTTCCATGGGTAAAACTCCCTAACACTTCGTATACCGCCCCTTCCGGAGTGAGGGTGCTCTTGTACAGCTTGAAGGCTTCTACCAGCACTTCGTCTTCCGGGATGGTTACCTTCCAGTCCTGGTCCTTCAGCCATTTTATCCTGGCGAGGGTGATGTGGGGGTGGAACTTGCTGTCTTTTGGAGGCGCTGCCTTTCTCACCTGCTTGGCCAGTTCAACAACATCCTGCTCTGGCTTGATGCCGATCCATATAACTCGCTTGCCGAACATGCCTACCTTGTCCAGCTTGAATTTGAACGGGTCGAAGCGTATCTGGGACAGGCCTTCGATTATCCTTTCAGCGTCCTCAATTTCACCCAGGTAGCTCAGCGTGAGGTGGAAGCTCTTTGGAAAAGAGAATTGACCATGCCCCCTCAGCGCATCCTGAATATACTTTAATTTCGTGATCAATCCTTCTGGGATGTCAAGGGCGACAAATGAGCGCATATCCTCAGCTTATTTTTCGCCTTTAAATACCTTGCCATAACCTTTTTATAGTAACAACAATTCATTTAGCTGAATGAATCCCTTGAATTATCTCCGGCCGGTGAAAGTCATAGCAACAGGCAGGGCGGACGCTTCCCTGGTTGTGTCAACGAAATATTTGACGAAGATGGTAGAGCTTCATACCAATGAGCCGTTCATTGGAGGAGGGGTCGGTTGCGAGGAACGCAGGATTGCAGGTCCTCATGAGAACATGTACATTCTTGGCGCGGTTGCTGCTGAAAAGGCATTAGCCCAAGCTGGAAAAACATTAGATGAGGTGGCAAATGTCTATGTCGCCCATAACGGGAGCGATGAGTTTGTAGTGCCGCACGCATCAGCGATAATCACACACCTTATGGAGAGAGAAGGGAGGCCTGCAGTTGATATCGGTATGGGTTGTTCTGGCGGAATAAATGCAGTGATCAGCTCCTTTCATCATTTGAGGCATGAAGAGCTTTCAAATTTTGAAAGATACTTATTTTCCAAGCCAAAAGAAGCCGCTCCAGAGGATTTTTCCCCGGAAGATTTTCAAAAAGAATATCCTGGCAAGGTTGACCTGGTGATTGTTACGGATCTGATGAGCAGATATCCTAACTGGCGCAACAGGGTATTCTCTTCAATGGCATCTGATGCTGCAGCTGCAGTTGTTCTAGAATCCACCAACGGACTTGGAATGGAAATTTTGCACACAGATAGTGCAGTCTATGGTGGTCTAGGCCCTAATATTATCTTGCGTTCCGGCATGGAATCACTTGTAACAAGTTATGATCCATTGTTATTCGAATCCCCCTCCCATACAAAAAGGCATTACTTTGAAATGGATGGTCCTGAAGTGCATAAGTTTGTAATACGCACATTTGGAAATTGGCTTCCTAAAATTTGGGACGCTGTCCAAAAAGAGTTGGAGACAAGAGGGCGTCAACCGATGGATAAACAAAAAGTGCAGCTGGTAAGCCATCAACCGAATGATCGTTCCCTGCAATTGGGTGCACCTGCTTTTGGTGTACCAATAGAGAATGTATATAGGGAGGGCATCAGGCTGAGAGGCAATACCTCGGGAGCGTCTGCAGTCGTTGCTTTTGATTCGGCCAGAGAAGATCGATGGTTACTCCCAGATAATTATCTATTCTGGTTTTCCATGGGAGCAGGTTTATCAAGAGCAGCAGTCGTTGGTTACAACCAGATGCCTGAATGGACTTCGCGCCCGGAACCAGATGAATTGTTGATAGAGAAATATTATGAGCGCTGGATGGATTTTTTAGCAAAAGTTACAAAAGTGGAAGAAGAACAAAGAAAATTGCATCTTTCCACAAGATTACATTCTGATCAAGAGATAGCATTGTTAAATGGACTTGCATGGGAACTTAAGAAAGAAAAAGAAAAGAAGAAAAGAGGAAAAAAGGGAAAATAATCCTACTTCACATCCCTCAGCCCGGCCGTCTCCACGTAGAAGTTCGCTTCCCCTTCAGGCAGGTTGGGCGAATCAACGAGCTTGGCCACCCTGCTGCCCTTCTTCCCCTTCCTCAGGTATATCCTGAAGGTTGAGGCGTGGGCAACAACATGTCCGCCGATGGCCTGGGTCGGGTCGCCGAAGAACACGTCTGGCCTGGACATGACCTGGTTCGTCACGTACACGCAGAGGTTGTATACATCGGCCAGCCTGAGCAGGACATGCATGTGCTTGTTGAGCTTCTGTTGCCTTTCGGCCAGCGTGCCCCTGCCTACGAACTCGGCGCGGAAGTGGGCTGTCAAGGAATCGACCACGACCAGTTTCACGTTGAGCTTCTTGTCCTTTATCAGGTCCTCGACCTTCTCCGCCATAAGCATCTGGTGGTCTGAGTTGTATGCTCTTGCCACCTTTATGGCCTTGAGTGCCTTCTCCTGGTCGATTCCTGCTTCTTTCGCAAAGTCTATTATGCGCTCAGGCCTGAACGTGTTTTCCGTGTCGATATAGACAACCACCGGGTCCTTCTCCTTTTCCATCATCTGCACGCGTACAGACAACAGGTGTCCGATCTGAGTCTTGCCAGAACCGTATTCGCCGAAGGCCTCTGTTATGGCACCAGTCTCAAAGCCCCCTCCGAGGAGGTTGTTGAGCATTTCGCTGTCGGTCTTTATCTTCTCGACCTTCTGGCGCTTGGCCAGGATGTCTGTGGCGCTCTCGAAGCCCATCTCCAGCGAGTCTCTGGCTGCCTGGATCATCTTCCTGGCGGCTGCCTCGTTGATGCCTGCTGCGTCTATGATCTCGCCAGGGGACGCGACCGCTATAGACATCAGGGTCGTGTAGCCCACAGTCCTGAGCTTTTCTGATGTTGCAGCTCCCACTCCTGGGAGCTCTTCGATAGTCTTCTCTTTTGCCATCTGATTCACCTAAGCCGCCTCAGCGGTGTCCTTCATCACTAAGTGTTCATAGGCCTTTGTCAGGACAACCATAGCCTTCGGAAGGTCATTGGCTCTCATGGAGTTGCAGTTCTTCCAGTCGCCGGCCTTGTCCTTGTAGCACCTTTGCAGAGAAATCGTCTTGTAGCTGCCGGTGGTGCCGTCCTGCTTTTCCACTTCGTTCTCCCATACTGAGGCGCTGATGGCTCCAGCACGGAACTTTATCTCAGGCTGTTTCTTTTCCATATATATCCCTCCTTGCTATTCGCTTTTTCTTTCAGCACCCCTCGCGGGGTGGGAAGGCTGCTATAGCAGTGCTATGAAGGAATTCTGGCTGGTTTATATACCTTATCCGTGGATGTCCAGTGTCCAGTGGCTTATGCGCCTTGGAGGTGCTTGATCTCCTCTTCAGGGTCTATGTCCGGGTTGACCTTATTGGCCACAAGCTCGAGCCTGTCGAACATCTGGTTCTTGGTAACCCTGCCCTGGACCTTGATTATCGTGCCTAGAAGGTCTGTCTTGACCTGCTCGAAGGTCTCTGGCTTGTCCTTGAATCCCATGATCTCAGCCTTGGTCTTCTTGGTGAGCTGCTCTGTCTGGTTCCGGAAGAAAACAACTCTCAGGTTTTCTGTGCCGTCATCCAGGAATACGTTTGTCACGTAGGAAAAATCTGGCGTCACAGCGCCGTGCGTGGCGCACTTGAATGCGTCCCCTTCAGGCTTCGCTCTCTTGCCGCAGGTTGGGCAGACCTCGAAGAAGTTAGGGTCGAACACCTGTACTATGGTGCCCACGAGCTCTGCGTCGCTGTCGCTCTCGCTGAGGTCCTTGATGGATTTCCTTGTCGACTCAGGCTCTTTGACCTCTACAGTTACCCCTTCCGGGTTGATCGTCAGCTTGCTCCTGTCGTTTATGTGTATCTCCTTCCTGCCGGAGTTGTCCCTCACGTAGCCACCGATTATCTTTATTACGTCGCCCTTGTTGATGCTTTCCATGAGCTTTGCCTGGTCGTTCCACATCACGACCCTTATCGTGCCTGTCTCGTCCCCCACCACGAGGGATCCGACCTTGCCCTGCCTTTTGTTGCTGGTGAATTCCCTGACCTCGTGGACCTCTACCGCCTTGCCCACAGTCTCTACGTTCCTCATGCCTGGCAGGATGTTCTTTACCTGGAGCTTGCCTGTGAAGCCGTCCAGCAGCTTTATCCCTAATTCATTGGCCACTATGTGGGCTGCCCCCTCCTTGCTTATCAGGCCTGAGAGCTGAGAAGTCTTCTGCTTGATCTTGGTCTCTATGTCATCCTTGCTGAGGTTGCTGTTGTCTGTTATCTTCTGCAGTATGTCTTCATAAGGGATCCTTATCATGTCTCACACCCAAGAATCGCAACTCCGCCGGGCTATTTATGTTTTATTGTTTTCCAGAATGAGGATAATGAAAGAAAAATCATGTTTTGCAGCAGGCCCTGGCGCTCCCTGCATCGTCTACGCCGCAATCATTCATCCATTGCTGGCCTTCCGGGCAGGTGCCGTCAGCGGATAGTACGCATTCGCCTCCCGCACGCTTGCAGGTCTTCTCTGCCTTGAAGTTCTCGTCGAACAGTCCTAGCTGATTCACGGTTATCAGAGTGACGACCACCAGCACGACTATCGCGAGGGCCGCGATGACAATCACATTCATTGAGAGTCCTTGGCCTTTTTTCATCTTTCACCTCATGCCTTGCAGCAGAAGATGTCGTTGCCGCCATCATCGCTTCCGCAGGTACCGATCTTCCTCGGCACGTCTGAGGGGCACTTGTTGTCGGCTGGCGCGCGGCATTCCCCGCCCAGTGTGCTCTCGCAGAGCGTTCCAGGATCAGTCTGCCCTGCCCAGTCGTCTGTCCTGGTGATGAATATGACTGCCAGCACGACGAGAACCAGTAATGCTAGTGCGGCTATTATTATGACATTCATTGATAGTCCTTGACCGCGTTTCATGGGCTCACCTCTGTTTTAATAATGATGCATTATTCCTTGTCGGCCTAATATATAAAGGTTTTGATAGGTTCAACCGCACATCTTCAGCTCAACGAACATCGTCCCGGCAGTCTGGGTCTGCAATGGGAACCTGGCTGACTTCCACTCGTCGCATTCGCCGTTCGAAAGAGGATTGCTGAATATGCTAATTTCATCACTTGATACAGAATCGATAGTATACGCATCGAACTCGTATTCGAATTCCCAGGCATCCAACGTGCTTGTTAGGATAGGATCCTTGATTGTATTGGCTGCATAAGTGCAAACTGGGTCAAGTGTATCACCGCAGGTTACCTCGCTCCCGTCCGCGCACGCAATAAGCAGGTCCCTGAATGACATGCCTGCGCACTCGCTGTCCGTGTGGAGCAGGGCGTTGATGGTGTTATAAGCCAGCTGTGTCCTGGTGAAGTCCTGCCGCGGGCTCTCGCTGGGCATCAGCACGAACTTGATGACAAAGAGCATCCCTACTGCTATGAACATTATGACGAACGCAAGCCCGAGTATCTCCATCTGGGCCTTCATCTCAGCTGCACCCCCACTTTCAGCACTGCGAAGCTGTAGGACCCCTGAATCGGTGAGTATAGGGTCACTGGCATGTTCGCAGTCAGGGTCCTTGTGCAGTCCGGGCATGCTTCATCTAGTGTCCCATAAATGTGGATTTCATTTTGTGGGGGATCTACAGCAGCATAAATGATATCAATACCGACCTCTGTCGGCCCGAACACGCGGAAATACCCTACAGGGTCCTCTTCTGCCCTTGCTACGACCGCGTCTATCTTCATGCTGTCGATGCAGTTCGGCACCGGCACGTTGTCCTTGGTGCACTGCAGGTCCGGCAGGTTGAGTATCTTCTGCGCCAGCTCTATGGCCATGAGGTCCTGCTGCTCCCTGAACTTATCCTGGATCAGCCTCTGCTTGATGTTCATGTAGAACATCAGCCCTCCTGCAACGAGTATGAAGAATATGAATATCACGGCGATGTTCTCTCCCATCTTTATCTGGCTTCGTCTCATCTTAGTACAGCAGGGGGCAGGACTTTATCTGCAAGGCCCTGTTCTCCGCCTTCAGGCGTTTACCATTGTTGTATAAGTCTCTCATCCTATTGTTTGTTGAATCAAAGACAGCGTTGTCATGAATGGATTCCAGGCCGTTAGCGCTGGTAACGTAAGGCGATAGGTCATCGCAAGCTGGATTGGTCTCAGCAGTATAATATGTATAGAGCTCGTCTGATTTTGTTAATAGGGTTCCCGACACCTGCTTCATCCTCTCGAAGGCCCGTTCCATGGTGCACGCATAGTTTTCAGGCCTGTCAGCGAATATGGCTCCCAGCACAGAAGCCTCGCCGAGGTATGGATGCTGACCTTCTGTTATGAAGATACCGCTGTCTTTCCTATAGAACGTCACAGTCCCGTAGCTGTTGAACGGCGCCTGGCTGGGAGGTTCTTCAGTCTTGATGTTGACCCAGGTCATGTCATAATCGCCGGGAGTCAGGATATCTGAAGGGACTTCGGAAGTAGTAAGAGCATAATCCACTGTTATCAGCCTGACCTTGTAATGGTTGTAGTCAGTCAATGAATTTACTGTATCATCCCAGTTTATAGTCGTATCAGGGTTAGTGTACTGTTTTTTGATGTACTGCTTGGATATGTTCTGCGGG
>Ga0180007_10001761_pt1 | contig 27609 bp, 27 predicted proteins | sample MM_PC_MetaG_FD_121122 | JGI IMG/M metagenome (GOLD analysis project Ga0180007, IMG submission 121122) | Groundwater microbial communities from the Aspo Hard Rock Laboratory (HRL) deep subsurface site, Sweden - MM_PC_MetaG | ecosystem: Environmental > Aquatic > Deep subsurface > Groundwater... | reverse complement strand
CGGGCTTATGATTACGTCGAAAATCAACAGATGCACCACGCGTAAAACGAAAGGACGCCCAGTTCCGAACGAAGTGAGGAATTGACGCTTCGCGTCAACCCTTTAGGGCTGGGAGGATGTCACCCACATAAATCTGTGATTTTTGTGCTGTAAAATCTCTATTTTTGCCATACAGATTGTTTAAATGAGATATCTTAATAAAACTTTTGAAAAATTAGGCATTTTTGAAAATTTCACCTAACAAGTGGGAATCGTAAACCTCAACGAGAATAAATTTTCAATAGAGCCGCTCGTTAGTAAAAAATCACAATTCGAACTATAGCCAGATATATTTTCTCTCACCTACCCAAATTAATTCTATAAAATTAATTACTTTCCCTAATCAAACTCATACATCTCAAACCTAATCTTGCCTGTATAATTTCCAAGAGCAAAATTGTCAGGAACATTCAGTTTAACAGGAACAGAAACATTTTTCCCAGGCTCAACAATAAATCCTGATTCAACATCCACCAACCTCAGCATGTTTTCACTTACCAAAACCTCAACCTTAACAGGAAAATTATAATTATTATTAATTGTCACCTCTCTCTTTCCCCCGCCACTAGGATTTACCTGCCCAAATGTCAAAAAAGTATTATTAACATCAAATCCTATGCTCCCTACATCAACTTCAAAATAAACATCAAATTCCCTCACCCCAACTAGCTTAGAAGAATTAAACACAAAAACCAAAGATAAAACCACAAAAACCAAACTAACAATCAGTAATACATAAACAAAAGGATTATTTATTTTCTTCGCCACTTTTACCTTCTGATTTTTTAAATTTAACAACCAACCACATAACAAAAGCAATTACTGCAATAGCTCCTGCAATTATGGAAACAATCAAAAAATAGTTGACTGTCTTTACAAACCTCAGATAAACTACTTCCTCTGTAGTCTCTTCTCCATAATGCAAAACAATTCTCACTTGAACTTCTTCTCCTACCTCAAGTCCTGTTGTATCAAAATATCCGCTTAGTTTGGCTCTCTGCCATGGTTTTAATTCTGCAGAAGGAGTTAAAAAAGAAATTTCTTCCTCTGCTCCTAGAACAAAAACTTCTGCATATAACTCATCTACAGGATCATTCCACAGACTCTCAACATCAATAACAAAAGGATTTATCGTGTTCTTCTTTAATTCCCGAGTGTAGTTAATAATCCTAACACGCAGTTCACCAAGTTTAAAGTTGTCCTCTGCTTTAACCTCCTGCCCGCCGTCAGTTGTTACAACAGCAACTGCTTTGTAATTCCCAGCTCCAAAAGTAATTGTATCTAAACTATCTCTAATTGTAACAGAATCCACTCCGATTATCTCTTTCGTCCCCAATTCATATATCCCAACACTTTCATTCCTTGAATCAAAAATTTCAATTCTTGAATTTGTTGTTATCGCCTCTTCTCCTCTGCTGTAAATTTCCAGTTTGTAAGGAACTTCTTCTCCGGCATTGGCATTCTCTGCTTCAAATTTTATTTCAGCATATTTTCCAGGGTAGGGGACATAAACATCAATTGCTGCTGCAACAGATGCAAGTATGGATACTGTTCCGCTTGTCTCAGAAACAACTGGTCTCGCCCCTACAAATATCCTATGCCTTCCAGGAGTTTCAATTTTCTGAGGTAATTTCAAATGGACATCAACTTTCCCCGAACCTACTATCTTATCCTTATTCAATGTTATATAAATCCCTAACTCTCCCCATATGTAAATTTCAAGTTCCTGAGAAGGATTATCTGTATGAAAATTAAAATAAAAATCATCCTCAAAACCCGGCTCGAAATTAACGTCATACTTGGCAGGACTAACACCCATAGACGCCTCTACAAAAGAACTTAACACAACCAGAAGAAAACAAGCCAAACATAACAACCTCTTTACATATTTCATAAGCATCATAACAAAAAATAGTTTTTATAACTTTCCAATTTGTTGCGTTGTCCGGAGTAATGTGATTTCACTAAATTTGGGGCGGGGCAAAGGGGGTGGCAAGGGTAGGTTTTCGACGACAGTCGAATATCAGCCATGAGCAGTATTGTAAAAGAAGGTGACTTGTCAGGAAACCTTGGTTTCCTACGAAGTGGGAAAACGAAATCACCAGTATTTTATTATCCCTGACAACGCCCAATTTGCAAAGTAAGACCGTTAAACTAAAATCCATTAAAATATCTAAAACCATGGCTACTAACAAACAGACTGTAAAGAGACCACACCACAATACTCTTCTACTCTCTAAGTTATGCGTGACAAAACTACAATTATTTATTTCACTGTATGGTTAAACAAACCAACTTCCTCTAACAAGGTATTACATAAAAAATTAACTTAAGACACTTATGTTGCAGTTGCAGTTGCTGTTACAGTTGTAGACTTAGGAGTAATACTTGGAACTGCAAATTCATCAATAAGTACTTGAACATCAATCTGCAATTCGTCATGGGCATCCACATCAGTCTCCTCCCCCCATGATAAATCTTCACAATATAAATCACCAAAACCGAGACCGACAATGCCAGATGTATAAGTGCTAAACCAAATTGTACCACAACTAAGAGGTTCTCCTTGGCTTGCCTTAAATTGAAGGTCAGAAGTTCCTCCTCCAATCCAATCTTCACCAAGAGCCGCAACTTTTAGATATAAATCCACATCAACAGTTCCAATATTTCTAACAATAAAAGGAAGAGTATTCTGAAAACCAAAGCAAGTAATTGGATCAGGTCCATCTTCTGTATTTACAGTACAAGTAGTTTGGTCAGTTAGGGTATAACCTTCATCAAAATCAACAGGTGTATTCACAATTTGTATGTTTATGTTCTCAGTAATAGTAACCTCAACTTCCCCTGTTTCCACTGGACTCAACAGAATCCTCTGAAAAGTGTACACATTGTTCCAAGTTAAGATAAGTCCTATTGCTGCTACAATCACTGCAATAATTGCTATTGTCAATAAAGTATTATCATTTGATTTCATGTTTCATTTCCCTCTGGCGTGGTAATTGTCAAACTCACCTCGCCTCCAGTGCTATCAGGAACATCAACACAATCAACTCTATCAGCACAACCAGTCTTCCCAAAATCACCAAAATCAAACCCCATACTAACAACAATATTAATCCCAGATAAAATAATTGCAATAACCAAAAGAACCACCACAATTTTCCTGTTTTCCATCTTTGCCTCTTTTTCTGCCTTAATTAAAACCATTTACTTTATAAATGTTTCGCAAAATTATTTCTTAACGCGAAGTAACAACTCCACTTCCGGAAAACTTCTTTCTCAAATACAAAAACCACGAGATATTTGCCAACGCTAAAACAACAATAGCGCTGATTAAAAAAATCAACAAACCCTTGCTTATTCCACTGCTTGAAACCCCTGCTGAAATGACATAGCCTGCCCCGATAATAGTGATTCCGTCATCCTTAACCTCTAATGTTAAATCTTTTTTATCTGCCTTGCCTTCATATCTCAAAAACAAACTAGAATCATAACTTCCTTCAATAACCCCCTTTGTATCCCAAAACGCAAACATAATTTCTTTTTCATCAGAAGCCACGTCGTAGTTCGGAGATTTAAAGGTCGCCAAAATATTCCCTGACTCGCTGTAAACAACAATCTCTGCATAAGCCCCTTTTATGGTTTCACTCCAGCTGTTTTTGACAAGGATTTCAAATTTAGCAATATCCCCTAATTTAAAATCATTGACTTCTATCCCTTCTAAAACCAAACGTTTTTCTCCAACAATAAATTCCTTTTCAACTTTTGTCGTTCCTTCATCCCAAACAATTGTTACAACAGCTCTGTAAGGTCCTGGAGCCACACTGCTTGCATCCCAAACAGCTCTTAGCTCTGCTCTTCCCCCACCAGGAATAGAAACTTCATCTGCATAAACTGTGGCAACTTTTTCATTCAACGCACTGAAAACCTCAACACTTGCCTTAACACTTGTCAATGTAAACTCTCCCCTGCTAAAAACCGGAATAACAAACTCAACTTCTCCATTAGCTTTCGGCCCGATCACATTCATCTCTGCCTCTGCATATTTTCCAGGATAAGGAACGCGAACATAAACCTGGTTTAAAACAGCAACAGCAGCTCCAACAGACATCTGCCCGGTTTCAATAAACTCCTCAGGCAGCTGAACCAGCACAACATCAGCAGTATGTAAACCAGGAGAAAGCTCTTGAGGCAGTTTAAGAGTATAACTAACCTCTTTGGAAACCTCGTCAGCTTTCATGTTTATCACATTCTCTGGAATAAAGATATAATCCTTCAATTCGCCCTGTGCAGAAATAACAACACCAACATCCCTTTGTTCAGAATTCACAACTGTAAATGAAACAGTTTTCTCCAACCCTGGAACAAAATCTACCGTCGTCCTTCCAGGAAACGTTCCCAAAGCTGAAACATTCCAAAACATCATAAAAAATATCACAAACAATATCACAAACAATATAATCTTCTTATTCCATTTTGGGTTTAATAATCCGCAGCTCTGCTGCGTCTCAAAAATGGAATTAGAAAGATTCCGTCTCGAACCCGAGCGTAAATGGGCTACTGGATGGCGAGGGTTAGGAATCTGCTCTTTACTCATTTCAAACCTCCTGCCAAACTAAAACTTTTTTCAAACTCTCCGTTTGGTTTGTACTTATCAACATTCAAAACAGCATTATCTGCATTAACAACCCAGTAACTCCCGTCTCCCAGCTCTTTTAACATAAAAGAAACTTTTGTTCCTGTTTCAATCTTCCTAACTTCACTAAATCCGTCTCCCTGCAATTTCCAATAATAAACCCCTGGCTCAAGTGTTATAACTAAATCATCTTCAACATCATACTCTCTGGCTGAACCAAATCCCCTCTCAATATCAACTAAAATCCTGTTTACATTTTCAAACCTAAACAAAACCAATGTGCTCTCAACATCATCAGGCGGAGAAAAAGCAACTCCTTTTGAATAATTTACATATACTCCCCCACCGAGGATAATCAAAACAGTTCCAACTACCAAAATCAAATCCCAAATCAAAATTTTCTTCTTTTTCATTTTATACCCTGCTTGCGTAAAACGTTATTGTTGAACTTTTTTCTCCTGGAGTTTCCTGTGGAGGAACAGTAATTTTGATATCTGTTTCTACTGTGTCAGTTATGTCTGTGTAATTTAAGTTTGCAATTGCTAAAATTGCATTTCCCTCGCTTGGAAGATTTGTAAATTCAGTAATAGAACCTTCAAAATCAAATGAATTTATTGAATCATCAGAGATAGCGTCAATATCTACTTTAAACTGATAATTCTCAGTCGGATTTCCAAAGCCAAGACTTTCCCACAAATCACTGGCATCAATATCAACATTAACATAAACATTTCCTAAATTTTCCAGTAAAAATGGCAGTGGAATATCAACAGTTGTATCAGCAGATTCTTCTACTGCTAAACTTTCAAAACTCATCGGAGTATCCCATACTAAAATATCAACATTTACCATTAAATTAAATCTCCAAGCCCCTGCCCACTCTCCCCAATCAACCTCATCTCTTGCTCTTGCAGTCCAAGCATAATAATAATTATCCCCTACAAAATACTGCAACTCCCTTTCTAAAGTGTAGCAATACTCATCTTCACACTCTGCACTGGCCATTTCATAACAATAATCATAAGTGCCATCACTACATTCTGTTATTCCTCCAATCTCCCTTAAAGTGAACAAAACCAAAAAGTCATCTGGTCCATTTGGCGCACCATCACAGCTCCCGCCCAGTTCATGATGGCATGTAATTTCAAACTCAATGTCTTGTGTTGTGTCACCATTCAGGTCATTCACAAGCCAGTTAAAATCAGGTGTTCTGTCAATTAAATCCGCCCCATCAACAGGACTTTGCAATTCTACAATAGGGAAAAACCCCCCTTCTCCAATGCTATAATTTGTCCAATAGCTAACATTAAACACAACTGTTTCTTCATCCAAGTCTGTAAAGTTATAACAAATTTCTTCAGGACATAGATGTCCATTTCTCAATACCTTTGGATTTTCAAACCCTCTGTCTCCAATTCCATACAAGGTAACATTTGCGACCCTGTTCAATCCCTCGTTGTTATCAGACTCAACAACCGCAAAGTTGTCTCCAATTCTAACATCGTCACTCAAATTCTCCCCAGAACCACTAACTGCTTCTAAAAATTCTATTTTTCCAAATTCTGTGCTTTCAAAAATTATTGAACCATCTAAACTTGTGAAGTCGTACCTTTCCAGATACATGTCAATCAATTGAGTTCCATCAATTTCTCCTAAAATTATAATGTCCTGCCCGCCTGGGTCTGTGTTAGTCACACTTACATCTATAAATCTATTAGCATCTGCCAAAGAGTTAGAAATACCTATTGCTGCGCATCCGGGGGAACAACTAATAATCCCTGAGTTATCTATAATTCCACCAGAAAGAGTATTATTCGCACTTAGATAAATAAAAACCCCATATTTTACATCCCTTATTACATTGTTTATCATATCATTGTTGTTGATCGGATCGCTATCATCGCTACTTTCCCCCTGTAAAAATATCCCATAAACAAATGGTCCTATTATCTCATTTCCACCAATAAAATTATTAGCACTGGTTGGCATGAGACGAAGCCCTGCATTGTCTAATACCACCCCAGAGCCCACAACTGTATTGCCTGTAATATTGTTGTTGTTACCCTCAAAATGAATCCCATAAGCCGGATATACCTCCAAGTAATTATCTAAAATTAAAGAATCATTAACTTCCACAAAATAAATTCCATAATCAAAATTTAATATATTCAGATTCTTAACAGTTAAATTTCTTTTAGAATTTGCTCTAACCCCAAAGGTTCCTCCAGAGATATAATTCCCCTGGCCATCTAAAGTAACATTATCAGCTGTAATAGTAAAACAAATGCCAGCCCAATCGTCAATATCCTCCTGCAAAATATAAATCGTGTTTGGCTCGTTTAGTTCTCCACATTCCTCAATCAAAATTCCAGAAGACACATGAAACTGCCGCAATTCTGTCTCGTTTCTGTTTCCCCACTTATCCACTGCATATGCAGTAATAAAATGTGTTTCTTCCGACAAAGAATCAAAAAAAGGATCATACTGATTTTCTGAAGCACTGTACAAGCTTTGTATTTCTTCATATTTAAGAGTTCTATTAAACAACATCACCTCATCAATCAACCCGTTAAAGTATTTTGTATAGCCAGAATCAAAGGGCCCTCCAAGAGCTCGCATTGCTCCTATAACAAACTCTCTGTTAGAGGATTCCCCAACGCTTGCCCTAGGTTTGATGTCTAAGATTTCGCCATCTAAATAAAAGTTCACATTTACCGAATCTAAACTTGCTGTAACATGATGCCATTCACCATCATCCACACTTACTCCACTAGCAGAGATATAAGAATCATCTTCACGAAAAGCAAGATACCCTCCATAAACTTCAAATGACCATCCGAAAATTCTTTGTGGGATAGAAGAGACATCTAAAATATAATCACTCGCTATAACTCCATCTGTTCCTGTATTTATCCAAGCACTAACTGTAAATTCCCCACCAAGGAACTCCCCATTGTCCAATCCAGGCACCCTAATATCTCCTCCCACGCCATCAAATTCAAATCCTTTCCCCCAATAACCCTCGTCTTGGCTTGCACCTTCAAAAAATATTCCATCGTTTGAATAACTTGATTCGTCTACAATTCTATTAACCGAAATACTCCATATCATTTGTTCTTCGTACATTCCGGGGTTACCTCCTGTTCCTAAAAGGTCATATCTCACAGAAAGAGTGTCGCCAGCATTTCCAATACATTCTTGTGGAATAGGAACCCTCTTAATAACAGGCCCAGAAGTAAAAGGATTTGATATTTGCGCAATCTCAACATATGTTCCTCCATTGTCTAAACAATTAACAGAAACAGAAGAGCCAAGCGGAGTCCTTGTTTTTATTTCATTTATCACCCCTGTAACACCAAAAGGTATTATATAATCAACAAAAACAACACAATCACTCTCTCCACCAACAAAACTACTCCAATCTTCATCATAAGCATCGTCAGCACCAGAAGAATAAAAACAAAATCCTTCTGTACGTCCTGCATCTTCTGTGTCATCTGTTTCAACATAAGGCTCTCCTTCCACAACATCCATTCGCATCCACAGCAAAACATCCCTGTCAAAATCCAAAAATGTGTAATGCTCGCTAGAGTCGTTGCTTGATACATTTATGTAAATCCCATTAACACCCTGAACTGAATTGTTGCTCGGAGTCATGTCAGTAAAATTAATATCTGGATTTGCTAAATCAAAAGTAAAAACATCCATAATATTTTGCTCCTCGTTGACATTATTAACACGAACTTGCAGCTGTTCACCGAGATAATCTGCATAAACAGCATAGGGTAACTGAACATCCCTAACGCCCCCGGTATTTATATAATCAAGAAGCTCATTAGCTTCAGTATAACCTGTTTCATCGCTTGCCAAATTAAATTGCAGGTTTTCTGCTGAGTCGTAAACTTTAATGTTCGCACCATCTAGAGGATTTCCTTCTGTGTCATTTGCATACGCTTGATAATGCCATTTTCGTACAAGTGACGATTCTGAGTCAACCGATTCTTCAATATCATAGCTAACATTGAGAAAGACATTATTTTGAGAATACCACGTAAGAAAAACATCAAAATTATTAGAGTTTATGCTGCTATCTATTACGCGATTATTTACAAGAGGATTATTATAAAAACCATCAATAAAAAGACCAATGTCATTGCCTTGCATCTTAACATTTTCTATAACAGACTCGCGAGCAAAAAAGTTTATAGCTATTCCTAAATCATAAAAAACAAAATTCTTAAGAGTTATACCACTAACGATAGTAATTCCTCCAACATCAAATCCTTCTGTGCCTTCCAATTCTCCAGAAATTGAAAACCCCATTCCGTCCACAATAATATTATTCACATCGATAATGCTTAAGCACGCTCCTGAACCTGTTGACAAATGTTGAGTTAAATAATAATACTCTCCTTCTTGCCAAGCACTAAACCCGCATGATGAAATAGGCTCGGCGTCTCGCGGCGGATCAACAATATAATCAAATTTCACAATTCCATTAACAACTTTCAAATCAAAAACATCCTGCTCCCCAACCAAATTGTCTAAAAATATTTTATATTCTCCATCTTCGCTAATAATTCCAAAATCTGCAATCTTTTCCTCGCTGTCTTTTTCATAAACCTCAACACTTGCATTTCCATCCCCTCGAGCATAAATCGTAATGTCTTTATCAGAAGTTAAATTCTCCTCAAACCAAATCCGAATATAATGGTTCTCTGGAATTTCTACCCAAACATCATCCCTTTCCTTCACCTCCTCAAAAACATCTTCCAAGAAAATCCTATTTTCATCCAAATGCTCTGCTTTTGTAATAAAAATTATTTCAAATGTCTGGTTGCTTAAATGTGGGACAATCCATTTAATAAGACTACTATCAACACTTATAACAGAAACAAATTTTTCCTCGTTTTCCCAGTATATTCTAGTATTACCCGCCCTATCACTAAACTTTTCCGGAATCTCAACAAAAACTTCAACATTTTTGTATTCATGCCCCTGCATTTCAATATCAGGAGCAGAAAACATAACTCTCATTCCTCTCTCAGTTTCTTCCTCAAAGGTCTTAGTAACAGGAGGAGTGCTGTATTTAATAATGAGTTTATCAATTCCTTCTTTCGTAATTTCATACTCAAATACCTGGTTCCCAGAAGGAGATAATACAACTTCTTCAGGGCGGGAGGGCGGGACTCCTTCTCCAGAAGACAATTCAATTTCATTTACAGAAACAAGCTCTGCCTTCGCAGGAAGTTCAAAAGTAATTCTTTGTTGTCCTGAGACCACAATCTCTTTTGTCCAAACAACTGGCTCACCAAATTTAATTTTCTGCTCTTCTGGAATTTCTACAATTTCTTCTTCACTTTCCTCCGCTACTTCTCCAACCAAAATATCTCTCTCTTCTTTAGCTATAACCTCTCCTCCAGAACTAACAACCTCAATGTATAAAACAGAATCCTTTCCTGGAACAACAAAACCAAATTTCTCAATATCAATGTTTATTTTACTTCCTACAACATAATCAGTTGAAACAATAATCTTATTCTCTTCTTCATTTATCCTTAATACATCAGACCCAATTTTCACACCGTTTACATTAACACTATTAGAAATAAGTTCAGCTCCAACTTCACCTTGCTCAAACACGTATCCATAGTTTTCATCTGCAGTAACAATTCCATGAACTACTTGCGTTGTTTCTTCAGGAGATAATGGAGTTCCCTCTTCTTTCTCGTTTTGAATTTTCTCACTTTCTCCTTCACCTTTGCCAATTAAAAATATCTGCAAGTCAAACTCAATTTCTGGATAGTTTATCAAACTAACATCTGAAAGGAAGAAATTCTTTTCGTGATAGATCTCCTCTTCATTTGCTAATCTAACTTTAACTTTTGCATCAGACAATACAACTTCTTCCCCACCAATACTAAAACTAAATTCTCCTACAATCAACTCTCCTTGAGAATAAGGAGACAAAAACAAATCAAACCCTCCAGATTGAATATAAAAAACAAAACCCAACAGAAAAAGCAACAACAAACATCCAAAGAGATAGATTAGAGAATATCTTCTGTTTCTCCTACGCTCTTTTCCAAGGTAACTTGTAACGACCCTTCCATCCATTCTTTTATTTTCGTATAAATACGGACCGTATTTTTTCCCATTGCGATATGTATATTTTTTATGCACCAATGTAAACAAAAATGCCTCTTTTTCAGTAAGAATAATACAAAAAAGAACTTTATAAGCATTTCTCCTACGCTGAAACATTACAAACAATAAATATTTTTCAAGAAATGTAATCAATCAAGTTCTTCGGCTTGCAGTTGTTGGTTGACTACTTCAAAAACCCTCTGCTGTTGTCGGATTCTTGACATTAGCGGACCAATAAATCCACCAAAAGATTTAATTGGTCTGCTAGGTTTCATTCTCTTCAGACTGCTAGACCTTCTTCTTCATTTTTACTATTTGATAGAGCTTTATACCCAAGATTATAAATAAGGCAACGACAACAAAAACATAAATAAGCGTTCCTTCTCCTACTGTTAGCATCGGACTTTCAACAAGACACTGTGAAGGACAAGGTCCACCACAATCAACATCTTCCTCTCCTTGATTCTGTATTCCGTCAGAACATGTAGGGCATTTCTGGCATGGACCACCGCAATCAATCAAAAATTCACAAACCCCCCCATGACAATTTTTAATTTTATCAAAACAAGTTGGATTTTCTGTATAATGGCATGCCTGCAATCCGAAAGGTTTATTCAAAGCAGAACTGCAGTTATTCACATCGAAACATATCCTAGTTTGATGTCCACATGTCTCCTCATTAAAATAATTCGCTGCACATTCAAGTTGCAAGTTCCTGTAATCTTCTCCAAATAGCTCTCCTATTTCAAGACCAATGGCTGCGTTTTTGCAGACTGTCCAATCATCACAAGCCCACGTTGGGGTGCAAACACTACCACTGCCACCCCCACCCCCGCCACCCCCACCAGGACCAACCCCAGAGATAGAACAAGCAACATTTTCAACAGTTATATTCCACTGCATACTTGCATTACAATCAATTGAGTTGTAACAATCTAACAACCCGTCAGTAATTTCAACTTTTACTGAATGCAAACCAGAAACACCACACCCAAAACTATAATCAAAGGAATCAGATAAAGAACCTGTGTCAAGTTCTCTAAAAGAATCATCAACAAACCAGTAAGCATCTGGTGTTGTGCCATCAGGATCATGTTCAGTGATAGAAAAAACAGATGTGTCTGTTCCTAAAACACTTAAATTTAAGTTTGTGGGGGAATATGAATCAACAGAAGGTGCCCTATTTTGAGCAGTTACAGTAAAACTAAAGTTTTGGCAAGAGGTTTTATTCGTGGCATTTTGCGGCTCACACAGACTTATATTTTGGTGGGGGCTTTCTAATGCTCTATCAATAACACAAAGACTGAAATTATAAACTCTACTGCTATTGTCTGGTCCTAGATAAGTTTCATTAGCAGTAAAATTCATAACCCCGAAATTGCTAATGTTAAAAAAGGGCTCCACTCCATTTAGAAATGTTAAATTAAAACTTAAATTGCCTGAATTCTGATTACCATCTTCCTCGTCATTCACGTCAACGATTTCATAAAATGTTCGATTATCGCTAACTGTCCAAATAGTTCTCGTAACAATATTTTCAACTACTGGCTCATTATTCACTTCAATAATAGTAATATTTGTCATCTTTACATCAGAAGAACTTCCGTCTGTAGCTGAGATTTCTTCTTCATATGTTCCGTTTGTTCTACCCCTAACATCAGATTTGCTTAAGACTGGAGAGTATAATGTTATCTTCCTTGTCACCGACCCGGAATATGAAGTAGGGGAAATAAAGAAAGGGTTTTTTGGTGAAATATCTGCAGTTATATCCCCTCCATCAACATCTGTAATATTAAAATAGTACAAAAGTGCTGTGTTTTCACAAACAAAAATTTCATCATCTACACCCTGTATTTCTGGAGCGGAATTAGTAATCTGTGTATAAAACAAAACAGTTTCAGAAAATGTAACATTAAAAGAACTATTCGCATACACTACAACTGAATGTGACCCAACCCCTGGATGAATCGTGATGTTCGGTGTAAAAATAACACTATCATTAAGAACAACGTATGGCTCAACCTCCAAATTTGTCAATGTAAACCACCAAACATCAGGAGTGGAATCAGCAGAAACATTCAATTCAATTGCTATTTCATCAGCAGAATTAAACTCGTAAGTAATATTTTTAGGGCTATCGACTGTTATATTTATAGAGGCCACTACATTAATAGAAACATTACTATTGCCCAGTATGGCTTCTCCAGTAATAGTTTCTCCTGTAATCACTTCACCAGTTATCGAATCTGCTACAACAAGAGAAAGAATCAGAAGAAGAGACAATACTACAAAGCAACAGCTAAACAAAAAAATTAAACCTTCTTTTTTCATACACTCAAACGTTAAACCAAATATTTAAAAGTTGCTAGAACCCAACTTATTTAAATAAATCAATACTGATAAAAAAATGAGAAAAAAATTTATAGTTCTAAGCTTGGTTTTGGTTGTCTCGCTACTAATTTCCTTAGCATGCATTGTCATCATAAACAAAAATACAAGCACTTCTCCTCCAACAACAGAAATTCTAGAAGTGTGCAAATCAGTAGTAAACAACGGTCCTGGCATCAACGTATTATTCTTCTCTGATGAAAACACGGCTCAAAAGTATTCTGATTACTTCCTTAGCATCGCTCCTTTTAACAACCATAAAGAAAAATTCAACTTTTTTTACATTGACAAAGATGCATATGAAGTTCAGTGTGAACTTTACAGAGGAATTGCCCTTTACTGCTATTCAAAAGAGTTAATAAAAAAAGCTGCCTCCTGCCCTTACGATTATATTGCCGTCCTTGAAGAACAGCCACGTTCGATACGAAGTTCTGCGTTTAAAGGCGTAATGAGTCTAAACTTGAAACATCCACTATCTGTACTTGCTCATGAGTTTGGCCATGTTTTTGATAACTTTGCAGAGGAATACCCTGCTGAAAACGCTAGGATTCCAAGAGGTGCTGAAAATTGTCAAAAGAATTGTGAATTTAACAAATTCCCTGGAGAGTTTGATTGCCATCAAGGCTGCACAAAAGAATCATATGACAGAGAATTTGAAAAAGGATTTATGAGAGACCTTGGCGCAACAAGATATGGTCCTTATGATGAACTATTACTTGAAGAAGAAACCATGGAACAATATGAAGAAAAAAGTCAGAACACAATAACAGGAAGTGCTATAGCTGAAATTGAAATTGCTTGTTCTCAACAAGAATACATTTTAATTGAAGGGATTTATGAAAAAAACAATATTGAAATAACTTCAAAAGAACTCCTGCCTGGTTGCGCACCTAGAGGAAAGCGCGACGGTTCATTATATTATACTGTCTTAAATGAAAACCAAGAAGTCCTAGACACTAATTCCTTCTACCCAGAACAAATATTTATAACAGACTTTACAGAAAGTGGAGAAATAAGTTCTCCCCCAGAAGAAAACACTCAAGAAAATTTTATTATCACCACACCAGCAACTGGCCAAGAAGAAACATTAGAAATATCTGACGAAACCGGAGAAGTAATAGAAGAAATAAATTTGCAAGATGCAGGAGCAAGACCATGCAAAATATAAATTTATGGTGGGCGAGCGCGCTACGCATCACTAGTATTAAACCAAACAAGATGCGTGGCCGCAAGAAAGGTGGGACACCAACTTCCCCATTCAATAAAAAAGGTTTAGCAGAAGTAGTGGGAACTTGGGCATTGGTAGTTATTACTGTGATTGCTGTGTTTTTTGCATTCAACAGTGTAATAAAAGTTATGGGAACAAAAGCAGATATTCAATCCTCCCCAGAATTTAATTGCCTTGAAGTTCAAACAGCCCCAAATCCAGAATTAAAAATAGAAAAAACCTGTTACAACACACAAACAGGAGATGTTGAAGTAACAGTAAAGCGCAGCCTCAAAAACTCTCAAATCAATTCACTAAACTTTGTTTTCTCAGATTCAACATTTTCTTGCTCAGATTCCTGCGGTCAAGGCGTCTGCACAATTCTCAAACAAGGAACAACAAAAACATATTACATTTCATTTGAAACCCAAGAAAAACCGCGTGCAGTAACACTTTTTGCAGGAAGTTGTGAGTTGGATGAGAGGGGTGTTGTTGAATGCTGAGAGTTATACCCTGAAATTTAGAAATGAACATTAGGGATAAAAGAAGTTTTTCTTGAACGAAGTGGAAGAAAAATTTGGGCGAAGCCCGAGCCGAGGGCTAAACCGTATATCCTTTATTATACGCCCTGAGCGTAACGAAGTGGAGCTCAAACGCAGAGGGGTGCGGAGTGAAGCTGGGAAGTTCAAAAAAGATTTTTCTTTCTCATTCATTTGATAGGCTTTCTTCAATTCTTATAAATTTGATTTTTTCCGTTTTGAAAAAATTAAGAGGGGTTAGGGGTGAATTTCACTTTTTACCTTTCTTATTGAATAATTGTTCTGCTGGGCAACCAATTTCTCTTTGTTTGCAAAATTTACAAGCCAAAGAGCCTCGAACAAAACTATTTCCAGCAGAAGTAAGAATTGCTAATAACACAATCAATAGTAGGATTAACCAATTGAAGTTAAATATAAATAATGCTCTTCCTACAAATAAGGGGATTATTGAAACAAGAAAATCTGGGAGTATTTCTTTCCAACAAGCCTTCTTCAACATGTCTACTCATCAAATTCCCGATGAAGCTAACTATTTAAATCTTGTTTTTTGATTTAGGTTCTTGTTTACTGGTTAGGTGCTCTGGAACTTCTTGATCTCAGCGATTTCTTGCAAAACTCTTAATTCATTTGCTGTTAACAAATCTTTGTTTTGTTTGAATTTTTTGAAAGCTTTTTCGTTGATGTCAGAATAAAGGAAGCGGATTTTTTTGATTTTTCTTTCAAAGTTCACGCCAGGCAATGCAACAGCGATTTCCTGTCCTTCTGAAGCTTCTTTTACAGATTCGCGTTCTAACTGCATTGATTTTACCCTTGCTATGCTTTCTCCTTGTTCATCAATTAATGGCAAGCCAGTTGTTAATTTTCCTGCGAGGACTTTAACTCCGAAGATTGCAGGGTTTAAGTTTCGGAAGACATATTGGTGTAGGACTTCAAGCTTACATATTTGGGCAAGTTCCATTAAGCGGTTTTTTTCAATTTCTGTCTGTTTTTTTGTGCGCCATTCTTGAAGATCTTCAATTAATTTGTAAACAACATCGTTTGTCAGGACTTTTATTTTTTCTGTTTCAATGTCTTCTTCAATGTTGACATTGAATCCAAGAACCACTGCGTCCAAGGGGTTTATTTCTTCGTTGGCGCGGGCAGAGACAATATCTGATTTTTTTATGTTTCCGATTCCTGCTTTTACTACTTGGACGTTCTCCTGCTTTAACAAAGTAAGAAGGGCTTCTAAACTTCCTAATGAATCGGCTTTGATGATAATTCCTTTTTTGCTGAGCTTAATTGTTTGAGAGAGCTCTTTTTTGAATTCTTCTTCAATTTTATGCAAGTTGTTTTGGATTTTTTGAAAGGGCATCCCAGGCAAGATTCCTTCCTTGTTTGTTAAATTAAGCCTGATGCCTGTTGCAGCTGTTGTTTTTTCAATTGGGTAGTATTTAAATGATAATGGCTGGATTTCTTCGATTGCGCGGATTTTTGAGACAATCAAGTTAGAGAAACTTGCTATTGCGATTTCGTCGCCTTCTTCCAATTGGCCATCGTGAAGGATTGCTTCAATGCATTCCATTGATTTTTCTTTTTTTATTTCTAAGATAACTCCTTTTGCTTCATCTGAGAGTTTTAATCTTTCTTGAAGGAATTTTTGTGAAAGACCACAGAGAGACAGCAAGAGTTCTGGAATACCTTGTTTTGTTTTTGCAGAGCAGGGAATGATTGCTATTTTTTTTGTGAAATCTTTAACGTCGTAAAATAGGTCTGAGTTAAAGCCGTGTTCTGATAGTGCTCCTTGAAATGTTAAAAGTGCTTCTTGGAATTCCTGGGAAACATGCGAGGCTTGGGATTCGATTGATTCTTTTAATGTTTTGTTTTTATCGGTCTGCCAGCCAGAGATTGTGTCTAGTTTGTTTAATGCGATGAGAAAAGGGGTCTTATGGGTTTTTAGGATTTGCAGGACTTCCTGAGTTTGGGGCTTTATGCCTTCTTTGATTGCTATAACTACAATTGCTAAATCAGCCAGAGACCCGCCGCGTTTTCTTAGGTTTGTGAAGGCTGCATGGCCTGGCGTGTCTATGAATAGGAAGCCAGGGATTTCTAATTTTATGTTTTGTTTTTCTAAAAATGGACAGACTTTTTTTATTTGTTCTAAAGGGTATTTTGTGAATGAGATTTTTTGTGTGATGCCGCCTGCTTCGGTTTCTTGAACAGAGCTGCCTCTAAAACAATCCAGGATTGAGGTTTTCCCGTGATCTACATGGCCTGCAACCGTCACTATTGGTTGACGGATTTTTGCTTCCTTTTCCATTAAGAAATGAGCCTGAGAAGGGTTTAAAAGGTTTTGCTTTTTGTAAATCAAATTTTTTAATTGAACACATCAATATTAAAATAATAAAAAGAAGCTTCCTATGTATCCTGCACATGGTTTTGGGATTTTGAAGGGTTTTTGTTGTGATTGAAAAGAGATTTTCATGAGGCGAAATCTTTATTAACTGTTATTTTTAAGGTGCGGGAATGGAAAAGGCAGAAAAGATGCATGGAGAAGAACATGGAAATGATATTTTGGACGCGTTTGAGGAAGATGCAGAGGTAGAGGAATCTGAGTGAGTTGTTTGGTTTAATTCTTAAGTGTATTTGTCAACATTATAAAATAGTAACTTTTAAAAGTCCGAATCTTTTTTCCTGAACATGGCGCGTAAAATAAAGACATATCACTTGAAAGAAGACGATCTAGAAGCAAGGATTCGTTATGACAATGAGATCTCAGAAGGAATTGCGAATTTGGATTTTGTTGGACATAATGTGAGAATTGTTCTAGGCGATGGGGAAGAGAGAGTTGTTTCAAACTTGAAGCTGCCTGCTAGGTACTTTGTTAGGATTTCTTGCTCAGCTTTGCTCGGTAGGAGAATGTTAAAAGATTCTGGATTAGAATACAGGGAATTGTATGAATATGCAAACGGAGAGAGTATTTGGTACAACAAGGTATTGCTTGAAAAATTATTAAAGGATAAATTAGAGAATGTTGAGAGCGTTGAGATTGAGCCGGTTACATAGCCTCTTCTTTGATAGCTGTGTTAGAAGGGGGAGAATCCTCTTTTTGCTCGGAAGACGTTTCTGTTTCAGTTAATGTGGCCTGCTCCCCTGTTTCTTCAAGATCTTTTTCATCAATAGAATTAATTGCTGCTTTGAAAGTGTTGAAATGTTCGGCTGGAACTCGTGTTCCGGATTTTGTAAACCCTGTGTAACGCTCTGATTTAACAAACTCGCGGATTGTAAGACCTTTTTTTCCTCCAAAGTCGTCTATTCTGATTACTATGTCTGTATCTGGGTTTTTTGGAATTCTGTCAATATCTTTTTCCATCAAATGGCTGAGCGAAAGGTTTTATTTAAATGTTAGTGTTCATTATTTAGTTATATTGGAAAAGGGTTGTTTGGAAAGTATATACTGTGAGACATAAACACTGAGTATCGCTGTTTATGCCCCCCAAATATAACAAGTGACAATCTGTTCAATTATTTGAATCACTTGTTATAATGTGGGAAATATAAGATTTAAAGTAGATATTAAATGATTTAGCGTGTAAAAAGTATTTTAAAACATTATTTAGAATCCTATTATCTGAAGCTATTTAGGTGAATCAATGTAAATAGCTAAGTTTATAAAATTATTTATTGTATTGAATTATGAAACCCCTACAAATAGGAAGCCTAAAACTGAAAAGCCCTTTAGTTCTTGCGCCGATGGTAGATGTGACTGATCTGCCTTATCGATTGCTTTGTTGCAGGGCTGGGGCTGCGCTTGCTTTTACAGAGATGATTTATGTCGATGCTCTTCTCCATGAGAATAAGAAGACTTTGAATATGGTTAAGACGTGCAAAGAGGATTCGCCGCTCGGATTACAGATTACTGGCGATCGGCTTGAGGAGTTTGAGAGGTTTGTTTCGCGTAAGGAATTATGGAAGAAGTTTGATTTGATTGACTTGAATTGTGGCTGTCCATCTGATAGGATTGTCGGGAATCAGGCTGGTTCTTTTTTATTGAAGGAGCCTGAGAAAATAGCTTCAATCATAAAGATACTAAAACTAACAAAGAAGCCAATTACAGTGAAGGTGAGACTTGGGTTTGATAAAAATAATGTTTTAGAAGTGGCTCGGATTGTTGAGAAGGCTGGGGCTGATGCGTTGACTGTTCATTGCCGGTTGGTTAAGGATGGGAATGACAAGAAAGCTAATTGGTCGTGGCTTGGACGAGTTAAGAAAGTTGTTTCTATACCTATTATTGGAAATGGTGATGTTTTTAATGGGGCTGGTGCTAGAGCGGTTTTGGATTTGTGTGATGGGGTAATGGTTGGCAGGGGGGCGATTGGGAATCCTTTGGTTTTTACTCGTATACTTAATTATTTGGAGAAAGGGAAGGAGGAGGATTTTGATGTTGAGAAAAATTTGGAGATATTTAAAGAATATTTGAAGTTGGAGAAGAAGTATTACGGGGAGAATGTTGATCTTGGCAAGGTGAAGTATGTTGGCGGTAAGTTTTTGAAGGGGTTTAAGGGTGTGGCTAGATTGCGTGGGGAGTTTCATAAGTTGAAGACGATAGAGGAGATTGAAGGTTTTGCGCGTGGTTTACAGAAGAAAATATAGCCACAATAATATGTGAGGCACGAAGCGCCGAACGCCGCCGGCATTAATGGTGAGAAGTGCGGGTAATATTCCTTATACGAAAATTTAAAAACCAAGAAGAATAGGAATCATCGTGCCCCTGTAGTTTAGTGGTTAGAACATAGCCCTGTCGCGGTGTGGACAGAAAATCCGATATCGTCAAGGGAGAAGACATCGGGGTTGCATATCCCTTCAAGGGTGTAGACAAGAAAAACCAGGATGCCCTGGTAGTTTAGTGGCTAAAACACGGCCCTGTCGCGGCCGAGTCCCGAGTTCGATTCTCGGTCAGGGCGTAAATACATTTTGGTATATTAGAGTGGTGGGTTTTCATAATCGGTTCAAGAAGCTTATAACTTCTGCCGATTTAAAACCATCATGAAAATAGATCCCTACGGACACAAAGAAAGATACCAAAAATGGAAAGAGCGCTCAAAAGAGGGCATCAAGGATATTTCTAAATCAAGCTCTGATTTAATTCTGAGATATGTTACAGATATGGAGCATGGACTCAATGTTTCTGCAACAAGCGCCAAGGGTTCAAGGAGTTTTATGGGATTGATAATTCCCCTAAAATTTTGAAGAACAAAAAATAGCTAAAATCTCTCTCAGTTATCCCAATCCCATCAGTTCTAAAATACGCTCGCAAAAACTTCGTAGATCCCAAACGTTAAGTCCAACTTTCGCATTACTTAAAAAAGAGATAATGCATACAAAATAATCGAAAACTTTAAATATATATTGGCGTTTGTCAATATGTAATTTGGAGATGTTGAAATAAATGAAAATGAATAAAAAGATTATTTTGTCGTTGATGTTTCTTTTCTTACTCACTACGTTTGCAAACTCTGTTTATTCAGAGGAAATTCAATCAGAAGAAGTCAATATTTATTTCTTCTGGGCACATGGCTGCCCGCATTGCCAAGACGAAAAAGATTTTCTCAATACCTTGAATCAAAAATATGACAATCTTGATATTCATGGTTTAGAAGTCACAACAAGCAAAGAAAATGCGGATTTACTCAAGAAAACAGGCAAGGAATTAAACGCAGATGTTTCTGGAGTTCCTTTTACTGTTGTTGGCGAACAATATTTCAGTGGCTGGTACAACGAAGAAACAACAGGTAAGGCTATTGAGGATGCAGTTAATTGTGTTATAGAAAATCATTGTCAAGATGTTGTAGGAGAATTAACTACTCCGATATCACAATCCACCCATACTCAAGGTGGAAAAGCAATTCCTGAAAGATTAGATTTGCCCATTATTGGAGAAGTTGAAACAAAAAATCTGTCTCTCCCGGTTTTAACAATTATTATTGCTGCATTGGATGGTTTTAATCCCTGCGCAATGTGGGTTCTCCTATTTTTAATAAGTTTGCTCTTGGGTATGCAAAGCAAGAAAAGAATGTGGGTTTTCGGAACCGTGTTTATTGCTACTTCAGCATTTGTTTATTTTCTCTTCATGTCAGCTTGGCTTAATCTATTTTTATTTTTGGGTTTTGTTTTTTGGGTCAGGTTAGCTATTGGATTTGTAGCATTAGGGGCTGGAATTTATAATATCAGAGAATATTTTACCAATCCTGCTGGAACCTGCAAGGTAACTGGAACACAAAGAAGACAGAAAATTTTTGAGAAATTAAAAAAGATTGTTCAGGAAAAACATGTTTTGTTGGCATTGCTTGGATTGATAGTTTTAGCTTTTGCTGTTAATCTGGTTGAATTGATATGTTCGGCTGGGTTGCCAGCGGTTTACACCCAAATACTTACATTGACTAATCTTGAAGGATGGCAATATTATTCTTATTTACTCTTGTATGTATTTATTTTTATGCTTGATGATTTATTTGTCTTCTTTGTTGCAATGATTACTTTGCAGGCAGTAGGAGTGACAAATAAATACGGCAGAATCTCGCACATTGTTGGAGGGATAATAATGTTAATAATGGGGGCATTGCTAATCTTTAAACCTGAATTGTTAATGTTTGGATAAAATGGATGAAACACTAAAAATAATAAAAGCTCTTTCAGACGGAACGAGATTAAAGATAGTTGAATTTCTTTTGGATGGGGAGAAATGTGTTTGTGAGATTTTTCCTCATGTTAAGAGAACACAATCAACAACATCAATACAACTGGGGAAATTAGAAAAAGAAGGAATACTAAAATCAAGGAGAGAAGGAAAAAAGATTTTTTATTCTATTAAAGATTTGAGAGTGTGTGATGTCTTTAAATCATTAGGAAAGAAACCAGGGAAGATTTTGAAGAAATGTTGTTGCGGAGGTGCATGCAAATGAAAATAGAAATACTTGGAACAGGATGCTCAAACTGCAAAAGACTTGAAGAGAATACTAAAAAAGCATTAGAAGAAACGGGAAAGAAAGCAGAAGTGGTTAAAGTCACGGAAATTGATAAGATTGTAGAATACGGCGTGATGTCGACGCCGGCGATTGTAATTAATGGTAAGGTAAAAAGCCACGGAAAAGTTGCGAGTGTTGGGGAGATTAAGGAGATGTTGAAATGAAGTTGAAGAAAAAATATCTTTATATCGGAATATTTGTTTTAGCTTTGCTGATTTTTATTGTTCCGAGATATTTTACTGGAAATGTTGTTCTTGATAACCCTGCTAATGTGAATGTAGACAAGCTTGAAATCTATCATTTCCATGGAACCAATCAATGTTATTCCTGCAAAACAGTCGGAGCTTATGCAGAAGAAACTGTGAACACTTATTTTGCTGATGAATTAGAATCAGGAGAAATAGTATTTGGCCATGTGAATGTAGATTTACCTGAAAACAAGGATTTAGTAATTAAATATGGTGCAACTGGTTCGTCTCTTTGGCTTGGAGCTTACAATGGGGAAGAATTCAAGGCGGAGGAGAATGTTAATGTTTGGTATAAGATAAAGGACAAAGAAGACTACCTGGCTTATCTTAAGGGAATTATTGAGCAGAGACTTACTGGGGATTTTAGTTAAATGGAAAAAAAGATTTTAGGGCTGTTGTTAGGATTTTTAGCAGGAATAATTGATTTAATTCCAATGCTCATTCAAAAATTGACTTGGGATGCGAATCTATCTGCGCTTAGTTTGTGGATAATATCCGGTTTTTTGATAGCTGTATCAAATCTTAAGATGAAAGGATTTATCAAAGGGGTTGTAATCTCTTTTTTAGTTTTAATCCCCGCCCTGTTTCTTATTGGGTGGAACGAACCTTTTAGTTTATTGCCAATAATAGTAATGACTTTGCTCCTTGGTTCAATCTTAGGATTTTTAATTGAGCGGTGGGGAAAATAAAATGAGTTTTATTGAGTTTATGGAAACAATGGGCACAAGTAGCATCCCAATAGTTGCTGCTTTCTTTATCGGATTAATGATGGCAATAAGTCCGTGTCCATTGGCAACAAACATAACAGCTGTGGCTTATACCAGCAAAAAGATAGGCAACAGTAAACACACGATGCTTGTAGGATTTCTTTACACCTTGGGCAGGATGTTTACTTATGTTTGTCTTGCCAGTTTAATAGTTTATGTTGGAATAAATGTTCAAGCAGTTTCATTATTTTTACAAGAGTATGGAGAAAAAATTCTTGGTCCATTATTGTTAATTGTTGGGGTTGCAATGTTGGGCGTATTAAGATTACATTTCTTTAAATCAGATGGCAGATTAAATAACCTAAAAGAAAAGCTGGCCAGTAAAGGTTTTTTAGGAAGTTTTTTGCTTGGCGTTATATTCGCTTTGGCATTTTGTCCGTTTAGCGCGGTTTTGTTTTTTGGGATGCTCATCCCTCTGGCATTAGGGACCGGAGATGGTTTAATTATTCCAGCAGTTTTTGCATTCGCTACTGGACTGCCTGTAATAATCTTCTCAATGATATTGGTAAAGGGCGTTTCAAAATTAGGGAGCATAATGAATAAAGTGCAAACTTTTGAATTGTGGATGAGAAGAATCGTCGGAATAATTTTTATTATTATGGGATTGTATTATATCTCATTAATGGTGATTTGAAAATGGAAAGGAAAGATTGGAATTTGTTAATGTGGATTGCAGTTGTATTCGGAGTGTTATATTTTGTTCCGTCTAACTCGGACTGGTTCAGAACATCAGTAATTTCTGCTTTTGATTTGCTCCACGAGTACGCAAGAGAACACGTCTTAACTTGTTTAGTGCCTGCTTTGTTTATTGCCGGAGCAATTGCTATATTTATCCAGAAAGAAAAAGTGATAAAGTATTTAGGTTATGAAGCAAAAAAATACGTTTCTTACGGGGTTGCTTCTGTTTCAGGAGCAATTTTAGCAGTTTGTTCTTGCACAATATTGCCGTTATTTGCAGGAATCAGAAAAAGAGGAGCAGGATTAGGGCCTGCAACAACTTTCTTATTTGCAGGTCCAGCCATTAATATTGCAGCCATTTTTTTGACAATGAGCGTTTTAGGAATTAAGATAGGATTAGCGAGGATTATATTTGCTATTTTACTTTCGATTCTAGTTGGTTTAACCATGGTTTTAATTTTTAGGGAAAAAGTTGAAAAAGAAAAATTGCTAATTGAACAAACCGAAGAATCAAAATTATCTAATAAGGTCTTGGTGATCTTTTTTAGTTTAATGATTGGAGTCTTGGTTGTCAATGGTTTACAAATTGATAAAATTATAAAATATTCTCTAATGGGAATTTTTACAATTTCTGTTGTTTGCTTGGTTTTATGGAAGTTTAAAGATCACCTCGCTCAAAAATGGCTGAATGAAACATGGAATTTTTCAAAGATGCTTCTTCCATTATTATTTATTGGTGTTTTTGTTGCAGGATTTATTATGCCCCTCTTGCCACAAACGCTTATTGAAAATTTGGTTGGGCAAAACACGGTTTTGGCAAACGTTGTCGCTTCTGTCTTCGGCGCTTTTATGTATTTTTCAACTTTGACAGAGATACCAATATTGCAGGCATTGATAGCCAAAGGTATGCACTCAGGACCAGCCTTGGCTTTGCTTTTGGCAGGACCGAGTTTAAGTTTGCCGAATATGTTAGTTATTAGAAAAGTATTGGGAACAAAAAAAACTGCAGTTTACGTGGGGCTCGTGGTTGTATACTCGGCAATTGCAGGTTTGGTTTTCGGTTCGTTTGTATAATGGTTTTTTGTTATCAATAATGGTGGTTGGGTGGATATTGGGAGAAGTTGAAAGGACTAAAATAACAGGGATATACTCCATCTCGACAATATTTTTAAATCAAAACAGTCTAAAAGAATCGTTATAATAAACTAAACAAAAAACCCACCCCCAAGATATACCAAACTATGCTCGTGCTCGGTCGGGGTGTAATATGGTTGCAAAGTAACCACAATCAACTCTCCCAACCGATTGCACCTGCGGAAAACAAGATTTACGAAGTGAAATTAAATTATAGTTTTTGAACTCATAGAAACTTTTTTCTAAAAAGTTTGTATTTCTGGTTCACAGTATCTCTACTCTTTCCCCAATAAAATTAAATCTCCAGTATAATTCTACCTCAATGTATCAGCAATCACCGCACTCAACGAAGAAGGAAAAGTTACAATTGCCACTCTTTTGAATGCAATCAAACTATCAACTTGCCACGGCGCTTTCTGTATAATCGTCATTATCAACGCAACAATAACAAACGAAAGAACATAAGTAGAGATAACCCTTTTCACAAATTCATTAAGGTGCTTTTTCCCGTGCTGTCTATGATAATGATAATAAGTAAACATAGATATAAACAGAAGAGATAAAAATAACAGCCCAATTACATTGGTTAAAGGGAGAGTCTCCCCCAATCTCCAAGTTTCTTCAGTAAACCCAATAGGGACAGCGAAGATAGATGCCCCGATAATAACCTGCAAAATGTCATGCAGATTAAATTTAGGAATAAGAGGGTCAACTATCTCATGAAAAATTTTCCCGCCAACCTTTCTCTTAGATTGCATAATTAATTCTCTTTTTTACAAAAAGGATAGTGAAAAGATTTATATAAACTTTGTCATTAACCCTATGATAACAAATTAAAAAAATGGTGATTCGAAGTAAAATCTTGCTAAAACCTGGAGATATGAAATCATCTCTCCTAGATTGGAAAGTTGTGGGTGTACTAAATCCAGGAGGAACAAGATTCAGAAACGGAAAAATTGTGTTGTATGCTCGTGTTGCAGAAGCTCCAATTCATCACAGAAAAAATTCAGAGATGTGTCCAGTAATAGTCTCTGAAGAAGAATACAAGGCCACAACTGAAAAAATTAACAGAAGAAAAATTGAAAGAAAAAATAAAAGTATGATTTTTTTAAAGGATAAAATATGCAAATTAACAAATATTTCCCATTTTAGAAAAGTTATACTTGACAAATCAGGACTCAATGTTGAATACATTGACCCTCTTCCAACTTTTGTTGGCTGCCCAAGCGACAGCGAGTATGGTGTGGAAGACGCGAGAATAACAAAAATCAAAAACACATATTACATGACTTATGTTGCTGTTTCAGATAGAAACGGAATATCAACTTCTCTGGCAAAATCAAAAGACCTAGAGAATTGGACACAGCTAGGACTAATTTTTCAGGAACAAAATAAAGATGCTGTTCTTTTCCCGGAAAAAATAAAAGGAATTTATGTTGCATTAAACCGTCCAGAAAGTTCTTTTGCGTTCAGCAAGCCAAGTATATGGATATCTTATTCTAGGGATTTATTATTTTGGGGGAAAGAAAAATCTTTGTTATCTGCTCGTAAAGATTCATGGGAATCTGAGAAAAATGGTGCAGGAGCTCCACCAATAAAAACAAAACATGGCTGGATTGTGATTTACCACGGTGTTCGTGGCAGAAATAAGAACAGAGTTTACAGTGCCGGCGCTGCTCTTTTGGATTTAAAGAATCCTGAAAAAGTGTTGGCTAGAACACCAACAAGTAAACCTTTATTAAAACCCTCAACTAACTGTGAAAAAAAAGGTTTTATTAACAATGTTGTTTTTCCCACCGCAGCAATTTACGATTTAAAAAATCCAAAGGACCTGTTGATTTATTCAGGAGGAGCAGACAGTGTTATCACAGTTAGAAAACTCACGCTGAAAGAAATCTTTAAAAATATGGAACGTGTTTAAACTCTCCCATAATCATCTTCAGTTCTTACAATGTCCTTTTCATCAAATTTGCCAAATGAAATTTCTAAGATTTGAACTGATTTTGAAAAAGCTTCTGCTCGATGTAGGGCCTTTTTAGGTATTAAAAACTCATCGCCCCTTTTAGCTTTGAATGTTTTCTTCCCTATTGTAATTTTTACAGGATTATCAATTATTTTCCAAAATTCTTTTCTGTTCTGATGGTATTGCAAACTAAATCTTTGTTTTGGTTTTATCATTAGAATTTTGACTGTTGATTTTTCATCCAACGTTAATCTAACAAATCCACCCCAAGGCTTTTTATCAACTCTTTTTTTCATCTTCTTTAAAAGAAAATCGTGTTTATATTGGTTTCTGTTAAGCAAGTATCTCTGCATAGATTTTTCAGATTTATTTTTTTCCCCACCCAACCCACCCAACTGGTTCAATTTCGTACAATTTTTGTCGTTGAATTTTTTCCGCACGAAATTGATTATGTCAAGATGCTTGCGAAAACTCCACACTTAAGTGTGGAGTTAGCATCTCGAGCATCCAAAAAACGAGAGCCATCAAACCGCACCTTAAAAGGTGCGGTGGCGCATCGTTTTTCTGATTTGTTGCAAAATATAAATCTGTAATTTTTATTCTTGTGCGGAGATACTGTAAGCAAACTTCTTGTAGCATATTAAAACCAGTTCGCAGGGTATATCAGAAAGACTGTAATAAATAACAACTTCAAATACAATGGTTCTGGATAAGATTATAAAACAATTTAAGCAATTTTAATACATCAAGATTTGCATTTTGCGTAAACTCCCTACTTTAGTTCGTAAGAAAGTAAATGCAAATCTTGACTGTGCTCAAGACCCCAAGAATTCCTTACAGTAGAATTCTTGGCTGCGTT
>Ga0180007_10001758_pt1 | contig 27656 bp, 21 predicted proteins | sample MM_PC_MetaG_FD_121122 | JGI IMG/M metagenome (GOLD analysis project Ga0180007, IMG submission 121122) | Groundwater microbial communities from the Aspo Hard Rock Laboratory (HRL) deep subsurface site, Sweden - MM_PC_MetaG | ecosystem: Environmental > Aquatic > Deep subsurface > Groundwater... | reverse complement strand
GCCCTGAGTCCCTCGTTCACATAATACAGCGGCAGAACCCTGGCAAACGTCTGCAAAAATTCAGGCATCATTTCCACAGGGAAGAATGTTCCGGAAAGGAACATCATGGGAAACATCAGGGCATCGGCCGCGGCCGCAGCACTTTCCGCCTCCCTGGCAACACGGGTGAGAATCATACCGAGTCCGACAAATGAAAATACGTCAAGGGCAATAAAAACAACAAGCCAGGCATTTATCGCTAGGTTGACCTTAAACACGACATAGCTCACCAGCAACATCACGGCTGTGGACAGAACCGCAAGGAGAAACTGATACAGGACGTTTGACAGAATCCAGTCAATCCGGGTGATGGGGGTGGTACAAAGCTTTCTGATGACACCTTTCTGCAGGAGTTCGGCATTGACATTCACCGCACCGAACAGGCTTGCCGTCATCACTGCCATGGCGATGATCCCGGGGACAAAGAACTCGATGAACCGATATTTCTTTTTAAGTATGGATATAGATTCCGATAAAATGAGCGGCGGTTTGCCGGACATTTCCTGGTTTATCCCGGCCAGCACCATGTCCAGCACCCCTATTTTGGTCGTCACCCCAAAGGCGCTGGGGTCGTATACCTTGGTGAGGCTGACGGGTGTGCCGGAATTGTTGGATTCCATTTTCTGCATCATGGACATTTCAAAGTCTTTGGGAATAATGACAATAAGATTGTGCTTATTGATTTTGGCATAATTTTGGGCATCGGCAGCAGGAGAAACCCGGGTGATATTGAATCTTTTGCTGAGATGGATGGCCTCCACGAGTTGTTCGGATGACGTTGTCTGGTCCAGGTCTTGAACGCTTAAGTCAAAAATTTGATTGTCTCTTTCCATGAAAATGGTGCCAAAAACGAGTATCAGGATGACGGGGAAGGCAAGCCTGAAAAATACCACTGTTTTCTCTCGGTAGAAGCTCTTGATGCTCACGATGATATTGGCATAAATGATGTTTGCATGGATGATGTGCAGATTCATTCTGTCTCCTTTATACTGACGGGGCCTTCCAAAAGTGTTTCATCGGTAAGTTTCAAAAAGACCGCTTCCAGATTGGGCTTGCGGACGTCCAGGCCGGCAAACGATGCCCCGCTGTCCTTGACCGTGTTGAGCAGCCTTCGGACATCGTCCGTGTGCGTAAGCCGGACCTTGATGCACCCGTGGCTGTCATAGACGGGCGCAAGTCCCATGTTTTTTACGATTTCAAAAACAGTTTCATCCACAGACTTGAGCATGGCGACCAGGTAATTGGCATTGTTTTCGATGAGCTCCCCCGGAGATCCCATGGCCGTGATCTTGCCTTTTGCGACAATGGCAACCCTATCTGCAAGAAGCTCTGCTTCCTCCATGTAGTGTGTGGTGAGGAATAGGGTCTTCCCCTTTTTCTTAAGGCCCATCAGAACCTTCCACACCTCACGCCGGGCCCGGGGGTCGAGCCCGGTCGTGGGCTCGTCCAGGAACACAACTTCAGGATCGTTCACCAGCGCAACAGCAATCCCCAGGCGCTGTTTCAACCCTCCTGAAAGGTTCTTGTATTGTTCCTTGACCTTGTCTTGGAGGTTCACAAGCGCTATCAACTCATTGATATCGGTGTTCGGGTTGCAAAAAAGCCGGGAGTAATACTGCAGGGTTTCTTTAACGGTTATCCGGTCAAAGGAACTGAACCCTTGCGGAAGGACACCAATGCGGGGGATGATGTGATACTTTTTTTGGGTGACGTCCATTCCAAGAAGGGTCACTTTGCCAAAGGTGGGTTTTCTGATGGTATTGATGATCTCGACGGTGGTGGTCTTGCCTGCACCGTTGGGGCCCAGCAGGGCGAAAACCTCGCCTTTCCTGACGGTAAACGATATGTCGTCAACTGCGGTAAACCCATTGTAGAGATGGGTCAGGTTGGTCACTTCAATTGCATATTCACTATTTTGGGTCATACATCTCCAATCCGTATTTCTGGCTGTATTTTGGGGGTAACAAACCCGCTTTTCCATTCATCTGACCTGTCATTCAAACGTTGCTGCCAATTCAACAGGGCAATGGAAATCCACATTTTCCCATGAGAAACCGAACGTACCTGTAAGGACCGGCCTGCAGCCATGGGAAACCGCATGACTGCCTTTTGTGATAACCCCACCCAAAAATCATATCCGCCGTTTTCCATTGTCGTTTCCCCTGTGGCGCAACTGGTTGACGGATAAACCATCATCTGCCGCGGGTCCACCAGATGAAATGCACATCCCAGGGCCTTTGCAACGGCTTCCTTGACAGACCAGAGCAAGGCGGCCGCTTTTTTTAAATCTTTGCCCAACAATTTTACGGCGTGCTGAAGTTCCTGTGGGTGAAAAACCCGGTAAAAGGGGTATTCGCCTTGGAATTCATGGGGTTGTGCCACATCAATGCCGATATCATGCTCATCTCCACACAGAGCCGCCCAGACGTTCTGACCGCTCTCGCAAAAAGAGATTGACGGACCTCGATGTTCTCCCAGGAGGAGTTGAGGCTTGCCAAGACGGCCCCGGATGACCCGGATGAACTGGTCGACCTGGATGGGGAAAGCATCTTTGCCAGTATAGGACCTTGGCATCCAAAGCGGATGTTTAACAGCGACAAGGTGATCCCACAGTCCTGAGACCAGATGATGTTTCTGGCCTGACCCGCAGGGCAGCGATGCATAGAAGACAGGACCTTTTCCATGAAAAAAATTTACCGTCTGAACGAAAATTTTTTGATTCTGCCTTACCATATCCGCTCCTGTCTATTTTGATCTGCAATCTTCCAGATCTCTTCAGGATCAGTCTGAAATCCATTTCATCTGCAACCCGAAAATCTGCATGAGGGTTTCACCCTGATCATCAAGTCCCCTGGTGTCCCAGGTGAGCACTTGGTCGTCCTGTGTTCGCAATCTGGCCTCCAGGGTTATCTTTTCCCCTGCCCGGACTTTTCTGAAACACCTCATCTCCCCGATCTCCAGGGGAATCATGGATCGGGGCTCTGATGGGTCTGTTACAGCGATGTGACAGCACACCAACTGCAAAAGCGCCTCGAAAAGGTAGGGGGAGTACTGGTATTTTACGTTCAAAAGATTTGCAAAGTCACATGTCTCAGGATATATCGTCCTGCCCCGTATGACACCCGGACCAGTACCGTCAAGAAACTCTATCACTCGATACCGGCCTCCGAGACCGCTTCGGTCTTTGTACCATTTCAGTACTTTTTTGCGATTCATGGGCCGTGTCCTGAGTTCGTCCTGCCGGATGGGAAAATCCAGGAATCCCTGCTTGGGCGTTTCTCCTCCGCCATCAAGGATTACCTGACCGCTGCATTGCAGGGCAAAGTGCTCCGTCAATCTCCCGGCCGGGGAAATCTGCTGTGCTGACAGGGACATATCGCAGGTTACCGCTTCAAGGCTGCTGCCGGACCTGCGGCATAAGATGCTGGCCGGCCGCGGAACCCCCGGCCGGCATTCAATCATGTCCATGAGCCGGATCTTGCGAACGCCCCGCACCTGAAGGTACGGATACAGTATCCGGGCAGCTTCCATGAATGTCTCCAGAACCATGGTGGCTGAGACAATGGGATGCTTGATGAACTTGAATGGCCTGTGATCCGTGATCCAGAGATCCTTTTCCAGGGAGAAGGATCGGAAGGCTTCCAGTTTTTCCTGACAAAGGTCCAGGGTTAAAATCTTTTCGATCATGGGAAAGTCCCCGGGGTTGAAGGACACCAGACCGGAATCCAGGTCTCCAAGAGGTTTGGGACGGGTTCTGTCATTGAGCAATACCGTCTTCACACACGGCAGTTTTTTCATGAACATGACCCAATTGTCGTCTGCCGGGGCTACAAAAAGTTCCCGGCAGACGAGTCCTGCAAGCTCATTTACATGAATATAGGCTACCCCTTTTTGCTTGAGCAGGGTCTGGATTTCCGGATCATCCGCCATGCCGGCTCCCTCAACAGGCGGAAGCATCAAGGCCTTGAACCGGATGGTGCTGTTTTCCCAGGCAAGATGTTTGAGCAGGGCTGCCATCATCCGGTTGGCGGCAACATAATTTGCCTGCCCGGGATTTCCCTGGATTGCGGCGGCTGAGGAAAGGCCTGCAAAAAACTTCAAGCCAGCAGTCTTGGCTGCTGAGTATAGGTTCCAGGCTCCCAGGAATTTGACATCCGTGACCATGGAAAAATCATCCAGGGTCATATGGCTTAAGGGACCGTCCCTGAGGACACCGGCGCTGTGAATGATCCCGTCGATTTTGCCGTAACGGCGAATCACTTCTCCCAGGATGGCCTGGACGGCTTCAGGGTCGGTCACATCGCAGGTATGATAGGTCGCCTCAATCCCTGATGCGTGTAAATCCGCCAGGGTCTGGGCAATCTCGAATGCCCTGGACCCGATAGCGGCCGGCGCTGAAGATGAATGCCCGGCAAGCGGTTTTGTCGGATCAACTTTCGGGTCGAGACGCGTCCTCCCCAGAAAGACAAGACAAGGCATGAAAGGCGCAAGACAGCGGGCCAGGTGGGAGCTGACCCCGGTTGCGCCTCCGGACATGACGACGACACTCCCAGGATTTAGATTCAGACGTGATGAATCCTTGAAAATTGATGGGGATAGCCGTCCCTCTGACGTGATACGCTTTCCATCTTGATGAATCATCTCCACTATTTTACATCCTCTATCCAGGGCATGGTGCACGGCTTTTTGAAGATCGGTATCTTTCTCGATTGCCAGTGTCCTAAATTGGACCGATGGGTATTCCTGGGCAGCGCTTAAGAATAGACCGAGCATCCCTTGGGCCAGCAATTGAATAGGCGTGTCAGTATCCTGCCCGGAATGAATCAGCAGGACAAATTTTTTAGCCGAAGATCCAAGAAAGGCCTTCAGGAGGACAAAGAATCCTTTAAGGAGCTGGGAAACATCTGCCATGCTGCTTGATATTATTGGCTCGTCTCTGCCAAGGGTGATGACCATCCCGGAAACAGGCGGCAGATTTGCAATTTTATCTACTGCCTGCAAGGTCCCGTTTTCGGTCCGGATGTCGTGACCCGCTTTGCCGGAATCCAGGCCTTCCTGCATGAATCCCATTGAAACCGTCTTAACCCGGCAGTCCGTCCTGAGGATGTCCTCTGTACGTTGGGCAATCTTGTCATCCCCGTCAGAAGAGAGAAAAAGGACGGATTCGCCCGGACTCAATTCCGTGGGAATTAAAGCGTTCGACTCTATTGCGGCATGCGCGAATACGAGCCGGTTCAAGTTTGCCTCATCCTTGGAGGATTTCAGGCGTTTGTCTGGCAGGGTGTCCGGGTTAAAAGCCTCTGCAGTCTCTTGCCGTCTGTTGTTTTCCTGCCGGGCAGTTATTTTGGAGATCCCCCGGGCAATGTCCTTCACGGTACGGACATCTATAAAATCCTCCAGTTCGATGGTGATCCCGAACTGGTGTTCTGCTGCATCCATAATGATGGGTAGACGGCTGGATCGAATGGAAAGGTCTTTTCTCAGATCCATGTCGGGCTGGATCTCGTCTCTATTATATCCTGTAGCATCCATAATGATTCGAATAAGCCTCTCCATGAGATCTTCACCCCCTTCAGCAGAGTCGGAGGGTTCAACAGAACCAGGAGCAATCAGTTTTAATCCTTCAGGAGGCTCAAACCCACCGAACATAGATTTGATAACACTTGACAGATCGCCTTCTTTGAATTTCGGGTTCAGTTCCAGGCGGATGGCTTCCAAAATGTTGGACTTAAGAAACTGGCCGGAGTTCTCCATGACAAACCGGTTGATTTCCCTTTGAATGATCTGTTCCATGGGAGTCGCATCCGGATGCACCGATTTTTTCGGTCGTAACGCCGATGCCGGGATGATCCGATGAGATTGCTGAGTTTTTTTGAGTGCAGAAAGAAGAACGCCCGTTGGTTCTCCTTCAACTTTAAGATGTCCCTGGGCAAAGAGCCGGGCAAGTGCGGCCTTGAATGTTAACCCCTCGGAGGACCGAAGGCATGTCTGGATACACGCTGATCCGGGAAGCGTGTCTGCGATGAGATTGCTCAATACATCTCCCGGTCCCACCTCAACAAAAAGTCTTGCCCCGTAAGTATTCCAAAGACTCTGGACATTATCCATCCAATAGACGGTGGATTCCAGGTGGGCCATGAGGATTTTTCTGATCTCATCAGGATCTGAAGGGTACGGTATCCGGGTGGTGTTGGAGATGACCGGAATCTGCGGGGAATGGAATGGAATGGCAGCAATGTATGCTGCAAGTTCATCATGAATGACCTTCATGGCAGGAGAGTGGAAGGCCATGCTGACGCGCAGAAGGGTAGTCCTATGACCCATTTCCTTCAATTTTTTGCTAAAATTCCTCATCTCTTGTGTATTGCCGCTTAAAACAATCTGAATGGGGGAATTGATATTGCCGATGTGGATATCATTGCAATCTTGGATCATCTTTTTCAGCAGATTCAGGGGCGCGTCCGTGGCTGCCATGACACCAGGATCGATATTTTCGGCAGCAGCTTTATCCATGCACAGGGCACGCTTGTTCACGATTCGAAACCCGTCCTCCGGGGAATAGACACCGGCCAGGCACAAGGCGGTCAATTCGCCCAGACTGTGACCGGCCATGGCCACGGGAAGGATGCCGAGGCTGATGAGATATCGGGCCATGGCATTTTCCATGGCAAACATGGCAGGCTGCTGCCATCTGGTCTTCTGAAGGTTTTGTTCCCGATCATGGAACATCAGGCCAAGGAGGTCAAAGTCTGCAACGGCTGCAGCCCGATCCATCCATTCCTTGATAATGGGAAAAGACTCATAGAGCTCTTGTCCCATACCGCCATATTGTGCCCCCTGTCCGGGAAAGACAAGGGCAAGGGGCACAACTTTCAAATCCTCATGAGCCGATACCGTTTGCGTTTTATGTGAGACCATGACCGTATCCACTTCATCCATGGCCTGTTCCACCTGCACCACATAATTGGAACCGCCAAAACCGAACGCATTGACTTCAAACCTTCTGGGTTCTCCTGTGCGGCTTTTCCAATCCAGCGGTACAGGGGAGATGATAAGACCTGATTTTTCCAGATTGATTTCCGGGTCCGGATGCCTGTAATTGAGGGTGGGCGGGAAAATTCCCGCCTTCATGGCCGTTACCCCTCGAATAAGGCTGCTGATACCCGAGGCGCCCAGTGTGTGTCCGATCTGGGATTTGAATGCACTCAGCACGGTGCGCTTGGAGGAAGGAAAGAATGCCTTCAGGGCACGGACCTCTTCCAGGTCTCCCTGGCGGGTACTCGTGGCATGGCATTCCACAAGATCCACGGCATCAGGTCCATAGGGTGTCCCCCGGAAAGAGGCGCGAATGGCCATCTGCTGGGAGACATTGGAAGATTCGACCATCCCCAGATGGTTATTGCTGGCCCCCATGCCGGTCACAAAGGCATGAACAAGAGCCCCTCTTGCCCGGGCAAGGTTTTCCCGCTCAATAACAATCATTGCCCCGCCTTCGCCAAGGACCATCCCGTCTCTTTGTGCATCAAAAGGGCAGGATGTCTCATGGGCAGGCCTTTCCCGTCCGGACAGACCGTAAAGTGCATCCAGGGCTGAAAATTCCAGGAAATGCAGATGGCTGAGCGTATCCTCGCCCCCTCCCACGACGGCTGCGTCTATGATGCCGTTTTCGATCATCTGGATGGCGCAGTGAAGTGCTACAAGTGAGGTTGCGCAGGCTGCGGAAACGGCAAAGCTCGGCCCCATGAACCCATACTGCTTGCAGATGAAACCTGCGGCAGCGCAGTTGAGCCGGCCCAGCAGGGTGGTGTCGTCCGGGGCCATACGACCGGATTTTATTTCCTGTTCGATGGCTCTGTGTTGACCCGGTGTGAGATCAACGGCCTGTTTGATTCCAGCCAGGATGTCGTGAACGTATGCCCTGATAATAATATTGGGGAGAGTCCCTGCCGCTTCACCCGAATTCTGGGAGATGAGGACGGCTATTCTCTCGCGCGGGATGTCTGATGTCAGAATGCCGGATGCCCGGATGGCCCTGTCCGCCAGCCACATGGAAATCCGTGTGGCCTCGGTCATACTCCTGAAATCATGGGGAGGAATGCCTAGTTCATTGCGGTCGATATGAAAGTCCAGAAAAGCGCCCACTCGGCAATAGGTCTTGTCTGGAATATGGGGACGTGCGTCATAATAAAGGGCGTGATCCCACCGCGACGGCGGAATAGTCGTGATTCCGCTCTTCATGGCCAGGCTCGCAGCCCAGACTTCTTCCGGGCTTTTACCCAGGGTATTAACGATGCTCATGCCGGTGATGGCGATCCTGCCACGATCCTCTCGTTTGGGTGTGACTTGATTGGGCGGTTTTTTGACCCCAATGGCCGGTATTTTCAATGGTGCTTCCATGGTCCCTGCAACGGGCTGATGCATATAAAGAGGGCCCTGGGCCAGTTTACTGTGAAAGGATTTTAGATTGTCAACGTCACGGATGAGCCCGGCACAAGCCCCACTCATGAATTGCCCGCGTTCCAGACATGTTTTTTCATCCAGAAGTGCCTCTCCCGGCCTGTCCATACCCCGGGCAGCAGTGAAAAGGCTTCCGGCTGCCATTTTTTCCATACTCACCCTGAAAGACGCTTCCTCCTGACGTCCGGCGGCAAACTCCCTTTCCAGGGATAACATGGCTTCCACCACCGGGGTTCTCAGGGATCTTACCCTAAGGCCGGTGTTTCGGCCGGAAACAACGGTTCCCGCCGGAGGGGATTTCAGGATCATCTGCTGATAAAGTGGTGTCAAGGCACCTGTGTCAACGATTTCCCGTGTGGTCAGATAGGCCGTACCCATCTGGATGATGTCCGCACCGAGCATGGCCGCCATAAAAGCGGTTTCCCGGTTAAAAATTCCCCCGGCAAGGATTATGCGGCAGTTTTGGAACAGGGATGGGGCGGACCGTTTCAGCTCCAGCACCATTTGTGCAAGGGTAAGCGTGCTATGCGGTCCCACGTGGCCCCCGGCCTCATACCCCTCGCAGATCACATATCGGACGCCTGCTTTGAGGGCGAGCGTCAATAGTGCCTCATCCGGAGCAATATAAATGACATCAATGCCGCTTCCCATCAATTCTCTTATGGCGGAAACATCACCGCCTGCGATCACTGCAAAACGGGGTCTATGCTTTTTTATCCAGGCCAGATGCAATCCCCTGAAAGGGTTTTCCGCCAAAGCAACCACGTTCACGGCATAGGGGCGTTCCCCCATGATCTTCGGCAAACGTCCAAGCCTCTGGTCAAGCATTGCAGCGTCCATCAGACCAAGGGCAATGGTGGGCAATCCACCGGCATCGGCGACCCGTAAGGCAAACTCAGGGACATCCGTGATCCAGGACATGGCGCCCTGAATAAATGGGTACAGGGTTCCCATCTCTTTGGCCACAGGACTGTCCAGAAAACAATTCTTTTTTTCGTCGGCCAGGCTGCATAACCCATGAATTTCGTCCATAAACGCTTTCACAGCTCGCTCGGTTTGGGTTCCAAAACGATTCATAAAGGTCTTGGCAAAGGCAGCTTCCACACCCAGAAAAATGACTTCGTCCCGGCTGAAACGGCTCTTCAGGGGGTGGACGGCCCTACCATTCACCCGGTTTACAAAACCGTGGCGGTGTTCTGCCAGGATCGTTGCGCTGCAGAGCGAGTCCTCGTATGTCTTGATTTCCTTGAATGCAAGGGAGTTTCCCTTGTTGAACAGACGGCAGGGAACCTGCACGTCCAGGCCGACCAGATCGGTGGAATCCGGACGGAGCCGGCAGAGCCGCTCTTGCTGGGAAACATCAATGGCAACCCTATCCGTCAGCCAATGGACACTCTCAAAGATGATCCCGGCGGCTCCCGTCGACAGGAAGGCCGCTGCTGCCTCAGGGATAAAGACGCCGCCCCAGATGAGAATATCACAAACTGTTGAAGATGACCTGAGCATTTCTCTGGCCATGGAATAGAGCGCCATGGTCGTCTCACGGCTCACGAATCCTGAAGCCTCACATCCCTTCAGAACAATTCGCCCGATGCCCGAGTCCTCCTTTAACATCTTTGCCACAAGATCAGTGTCCCCGGTGATGGGAAAGCAGCAATAATTTTTGGAAAGTTCCTTAAGTTTTTCTATAAACAAGGACGTATCTTCGTCAGAAACTTCAAGGGGGCACTCTATCCAGAGGTTATGGACCCCTGTTTTCTTTAATACCTGAACTAAAGACGGATCCATCAAGGCCGTGACCAAAATTTTAATATCCCTGACAAGACCGTCAGGGTCTGTTTCCCGCAGGCAGGAATACAGATCATCTGCTCCCTCCATCATGGAAAAATCGAAGACAGCATGGCTCCCTGTTCGCTGAACCATCTGAACCACCGCAGGGGTGATCTCCTCAGGCCGCCAGACAAAACCGATAATGGAACTTTGATGCTCAGCCGACATGTTTAAATCCTTTTTGCTTTTTAGCCATCCGTTTAATTTATGATAAAGGCTTTCTGAATATGCGATACTTTTTGTATTTTTTTGCACCGGCTTCCTCTATCAATTCGTTGATTGCCTCGTTGTCCTCCAGTGTCCAGCCCATTTCCATATACCGATATTTCTTTTTTTCCCTCACAACTTCATAGATATGGTGAAAGGCCAGCATGGGAAACCCCAGTTGCCGGTATTTCTCTTTGATCCCAAACATAAACAACCGCAATCCTATAATCTCCTTTTTGTACAGGAAATACTTGAGCATCCCCAGCAGACCGATCCGTCCGTTGAAACGCTTGAGCAAGGGGTTGATGTCGGGAAAAACCAGACAGAAAGCTGCGGGCTCATCCTCATAATAGATGAAAAAAGCCATGTCCGGATCAACAAATTCCATAATGTCCTTCCCAATGACCTCCATCTCATTCTCGCTCAAAGGGACAAACCCCCAGTTATCAGACCACGCATCGTTATATATCTGCCGGATCAGAACAAACTCAACGTCTGCATGCTTAGGGTGAAAGTGGGTGATTCGGACCCCCTTTTTTTTGGCGATCTTGCCGGCAAGATGATCCATCCACTCGGGAAGCTTGTAATTGCTGTCTATCAGAAAAGACAGCAGGTCTTTTTCTTTGACATAGCCGCAGGATTCGATCAGTCTTGAATAGTAAGGCGGGTTATAGGTCATCATCAAGGAAGGCGGATAATCGAATCCCTCAATGAGCAAGCCTGCCTCATGATTGGTGGACGGGTTGAGAGGGCCTCTTATAAAGGTCATCCCCTTGGTATGAACCCACCCCTCCACGGAAGAGAACAGGGCTGCTGCGGCTTCCGGATCATCTGCACATTCAAAAAATCCCCAGATGCCCATCTTTTCGTTATGGAACTGGTTATAATGGTGATCTATAATGCCCGCAATCCTTCCTACCGTCTTTTGACCTCGTCGTGCCAGGAAAAGAATGCGCTGGGAAAATTCCCAGAAAGGATGCTTAAGGGGGTCCAGCATCCGACGGATTTCTTTTTTGAGAGGAGGAACCCATCTGGGATACGGGACATAGATCTTCCAGGGCAGATCTATGAAGTCTCTTAATTCAGATCCCCCTTCCACGGTAATTATTTCAATGCCGGCCATAATAGTACTCCTCAACGGAAAAGAATGCCGCCTGATGGTTATGTAAAATATTTGACAATACCGATTATAGATTCACTATATGTAAGGTTTATATTCACTTTGTGTGCCAGGGTTTCAATATCCTGCATAACATCCTCCATCCGCCTAATTTTTATGGAAAATCTGCAAAAAGAAGTTTCCGGGGCATCATTAAAGACTTTATAAAAAATGGGCCATATATGACCTTTTGAGTATATATGACCTTTTGTATATGGTAGTTAATGACTGCCTTGAAGATGCGAGTCGTGATTCTTTGTTCTTAAAAAACAGTATGATGGGTAAAATAATTTCAGGATTTTGAACCCTGGCACAATGATTGCCATATATGAAAGATAATCACCCGGGATAGCGGTAACCTGGCGAGCGATATCCATGGCGTAAAAAAAAATAATTTTAAAGCAGGGGAAACATTATGAAATCAGGCACTCAGGACAAGGCAGAAGGCAGCCTGCACAAAGTAAAAGGGAAGATAAAAGAGACGGTTGGAAAATTAGCAGGGAATCGTGATCTGGAAGCTGAAGGCAAAGTCGAAAAAATTGAAGGAAAAGTTCAGGAAAAACGCGGTCAAATTAAAACGGTGCTGGGCAAATAAAAATAGCATTAACCATCCAGGCACTTTGATCACAGGTTCGGGGAGTATCATGTTCACCCGTGCTTGGGCTGTGTATCAGAACGACCCTGACAAATCAGGTTATATATGACCAAAGGCTGTATATGACCTTATTCTACCTGCTTTCACCGGTGGCCGATTGAACGTCTTTTTATGCAGAAGATCCATGCAGACAGGGAGGGTGCATTACTAAGCCGTAAATTGGAAGCCTGGTACGCAAATTGAACTGAAAATCGGAAAATTTGCTCAACTTAAAAAATTTGGCAAAAGAAGGGGCAGGCGATGTTAATGAACATTATCAGAGCAGGAGGATATATAATGATTTTTAATGAATTGGCAAATCAGGTAACAAAAATAAGGCATTCACGAACAAGGGATATACGCCGAAACAGAACCAGAAATTTGATCATAGGGGCTGGTATCGGATCTGCCGTGGGGGTTGCAGCCGGAATCCTGTTTGCCCCGAAATCAGGCAGCGAAACCCGGAAAGTCATTGTTGATAGAACCGGTAAAACCGTCAAGAATCTTAAAGACAATGTGGCTGCAACCAAAGCCAGAATATTTGCCTCATCAACAGAAAAAAGATCTCGTTCTCATAAAACCGGGGCGAACAGCGATGAGACCGGAAAAGAAACTTTGAAACAATAGAGTGTAATAGAAACCCCTTTCAAAACTCAAAAAAAGGATATTCTTATGCAAGGATCCATTACCTTGAATGAACTGGGCATATTTATCATTTTTACTTTAATTGCAGTGGCCGGTGGATATGCCATTGTGACCCTGAGAAACATAAACGGCTTTTACAAAAAAGCCAATATCCTGATTCAAAGAAACACGGATCATTTTAACCGGATCATTCCCAATATTTATGAAATTTCAGAGAATACTGCAAGAGTCAGTGAGGAATTCAAAAAAAGTATTGGGGAGGCAGGCGAAGCCATCAGAACCATTTCTCATGAAACCACTGATACGGTATTGACAATCAATGAGACTGCTGAATATCTGGCAAACTATGCTCTGATGATCGGTGAAATTGTCAAGACCATTGTCAATATGTTTTCATCGAATGAGAAAGATAAGAAATAAGCATATTTGATTCTGTACAAGGAAAACATCATGTTGAACAATCCCAGGGCAGAACCGGCGCAACACTCGATTTCATTCTATGTGATACTGGGAATGGCGTTATTTGCCTTTATTAAAACATTCTCGCTGCTTTCTCCCATTCTGTTATCTTTTCTGCTGGTGCTGCTGCTTTCTCTTGCAATTAATCCGGTTATTTCCAGGATGCGGGCGTTGACAGGCGGGAGAAAAATACCCACAGGGTTGGTAGTGATGGGATTGATAGCGGCTATTGCTTTGGGGGGCTGGTCTTCCTTTGGTTCCATGAAGGCATCGATTATAAAAATCTCGGATGCCGTACCAGGTTACTGGGAAAATCTGCAAAAGCCCCTGATCAAAATGGAGCAACAGGCGGTCATTTTCGAGGAAAAACTTCAGGCTGAGGTCAGTACGGAAATCGCCCGGGAAGATGGGAGTGAGAGGAAGCCCGAAACCAACCCTCGAATCGCTGCGTCACCGCAGCCCAAACCTTCTGAAGGCGAAAATTCTCTTCGGTCCCGTCTGAACGAGATGGCTCAGGGTCTGCTCGGCAGTTTCACAGCAGTGGCGTTTAACGGAGCTCAAATACTGGTCGTCTTGATAACTGTTTTTTTCGGGGTGGTTTTTATGCTCATGAATCCCCGCCCTGTATTTGGGGCAATGCTTTCCTTATTGCCAGAGGGACATCACAATAAGGCTGTGATCATCCTGCAGCGCATTGGGACATTCGTCCCTGCCTGGGCCGTGGCAACACTATTGGGAATGATCATCATCGGCTTACTGGTTTTCCTGCTCATGTGGCCGATCTTTGGTTTCATGGATGCATTGGTCCTGGGGCTGATAGCGGGATTTTTTGAAGCGATTCCCTTTCTGGGTCCGATCTTCAGCGCCGTGCCTGCACTCTTGCTCGCTTTGGGGAAAGGGGGGATGGCCCCGATGTGGGTCTTATTCGCCTATGCTGCCGTTCATGCATTGGAGAATAACGTGATTCTGCCTTTTATCATGGCACGTGGAATGAAATTGCATCCGCTGGCCGTGATCTTTTCCATGCTCTTGTGTGTGGCGGCCTTCGGCGTGCTGGGGGTTCTGGTGGCGGCGCCTCTGGTTGCAGTTGTGGGTATTGTGCATGATGAACTCTATCGAAAGCGCTTTTTACCCTCCGTAACGGACGCAGACCTTGATCGCCTGGCAGGAATTGCATTGCATGAAAATCCTTCTGCCGGCACGGTGATATAAAAAATAACAGCCATAAGGAGTCTTAAAAAATGAAAATTACAAGTGTTTCTAAAGAGACGTGGGATATAAACCCACTCTCGTTCTGGTCATTTATTTTAATATTAATCGGTGTTATTTTGATTTTAATGGTGGCCTTATATTAAATTTCATGATGCAGGCTTGTAGAACTCTGGCATAAATGTTGAATAGACAGTAGCAGTGAGTGTTGGAACATATATCATCAGAAAACCAGGAGGAAAATGAAAACAACTATAATTTTTGCCGTCATATTAATTGCCCTAGGAATAGCATCCTTAGGGTATCAGGGGATCTCTTACACGACCAGAGAAAAAGTGGTTGATATCGGTCCGCTGACCATAGAGGCGGATAAAACAAATACGATTCCGTTGCCGCCTGTCGTTGGAGCAATTTCTCTGGCGGGTGGTATCGGGCTGCTGATTTTTGGAAGAAAGAAAGCCTGATGGAATCAGTGGTATTTGATTCCCTGCGTAAAATTCATATCGGTAAGTAAAGGATGGGGAAGGAGAAAAAAATGAAATGAAAATTTCAACATGGCTGAGTAAAAATATAGCTGAGGGCATAGATGTTTCTAAAATCGAATTGCCGTCAGATGTGTCTTACGACAATGATCCGGATGAAACTGTTTATTTTGAAGAGCACAATCCCTGCGGGTATTTCTGCGCAGAAAATCATCCTTTTTCTACGGTGGAACGATTTGGATCATGGTATTACAGCAGGGGTCAGGACAAGAAGGCCGCCATTCATTCATCAGAAATGAGGTGGCATATGTTTACAAAGGATAAAGCGCTTGCTGTCAAAACGGCCAAAGCACACATAGAATAAAAAAAGGTCATATATGGTCGAAGGTTGAATCCGGATAAAGTGCAATAAAATTATGAACATTAATTGAGTTTGATATGAAGATGTAGTAACATATTGGTTTGATATTCAAATCAATACTTTTTTATAGGAGAAACAGGATGAAATCGAAAACGATTATGTTGTTTATGATGTGGACGATGATTTTTTTATTTTCTGGTGTGTGCTTTGCATTTACGCCAGCGGGAGAATTACAGGTTCTTATCCCTGGTCATGATGCTGAAATTACTTTTCAGGAGATTGATGACAACAAAATCCTGGTTTCTGCTGTAGATGAGGAAAGCAATCCTGTTAAAGGCTTGATGCCGGATGATTTTAAACTGCAAAGGGCCGGGATAATGGCAAATGTAACAGCAGTTGAAGTCCTGAAAACCAGAAAAGATATTCCCATAAATTATGTTCTGATGGTGGACAACTCTTTGTCCATGCAGGATCGTAAAGCAGTGCAGCCTCTTTTATCTGCTTTGGATGAGTTTTTAAAAATTGTCAGGCCCATTGATAATGTAAATGTTGTGGTTTTTGATCATAAACAGAAATTTTTGGTCGATGGTCACAATTTACGGATAAACACCTTTAAATCTAATAATATTTCAGAATTAAAAAGTTTTTTTCTGGAAAGCTTTACAAAAAAAATGAGCAAGCAGACTTTTTTGTATGAAGGGATTCTTGGCAGTTTGCAATTGATTTCAAAAATGCCTGAGAAAAGTAATAAATTTTTAGTCGTTTTTACAGATGGTGAAGACTTAAACAGTGAGATAAAAAAAGAAATAATAGGTCCTAAAGCTCAAGGATTAAAAAATTTCAGTGCTTATGCCATTGATTTTATGCCGTCTGAAGCAAAAGATGAATTTTTAAATACTTTTTCTGAAGCAAATGGTGGAAAAACCTGGAAAGCAACTTCAGCGGCAAATTTGCTGCCCATCTTTAAAAATATTTCAACTACTTTGCTCTATCAGTATGTGGTTGAATATAATTTTATAAAACCACCCCAGGGTTCAATAACGGTTAATCCATCAGCAGTAGCCATTGAGGAACTTACAATAATAGACAGTTCTCCTTTGCTCAGCTATGTTTTTTTTGACACAGGCCAAAGCAGAATTCCAGAGCGTTACAAATTGTTAAAAAATCAGGCTGAAGCAGATGCTTTTGATGAAAAGATTTTACGAGATACCATTGCAAAGTATCATAATGTATTGAATATCATTGGTAAGCGGTTTTCTGAAAATACTGAAGCAAGCATAGAAATTGTGGGATGCATCAGTGACAGGGGCGAAGAAAAGAATAACCTTACGCTTTCCCAGGCACGAGCGGAACAAGTGCGGGCATATTTTCGGTATATATGGAATATTGCCCCGGACAGGATAACCGTCAGTGCCCGTAAATTACCTGAATTACCAAGTGCCAGCAGCGTTGAAGAAGGAAGGCTTGAAAATCAACGAGTTGAAATTCATTCTGATTCTCCCCAAATTTTTGATTCCATAAAAACGACGTATACTTTTGAAGTAGCTGATTTTAATGAAATTAATATTCACCCTGATATCCAGTTGGGGTATGATTTAAAGGATTGGAATATTGAAATTAAAGGCGATGGAAAACTTTTAAAGTCCATAAAAGGTCAGGGTAATAATATCCCTGATTATTCTTTTAGTCTTTTCGAATACGGACTTAGTACCATCGGCACCATTGATAATATTTCAATAAGCGCAACCATGACCGATATTACGGGTCAGACCTTTACAACCAATACTGCAAATACGTCTATTAAATATATAAAAAGAATGGAACGTAAAGCGCAGAAACTTGAATATAAAGTAATAGAAAAGTACGCCTTAATCCTGTTTGATTATGATAGTGATGAAATAAAGGCGCAAAATACAACAGTGATAGACCGGGTTGTAAAAAGGATTAAAGACCTGCCAACGGCTAAAGTAACCATTGTGGGACAGACGGATATCATTGGCAAGGAAGATTACAATGTCCTGCTTTCCGAACGAAGGGCAAAAGCGGTTTATCAAAATGTGATTGACAGTGATATCCCTTCACGGGAAAGGATAATTTTCAGAGGGGCAGGGCCTTACAATCCCCCATATGATAATGCTACGGCTGAAGGACGGTCGTTTAACCGGACAGTCACCATTATGATAGAGTATGAAACCCATTAATGGATTGTTCGGTATGAAGGATGGCCTGAAAACAGTTTTTTTTCATGAACCAATCAAAGTTCTGCTGATCTTTGTTGCCCTGCTGCTGTTCTCTGCAACAGACAGTTATTCAGAACAACCAGCAGCTAAAATCGTTCTGGTTCAGGCGGTCATGTGTGAATCCATTGAAAATTCTCGCCCCGTAAACCCGTCCGTGGTGTTTTCAATATCCCAGGGAGAGATTTTCTGCTTTTCAGATTTTGACCCGGTTTTTGAGAAAACCTATTTTTTTCACAAATGGTATTACAAGGACAAATTGATTTCCACCATGAAACTTGTCCTCAACCCACCGAAATGGTCATCTTTCAGCAAAATACAGATCAGGTTTGAAGATAAGGGGCCCTGGCGCGTCGAAATACGGGATGTGGAGAATACCCTGTTGCAAACCCTGAGATTCAGCATGGCAGACTGATTGACAATGGACTCACTTTTTTATCTATTCGCAGGCCTTCGCTGGCAGGATGTATTGGATATCCTGCTGAACAGTTATATTTTATTCCGGCTTTATGTGCTTTTCAGGGGAACCAATGTTATCCGGGTGCTGCTGGCCGTTTGTGTCCTCTGGGCCGTCAGTCAGACTGCGGTTCCCCTTGGTCTGATCATCACCAACTGGGCCATGCAGGGCTTTATTACCGTGGCTGCGTTTATTATCATCATTATTTTCAGGAATGAAATTTCCAGTGTTCTGCAGACCAGGGATCTGAAATCATTTTTATGGGGCATACCCCGGCATCAATTTCATACCCCCCTGGATATTATTGTTGAAAGTGTCTATGAAATGGCTGAAAAAAAAATCGGCGCATTGATCGTGCTGCCCTTAAAGCAGGGCCTGGCCAATGTGGTTCAAGGAGGGGTTTCCATAAACGGCAAGCTGTCGCCGGAAATGCTGGTGAGTATTTTCTGGCCCGACAATCCAATACATGACGGTGCTGCTATCATCCAGGAGGGTCTGATTACAGCGGCAGGTGTGATTCTTCCCTTGTCAAAAAAAGAGGGCCTGCCCTCCTATTTCGGGACGCGTCACAGGGCTGCCGCCGGATTGGCAGAACTCACTGATGCCCTGGTGATTGTTGTTTCAGAAGAACGGGGCCGGGTTTCCCTGTTCAAAGAGGATCAAGTCCATGTCCTTCGCAATCGTTCATCCCTTCAAGAATTGCTTCGGGAACACGCAGGAGACGATTCAAAAAAAGGATCCCGGCATCAGACCATGGAACTTGTCGTGGCCGCAACAATCTGTCTTTTCAGCATCACCGGGATATGGCTCCGCTTTTCAACAGGAATGGAAACGCTTGCCTCACCAGAGATTCCCATAGAGTTCATAAACCCGGATCAAAAAATGGAAATCATATCCTCTTCCACGGCCAACGTTAAGCTCTTGATCAGTGGGGCAATGCCGCTGATCAATTCCATCAAACCTGAACAGATCAAGGTCAAACTCAACCTGTCCCATGCTGTGGCCGGCATTAACAAGCTGTCCGTCACCCAGGAGAACATTGTGCTTCCGCCGGGATTACGGCTGAAAAAGATAGAGCCCGCAGAACTGGATATCACCCTGGATAAACTGATTGTAAAAGAACTTCCCATCCAACCGTACTGGATTGGAAAACTGCCCAATGGTTTGGTCATGACACAGGCAACGGCAATACCCCAGACGATTCGCGTAAGTGGTGGAGAATTTTTACTGAAAGATATTTCTACCATTTTTACGGAAAAGATATCCCTGGACAAGCTGTCTGAATCAGGGACTATCGCTGCAGGTCTGGTCCTGATTCCTGCTTCTCTTAAATCAGCAAACAGCACTAAAATTCAAATCCAGTATATCATTTCAAGAAAAGCGCAATAGCTTTTTTCTTAAAAATCCTTATCCAATAGCTTTGTTATTTGATTTTTGATGAAATAGAAACTCAATTGGATCAGTGTCTTTTGCTTCCTGAAAAACAGGGTCATATGTGACCGATGGTTGAATGTGACCTTTTTATGTGGTTTCCGGTTTTGGTCAGGTAGGGGATATCTTAATAGAATTATCCATATATATCAGCATGATGATGACGATATGGCGAACATTGAAAGCCTGGCACACAAATTGAAGTATAAAAAGTTTGATAACAAAGAAACCACCTGGAAAAATAATCCGGGAATCACTGTAAGAACAATATCATGTAAAGGAGAAATGATGAGAGCAAAAAATTTTATGAACTGTTTTTTTATTGGACTTTTCCTATTTGCCTTTGTTGCCGGCTGTGCCGGAACAGGTCATCAGGAAAGTACGGGTGAATATGTTGATGATTCTGTTATAACCACAAAGGTGAAGGCACAAATATTTGAGGACCCGATGCTCAAGGTGCTCCAGATCAATGTTGAAACGTTCAAGGGAGAAGTGCAGTTAAGCGGTTTTGTGAATTCTGCGGCAGCTTCTACCAGGGCCGTGCAGGTGGCCAGATCAGTAAAGGGGGTCCAATCGGTTAAGAACAGCCTTATTGTTAAAAAATAATTCAAACCCAAAAACCAAACAGGAGAATGATGATGAAATTTTTTAGTACCATGTTCGCTTTACCATTAATTGCAGCTCTATTTTTATTCGGATGTGTTGCCCAGCAACCGGTCCAGCCCATTCCCGAAGTTACCCCAACCATGTTCAGTTCGACCGATTATGTTTCTTCCGTAGATAATTTTCTGATTATTCTGGATGCATCCAGCTCCATGGATGATATGTACAACGGGAATAAGAAATTTACCATTGCCCGTGAAATTATCAAACGCATGGGCCAGACCCTGCCGGAACTGGGTCAGAACGCAGGTCTCCGGTCTTTTGGGCACAACCCGAAGGTATCCAGCAAACCAACGGTTCTTTTTTACGGCATGGAAAAATACACCCAGAAGGGTTTGGATGAAAAACTGGGTCTGATTTCAAGTGCCGGCGGTACCAGCGCCATGCATATGGCATTGACCGGAGCCGGACAGGATCTTAAAAATTTTTCCGGTAAAACCGCTGTTATCATTATCAGTGACGGCCAGGAAAAAGTGGATTTAGAGTCTCCCATAACCCTGAAAGCAGCCCAGGCACTGAAGGATCAAATGGGCGCAGACCTTTGTTTTTATCCCATACTTGTTGGCTATGATGAAAAAGGGGTTATCGTCATGGATGAAATTGCCCGGATCGGCAAGTGTGGTTTTTTCACCAATGCTGATAAATTATTTACAGGCAGCGGCATGGGACAGTTTGTCCAGGATGTTTTCCTGACCAAAAAACCCATGGTTAAAGCACCGGCACCCGTAGCAGTCACTCCCAAAGTAGTTGCCCCCCCAGTAATTGAAAAAGTCTGGGTGGTGGATGAAGCGTATTTTGATTTTGATAAAATCATCATCAAACCAGCAGGTTTTGATTTTCTTGACAGGATTGTCAATGTTTTAAAATCCCGTCCCGATCTTTCTGTGAAAATCCAGGGGCATACGGACAGCATCGGCAGCAAAGCGTATAATGATGTCCTGTCCCTGGAACGGGCCAATGCTGTAAAATCATATCTGACGGACAGGGGAATTGATAAAAACCGTCTGTCCTGTGAGGGATTCGGGTTCTCAAAACCTGCGGCATCCAACAAAACAGATAAAGGCAGGGCATTGAACCGACGCGTTGAGCTTTATCCGATCACAAAATAGTCGACTTTTTTTAAAAAGATCGACGATCAACATCTATCTCCTGGGTCGATTGCCTGATCCAGGGGATACTTGATCTCAACTCGGGACAGATAATCCGGGAATTCTAAACGAGTAACAAAAAAATTTGATCATAGAACAGACAACGCAAATACACCTCAAACTTGCCGAACATCCCACCGCACACCCCTTGCCCAAAACGCCGATAAAGGCATTTTGTCCCGGGCAAAAAGATTATTGCAGATCATTTTCCCGTATTACAGCGGATATAGAAACCGCTGCCCCTGTTTAACGTTTTCAAAAAACAGCAAATATCATTTGGTTTTACTTTTTTGATAATATTTTTTATAAAACAGGTATACGTTTAAACCAGTGTGATGACATTTTCATTATTTCAAATACTGGGGAGGGAAACTTGAGTCGTGTCTGGAATTGATAGCACCCTAAGGGAAATATTCGGGTTTGATACATTTAAACCCGGTCAGAAACAGGTTGTGGAAACCATTATGGCGGGTATGTCTGCTGCATCAATTTTTCCCACGGGTGCGGGAAAATCCCTTTGTTATCAGTTGCCGGCCATTCTTGAGCAGGGGATGACCCTGGTGGTCTCGCCGCTTCTCTCTCTAATGAAGGATCAGATCGATTTTTTGAAATCGAAAACGATTGCTGCGGCAAAACTTGATTCAGGGATGAGTGCCAAAGACTACCAGAGCACTCTTGAGGCAGCCCGGCAGGGTAAGCTGAAGATTCTGATGATTGCCGTAGAGCGGTTTAAAAATGAAAGATTCAGAACCCAGCTTCGGCAGATGAAGGTATCACTGCTGGTAGTGGATGAGGCCCATTGTATCTCTGAGTGGGGTCATAATTTTCGACCGGATTATCTGAAAATTCCCATGTATCAAAAAGAATTCAATATTGGAAAAGTATTGCTGCTGACAGCTACTGCAACCCCCATGGTTATTTCCGACATGTGTGAAAAGTTTGGAATTGACCGGGAAAATGTGGTGAAAACCGGTTTTTATCGGAAAAATCTGTTTCTTCGCATACATCCTGTTATTGAAGAAAAAAAAGATGCCCGGCTTCTGGAAGTATTGACAGGAAAGCCTGATGGCCCGGCTGTTGTGTATGTCACCCTGCAGAAAACGGCAGAGCGGGTGGCCCGAATGCTGATTGAGAATGGTATTGCCGCAGATGCGTATCATGCGGGAATGAAAAATGACCAGCGGGAATTCGTTCAGAATCAATTTATGACTGGCAGAACAGGTATCGTGGTGGCCACGATAGCCTTTGGAATGGGTATTGATAAGGAAGATATTCGAAAGGTTATCCATTACGATCTGCCAAAGTCCGTTGAAAGTTACAGCCAGGAAATCGGCCGGGCCGGCAGGGATGGGAACCCGTCTCTTTGTTGTGTGCTGGGCAATAAAAATGCAGTACCGATACTGGAGAATTTTGCCTATGGCGATACACCGGGGTTTGATAACATCCGTTATGTGCTGAACCATATCCGCCAGAACAGGGGAACCGTGTTTGAGGTTCGTGCATATACACTCAGCCGGGATGCTGACATTCGCCTGTTGCCATTAAAAACCCTGCTGGTATATCTTGAGATGGTCAAAATTCTTTCCCCAAGATATACCTATTTTGAATCTTATGCGTTTGAGTATTTGATCCCGGACAAGGAGATCCTCAAGTATTTTACCGGAGAAAAAAAACAATTTGTACAGACCATACTGGATCATTCCCAGACAGCTGTAAAATGGTCCAATGTAGATATAGATGGGATTGTTGCAGAATCAGGATCTGAGCGACAGCGAATCCTGACAGCCCTGGAATATTTTCATGAAAAGGGTTGGATTGTCCTGCAGCCAAAATCCGGTGTGGAGGTGTTTGAGATCCTCGATTCCGGATTTGACATAGATTCAACTGCTCAAAAGCTTGCAAATCTGTTTGTGAAAAAAGAGAAAATGGAGATAGAGCGCCTGCATCAGATGATTGAATTGTTTGAAAAAAATCAGTGTCTTGCAAAAAACCTGTCTGCCTATTTCGGGGAAAGGCTTGATGCAGACTGCGGCCGGTGTTCGGTTTGTCTTGGTACCCGACCGATCCGGCTGCCTGAGTCAGAGCTGCCGTCCCTGGGACAAATGGATTTTTATACCCTGGTCCAGGCCCTGGCTGATGTGGCACTGTCCCCGCTGCCCGTTGATCTGACAACCCGTTTTTTATGTGGCATCATAACCCCTGGGCTTGCCCGGTATAAGGCCAGACACCTGTCCGGCTTTGGCCGGCTGGAAGCGTATCCATATAAGGCCGTTGAAAAATGGGTGCAGTCACAAGCTAAGGGATGAACGCATTAAAGGAAGCTTGATGATTTTAACAGATAACGATTTCCATCGGTTTCAACAAGAGGGCTGGCAGCGCATTGCCCATAGATATGATCAGGCCTGGAGCAAGCTTGTCCAGCCGTTCATCCCGCATCTGCTTGAGGCCGCAAGGGTAACATCCGGCACCCGCCTGCTTGATGTGGCGTGCGGGCCCGGATATGTCGGGGAAATGGCATTTGCCCTCGGGGCAAGCCCCACAGGCCTTGATTTTTCCTCTGAGATGATACAGATTGCCAGGGATCGGAATCCCATGCTCCGGTTCCATGAAGGCGATGCCCAGAAACTGGAGTTTGATGACCATTCGTTTGACAGCGTTGTGATGAACTTTGGATTGCTCCACCTGTCAAGGCCAAAGGCGGCTTTTGTCGAAGCCTGCCGGGTGGTTCGACCGGGTGGATGGTATGGCTTTACGATTTGGGCAAGTCCTGATAAAAGCCCGGGAAACCGGATTGTTGCAGAAGCTGTCGAGGCGAACGCCAATTTTGATGTTCAATTGCCAAAAGGTCCGGATTATTTTGCTTATGGGAATCCTGCGGACTGCCGCAGTGCCCTGAGTGATGCAGGCTTTGATCCGTTGTCACTTGTTTTTCGATCAGTGACGGTTGAATGGAAGGTCCCCTCGGTTTCGTTTATTTTTGAATCTGAACGGGATGCCGGTGTTCGAATTGCAGCCATTCTGGCGGCTCAGAAACCAGAAGTCCTTGCAGCGATAAAAGCGCATATTGAAACATCCGTTCGTGCCTATGACAGCGGCGATGGTTTTGTCATCCCCTTTACGGCCCATATTGTTGCTGCAAGATCGTTATAGGGTTCAAGGGGGTTGCCGGGATATCGGCTGGTGATCAATTGTGGGCAGGGTTTATGACGGTTTTGATGACCATACCGGCAAAACCGGTATGGTCATAACAAAAGTCAAAAAGTCGATTATTGTCTGCTTACCTTTCCAATGGCGATATCCAGGGTCTCCAGCATAAAGTCCACATCTTTTTCGTTGATGCACATGGGTGGTTTTATCCTCAGGGTATTCCCGTTATATCCGCCCTTGCCCACCAGAAGTCCAAGATCTTTCAAGGTTTCAAAAATCTCAACACATTCCTGGGATGCAGGCTCCTTGGTCTGTCTGTCCTTGACAAATTCAACGCCCGTCATAAGTCCGCTGCCCCTGATATCACCGATGAGGTCGTATTTGTCCATTAAACGGTGATATCCATTGAACAGCCGGTTTCCCATGTTAAGGCAGTTTTCCTGGAGCCGGTCCTTGTCGATGAGTTCCAGAACTGCCTTGCCAATGGCGCAGGAAACAGGGTTGCCGCCAAAGGTGTTGAAATGAATTCTTTCAGTGAGTTTGGCAGCGATTTTGGGGGTGGTCACCACGGCAGCCAGGGGAGCACCATTCCCAATGCTTTTGGCCATGGTCACGATATCCGGCATCACGCCCTGGTATTCAAATCCCCAATAATGGGTTCCCAGCCGGCCAAAACCCGTCTGGACTTCATCTGCAATACAGACCCCGCCGGCATTCCGGGTATACTGGTATGCCTTTTCAAGATATCCTTTTGGCAGCACCACGCTTCCTCCCACCCCCTGTATGGGTTCGGCAAAAAAGCCGGCCACACGTCCCGGAGTGGTATGATCAATAACACTTTTTACGTCAAGCGCATATTTTATACCGGCCTCGGGATCATCATATCCGTATGGGCCGCGAAAACAGTCCGGCATGATCGTATGGCGGACCCCGGCCCCCTGATGGATATTGTATTTCCATGTGGAATGGGCAGTCAGTCCCATGGTGCTCTGGCTGCCGCCGTGATACCCGTTTCTCAGGGCGATGATATCATGGTTCCCCGTATAGATTCTTGCCATGAGCATGGCAAGGTCATTGGCCTCAGACCCGGAATTCACAAAATAGCAGACTTCTAGATCGCCGGGCAGGCGGTTGGCCAGCATTTCACCATATTGGGCGATTATCGGGTTCAGGTAAATGGGCGGGTTGTGGACCAGGGTCCTGAATTGTTCAGCCACAATTTCGGCAATATAGGGGTGACTGTGACCCACGCTGACGGTAACAATACCACCGATGCCGTCCAGATATCGTTTTCCTTTTTCATCGTAAAGGTATTGCATGGAGCCTTCCACAATCATGATCGGTTTTTTATAAAAGGTCAGCAGGGAAGGGGTCAGATAGCGTTTCCGCAATGCCATTACATCGTCATAGGATGGTCCTGTATAGGGCTTGGGTTGATGGTCATAGCCCGGCAGTTCCGGTCGTTTAATTTCCTTGTTCATAGGAATTCCTTTTTTAATTGTCTGGCAGTCGTTTTTCAGATGCCGGAAAGTTTTTTGGTATGGGCGATTCTTTTTTTCCCGGCCATTTTTAATGCCAGGGAAACTTCGGGAAGGGCCTTGATCTTTACTGCCCCTTCCGTATAATAGGCAATCGCCCGGGCTTCCAATTTTTGAGCATGGTCGAGGATCTGGACACGATCCATGTTATTGTCGTCACAGGCGTTAAGCACAAAGGGCGCCTTGAAAAAATCACTGATCGGTTCAAGGATCATTTCCGTTACATTTTCCCTTCTGGTTCGCAGGATATGATCGATATTTTTTTTACCGTCCTTTGCAAATTCCTGGAACAGGTCAAAAAGGTCTCTCATTTTCGGGTTGGCAGCAACGGACACATAAAATGCCATGTCCTGTCGTTCCATTTCTTCTGCAAAATTCAATAAACCGCCAAAATTTGTGATGGGCATAAACCTTCTCCTCCATTTAACTTAGTTTGCTTAGAACCAGCGTTCTATGACCACCTTGGTGTCTGTGAAAAAGTGAAATATTTCCTGGCCATGGGCTTTGATATCGCCAAACATGGAGTTGCCTGATCCGCCAAAGGGGAAAAAGCTCATGGGCGCTGCAATACCGATATTGATACCCACCATGCTGGGCAGGGCCTCATACTTGAATTGTCTGGCAGCGGCACCGGAGTTTGTATACAGACAGGCAGCATTGGCAAAGTCCCGGGTATTGACCAGTTGAATTAAGTCATCAAAGGTTTTGCATCTGACCACGCAGACCACGGGACCAAAGATCTCTTCTCTGGCAATGGTCATGTCTGGTGTTACATTATCAAATATGGTGGGCCCGACAAAGTATCCGTCAGGATATCCCTCTACCGTGCAGTCCCGGCCGTCCAGTAAAAGGGTGGCACCTTCGGCAATGCCTTTTTCAATATACCCCAGAACCCTGTCACGGTGGACAGCACCGGCCAAAGGCCCCATTGCGGTCTGGTCATTTAAACCGTCACCGACTTTTATCTTTTTGGCCATGGCCAGAAATTTATTCACCAGTTCATCGGCAATATCTCCAACGGGTGCCAGGATGGAACCGGCCAGACACCGCTGGCCGGCAACCCCGTAAAAAGAGGTGACCAGAGAAGGCAAACCCGCTTCAAGGCTGGCATCGGGCATGAAGCCCACGACATTTTTAGCCCCGCCCAGTGCCTGTACGCGTTTGCCCGTCTCTCCGCAGCGTTTATAGATGTATTTGGCCGTGGCCGTAGAACCCACAAAGGATACACCCTGGATATCCTTGTGATCCAGTATGGCATTGACCACATCTTTGGATCCATGTACCAGATTGACAACGCCATCGGGTAATCCCACCTCATCCAGGCATTCAAATATTTTTGTCTGGGTCATGGGTACCTGTTCCGAGGGTTTCAGGACATAGGTGTTTCCGCTGACAATGGCATAGGGAAGAAACCACCAGGGCACCATGGCCGGGAAATTATAAGGGACAATTCCGGCAAATACGCCCATGGGCTGGCGATGGCCGGCACAGTCTATTCCCGTGGCAATATCTTCCAGGGTATATCCGGACATCAGCGTGGTTGCGGCAGTGGC
>Ga0180007_10001757_pt1 | contig 27657 bp, 30 predicted proteins | sample MM_PC_MetaG_FD_121122 | JGI IMG/M metagenome (GOLD analysis project Ga0180007, IMG submission 121122) | Groundwater microbial communities from the Aspo Hard Rock Laboratory (HRL) deep subsurface site, Sweden - MM_PC_MetaG | ecosystem: Environmental > Aquatic > Deep subsurface > Groundwater... | reverse complement strand
ATGCATTTTCTTTGCTTCTTCTTCCTCAAGTAGCTGAGGCTACTATCGTCATCAGAATCAACGAAAATGCTATAAAATCTATCCATAATTAACTCATTTCTTATTTCGCGACAAGTCTATTGAATGTGAGGGGAGAGTATGGAGTTAGTTATTTTGGCAGTCATTTTAATTTTGGTTCTGATTGCGCTGGGACTATTGACAAATGTTTTTTTCTCCTTTTTGACCATGTCGCTGTTTGGAGGAGCTTATTTTGCCGGTACTTCCCGGGAGCGGCTGAAACAGGTTTTCAAACTAGCTAATTTGAAACTCGTAGACAAGTTACTTGATCTAGGGTCGGGTGATGGGCGGATAGTTTCAGCCGCGGCTCAAGCCTGGGTTAAAGCTACGGGGGTCGAGATCAATCCCTACTATGTTTGGTTATCACGTCAGAGAATTAAACATCTCAAACTTACTCAGAAAGCCAAGATCGTGCGGATAGACCTGTGGCAGTTTGACACCAGCCCCTACTCGGTGGTGGTGGTGTACGGCATTGGTTACATGATGGAGCGCTTGAAAAAGAAGCTAGAGCGAGAATTAAAACCTGGCTCGCGAATTATCTCGGTTTACTTTCCCATTCCCGGCTGGCAGGCGGTGAAGGAGCTGGGGGATGTCAAGCTGTATATTATTGAATAGGATCAAGCCTTATATGCCAATTTTTCATTTTAGTAGGTTAATAAACATTTTGGGGTTAAGGGAAATTTCGCGTGTTAGTGCTAAGTAGAAATGTCGCCTTTTCTGCAAAGTAGAAATGTCGCGTTGACAAACCAGCAATCTGGTAGTATCATTCTCGTTAACTTAACAAACTTGTAAAGTTGTCTATATGGATAAAACAACAGCAGAATTACTGGCCAGAAAAATTAAGATAAGCGAGCATTACATCGTTCGGGAAGAATATGAAATGTTGATCTTGAAAGAGATTTATGAAAGCGAATTTGGGGTGAGTCTGATGTTTAAGGGTGGTACCGCTTTGCGTTTGGCTTATCACTCGGCGCGTTTTTCTGAAGATTTGGACTTTAATTTAATTGGCATCATCGATAAAAAGAAATTTGTCAAGTTTCTCAAAGGTGTGGGTAAAAAATATCCGGAAATTGTTGAAGTTATCACCAGCGAAAAATACCATACAATTTTTGGATTGATAAAAATAAAGATTGAATATTTTGATAGAGTGTTTTCTATTAAGATTGAGATTTCCAAAAGGGTAGGTAAGTATCAAAAAAATATAGATTATCACGATAGAGTAATAACAAGTGAGGTTGCCCCTCTGACTGTTTTGGCCCGCGTAGCCAGTCTTGAGCTAATATTAAGAGAAAAAGCAGATGCTATGAAAAACAGAAAAGTGGCTCGCGACATTTTTGATTATTGGTTTATTAACCAACTGCTCAAAAAAGAAGTGAGGGTAGATTTCTCCGATTATGACAAAACAAAAGTGATAAGCGAACTACATAAATTATTGGCAAGGCCATATTGGAGGATAATTGATTCATGGTTAGAATAAGACCCACCGATCCAGAGCTAATCAAGCAACTGATGGTCTTGAGGAAGCCCTATTTTACTGTGGCCGATTTTGAGCGACTGCTTGGACTAAAAAAACAAACACTGTATGTCACACTTAACAGGTTGACTAGGTCCGGTGTTTTGACTAGGTTAAAAAAAAACGTTTACGCGGTATTTACGAGCGGAATTGATATAGAAAAAATAGCCAATGAAATCTATTATCCTTCATATTTTTCGTTTGAAAAAGCTTTATCAGATTATGGCATTTTGTCGCAGATGCCTTTTACCCTCACTTTGGCAACTTTGAGACCGTCAAAAAAATTGACGATTGCAGATACAGCAGTCGAGTACAGTCAGATCAAAAAGAGCCTTTTCTTTGGCTACGAGCTTAAAAACGAAAAAAATATTGCCTTTCCCGAAAAAGCGCTTCTTGACGAGTTGTACTTAATGAGCAAAGGATTGCGCCAGATAAATTTGGAAGAGTTGGACTTAAGAGAAATAAACAAAAACAGACTGGAAAAATTTGCCCAGAAATACCCCCCCAATATTGGTGACTTATTCTGCAGGGTGAAAAAATATCTAGGAACCACACCAATCACAAATGAGGCGAAAAAAAGAATTGACTGGACTGCGGGAGCTTAAATAGACTTGTCGCGAAATAAGAAATGAGTTAATTTAAGTAGCCATTGCCCTTATTTCGCGACAAGTCTAATAAGGCGCAAGAATTATCTCAGTGTACTTTCCCTTTCCAGGTTGGAAAGCGGTGAAGGAACTGGAGGATGTCAAGTTATATTTGGTAAAATGTAGAAAGAGATTGATTACTGATTAAATTTCACGATAGAAAACAGCGGGAACAACACCTCCACTTTTGTTTACATTACCTACTGTTCATGAACATTATCACGGCTTAGTTTTGGCCCTGATTTCATATTTATCTGGCAATCGGCGTCTGATTGTACCAATGCCAGGCAAACCTAACGGTGGGCGACCTATTAAAGCGGGTTATCGGCTTTATGGCAAAAAAGCCGGCATTACCAATTACTGGCCAGAAGTAAAAAAACTTGACAAAAACTTGATTTCCTTGACAAACCTTAGATAATTGTATATATTAACCTTATGTTCATAGCTACTCGTCAAAACACAAAATCAATTACTGATATTAGAGAAGATGCAATTGGTGTGTTTAAAGAAGCTAGTAATAAGGGTTTGCTTTATGTGACATATCACTCAAGACCTCAGGCAGTGATTATTGATATTGATGAGTTTGTATCAATGCAGGAAATGTTAGAAAATTATCGAGATGAACTGGAAGCTAAAAAACTACTAAAGGAACCAAGAGGTAAGGGCGTGTCACTAAATCAAGTTATAAAAATGTATGAGTAAAGTTCTGTTTACTCGTCAGAGTATAAAAGAAATTGACAGAATCAGCTCCACGGATCGCAAGCGAGTTTTAACTAAAATTAAATTATTAGACTATCCTTTTTCTAAAAATTTAGATATTAAATTGCTCCACGGCGCACCAGGATTTTATCGTTTGCGATCTGGTCAAATCAGAATCATTTTTGAGCATGATCATAAACGAAATGTTTTATGGATTAGAAAAGTCGGATATCGTGGTTCAGTTTACAAAATGTGAACTTAACCTGATGTGATATACTGTTTCATATATGTTGAATCAAATATTACTGATTACTACCACTACCAACCCTTGACTCGGGAAAGGTGTGTCGTAGTACCAACCCCCGAGATCAGGGGGTTTTTTGGTAGTAAAATAGACGGGTTCCATCTGGATCCCCGCTAGTCCCGCCAGAGGCGGGACGCGAGGATGACAGGAGAGACAACGCGAGGATGACAGGAGAGACAACGCGAGGATGACAACCCACTTGCTTGCATTTTGCTACAAGTTAAATTAACACTAATCAGGTAAACTAGAGGCTAATCAGCCAAAAAAAGGAAAAACATGTCAAACCCATCAGACAACAAAAATCAGTCTCAGAAAAATAATCTAGACGAGCTGCGTCACTCAACGGCTCATCTGTTAGCCAAAGCGGTGATTGAGCTTTATCCAGGAGCCAAACCGACCATTGGTCCCAGTATCGAGCAGGGCTTTTACTATGACTTTGATCTGGGTGATACCGTCATTTCGGACAAAAACTTTGCCCAGATTGAGCAAAAGATGCATCAGATTGTCAAAAAATGGTCCGAGTTTAGACAGGTGACTAAAACTCAAGACGAAGCCTTGGCTCAATATACTGACAATCAGTACAAAAGAGAGCTGATCGGAGAGTTGGCTGAAAAGGGAGAGACATTGAGTTTTTATGAAGTTGGGACAGAAGGTCAGCCCGAGTTCTACAGCGATCTGTGCAAAGGTCCTCATGTAGCCAAGCCATCAGAGGTGCTTAAGCACTTTAAACTTCTGTCTGTAGCTGGAGCCTATTGGCGGGGTGATGAAAAAAATTCCATGTTAACTCGGATTTACGGCACCGCTTTTTTTTCCCAACAAGAGCTGGACGATCACCTAAAAATGTTGGAGCAGGCCAAACTGCGGGATCATCGCAAAATTGGGCAGGAGCTGGAGTTATTCATGATTGATGAGGAAGTGGGACAGGGCTTGCCACTTTGGTTGCCCAAGGGGGCTTTTTTGCGACATAAAGTCCAAGAGTACGCTTTCAATACCTACCTCAATAGAGGTTATCAGCCTGTTTCCACACCTCATATTGCTAGTAAAGAGCTTTGGGAACATTCAGGGCATCTAGATTTTTATTCTGATAGCATGTATGGCGGTTTTGGCATTGAAGATGAGGAGTATCGTTTAAAACCCATGAACTGCCCCCTCCACGTTAAGCTGTTTATGCACAGACAGCGCAGTTATCGAGAGCTACCTATCAGATGGACAGAAATGGGTACGGTTTATCGCTATGAGAAATCGGGCGTCCTGCATGGTTTGTCCAGAGTCAGGGGGTTTACTCAAGACGATGCCCATATCATCTGTACTCCAGACCAGCTCCAAGCCGAACTCACCGAGGCATTAAACCTAACTCTCGACATCCTCAAGACTTTTGGCTTTAAGGATTTTGAAATGAATCTTTCTACCGGGGGTGGCAAAGACGAGTCAAAGTTTATCGGCGAAAAAGCCAAGTGGCGGGAGGCCGAGCAAGCCCTAACTCAAACTTTAACCAAGTTGGGATTTGACAATTTTGTGACTGATGAAGGAGGAGCGGCCTTTTACGGTCCCAAAATAGATCTCAAGCTGGCTGATAGTTTGGGGCGGATGTGGCAGTTATCCACTATTCAACTTGACTTCAATTTGCCGGGACGATTTGGCATGAAGTATGTGGGTGACGATGGAGCCCAGCACGAGCCATTTATGATTCATCGAGCCTTGTTGGGTTCACTAGAGAGGTTTTTGGGTATCTACATTGAGCATACGGGAGGCAAGTTTCCTTTGTGGTTAGCGCCCGTTCAGGCTGTAGTTTTGCCGATTACCGACGCTCAAAATGAGTATGCGCGCCGAGTGACAGATCAATTGACAAAGGCCGGTTTGAGAGTAGAGGTGGATGATCGCTCCGAGCGACTCCAAGCCAAGATTCGCGACGCCCAACTCCAAAAAGTGCCCTTTATGCTGGTTGTGGGGGGCAAAGAAGTTGAGTCAAAGAGTGTGGCTGTGCGCGGTCGCGAGACAGGGGACGAAGGCAGGGTGCAAGTGGAGGAGTTTATTAAAAAGATACAAAAGCAAGTGATAGACAAGAGCTAGCACAGTCTCTATGATAGTTGACTTTCATAGAGATCAGCTTTCCATCGATGGGAGCGAGTTGTTGTCTAATTATATCAATAATTATTGAGATGTATTTAGCCCAGTTTAACTTTGACTCCCGGGCTCATGGTGGCGGAGAGGGTGAGTTTGATGGCTTTGTGGCTTAACGCATTAATCAAAGCATTGATATTTTCAACTAACTCTTTGGTATCCATAGAAATCTTGCCCACAATTACATGAGCTACAGGTGTTTTGCGTTCGGTCCTGACAGTCATGCCACCTTGCTCAAGCTCTTTTTTCTTGATTTCTGGTTTGTCGGTGATGGTGCCATTTTTGGGATTGGGCATCAGGCCTTTGGGTCCCAGGATTCTGGCCAATTTAGCCAACTTAGGCATAAAAGCCGGAGCTGATAACAAGACGTCAAAATCCATTTCCCCTTGAGCAATTTTGGCTAACAAATCATCGTCCACAATAGCCACTTTAACAGAAGATCCTGTGGAGTGGGGCAGAGTCACGTTGGTTTGATCGCCCACGCTTAAACAATTAATATCAGCAGTGATAGTAGCATCAAACTTGACGTGAGACAACTTCTTGACTAGTTCCACAGCGGCAAAAGAGTCGTATTCTTTGGTTCGATCAACTATGGATCGACCGGCTAAATAGCGCTTACTGCGCTTGCGACTGGGTTTTTTCTTGACGATAACTTCTTGAACTAATTCTATTTTGTCCGCAGGTGTTTCCAGGCTAGATTGGTTATCTTGAGCGGTTGTGGCTGGATCAACTGCCTGAGAAGTTGTTACCTCTTCAGACAGACTTTTGCTAGTACTCAAAACTTTGATCTTGTCGGTGTTATCCGACATGTTAACGTTACGTTTGCTACCCATTTAAAACCTCCTACTTGATGGTCACACCCATACTTCGAGCGGTGCCAGATACAATTTTAATGGCTTGATCCAGATCGGTTGTATTCAGGTCTGGTAATTTCTTTTCGGCAATAGCCTTGATTTGATCTAAAGTCAAATTGCCAACTGGTTCTCGACCGGGTTTATCACTGCCTTTTTTGAGTTTGAGGGCTTGCTGAATCAAGGCAGAAGCAGGAGGCAGTTTTAAGACAAAAGTGAATGATCGGTCGTGATAGACAGTAATTTCGGCGGGAATAGTCTGGCCTCTTTGATCTTGAGTTTTGTCGTTGTACTGCTTGATAAAGTCCATCATGTTGATGCCGGCTTGACCCAGAATAGGACCAACTGGAGGAGCGGGAGTGGCGGCGCCAGCCGGTAAATTGAGCTTGAGGACGTTAATAATTTTTTTGGCCATAATAGTTTCTTTCTGTTTGAGACTTTTGGGCGCGAAATCTTAATCTAATTATTTTTTTATTTCGCCAGAAATCCATTTTTAAAGTTTTTATTAAACCTTTTTAACTTGTAAAAAGTCGACGCTGACCGGAGTTTCGCGACCAAAAATATTGACCAAAACTTCAACTTTGCCTTTGTCTTCGTCGATGGATTTGACTGTGGCTAAGAAATCGGCAAACGGTCCATCAGTAATCCGCACGGCTTCGCCCTCGACATAGTCGGCTTTGTATTGAGGAGCGGCTTGAGTCATGAACTGCTTGATGGCATCCACTTCGTGCTTGGGTAGAGCGGTGGGTTTGCTACCAATGCCCACAAAACCAGTCACACCTTGAGTGGTGCGGACGGCTAACCAAGCATCATCAGTCAATTCCATATGGACCAACATGTAACCCGGGAAGATCTTTTCGGTGACAGTTTTTCTCTGTCCTCTTTTGATTTGAATTTTTTCTTGAGTGGGAATTAAAATTGCTAAAATCTTGCTGGTTAGGTTGAGAGTTTCGGTTCTCTGTTTGACCATCTCCGCCACTTTGGCTTCATGACCAGAGTAAGCATGGACCACATACCAGCGAGCTTTGGGATTGATAGCTTCTGAAATAACCACTAAATTGGGAGTCTTAACTTGAACTTCTTGCACCTCGGGCGGTGTGGGAATATCGCCACTGGGGGTTTGATTTTGATCGGTGTCTGCCATATTTTCCTTTTTACAAAATGATGCTCATCAGCCGGCTGAACAAGAGGTCTAACAGACCAATGAAAACGCCGATTGTCAAGCTGACAACTATCACTAAAATAGTTTTGGCTCGAGTTTGTTCATAAGTTGGCCAAGTAACTTTTTTGATTTCTTGACTGACTTCTTTGATGTATGTAACAATTTTGGGCATCTGAAGATGTTTATTAGGCTTGTAGCGAAATAAGGGAAACGGCTACTTACGGTATCTTTTATGCATTTTAGATTACTTCTTCTTCCTCAAGTAGATCTGGTTACTATCGTCATCAGAATTAACTAAAATACTATAAAATCTATTCGTAATTAACTCGTTTCTTATTTTGCTACAAGCCTATTGTAACAAATGCCTGACGGAAATGCCAGATCACAATTTAGGATGACTTAACTAGCTGATTGTGGAGGTTGAACACCTTTTTCCTTGAGTCTTTCCACCATGTCTGACGACTGGTGGATGACGAGTGATTGGGGTGACGACTGGTGGATGACAGGTGATTGGGGTGATGGATCAAGGAGTGGTTTGGGTGACGAAGTCACAGTCGGTCCGGTGGTGGGTAGCGGGCTAGATGATTGCTTTGGAACGACTCTGGCTTTGGGTTGAGATCCACCTAAAGTACTAGCTAGGAAAGAAGCCAAGAGTAGAACTAAGCCCAAGACTAAAACTCCTACTGGTAACAGTCGACCAGATTGACGCAGACTATTAATCAATTCACTCAAAGCATTGGGTTGAGGTGGGGCAGTGGGAGGCTGGGTAACTTCTGATGTTGGCAGAGTGGTGGGCGAAACTTCTTCAAGAGAGCCTGAAGTTGAGCTATCAGCTGTGGTAGCTGGAGGCGGGGCAATGACCGTACCTTTGTCCAGAACTGGAGCTTGAGGTGCGACGATAGGTTGAATTGGAGGTAGACTGCAGGTTTGGCTAGTGGGATTGACTGCTAAACGACAGCCACCATTAAAACACCTTAAGTTGATAGCACAGTCGGCGTTGGTACTGCAAACTGCATTACATAATTGATTTTGAGCCACTTGTTGGGTTGAGTTGAGGGCAGTACAGTTGGTGTTTTCAATATTACTTAGCAGGCGACATTTGTTGTACCAGCAAGTCAAACCACTAGTACATTCGTTACTATCGGCGCAGTATTGATTGCAGGTGCGATGTAAGCCTTGGTCGGGTATGCCTTGGCAAGTAGTGCTGATGGGATTGTCGGCTAGACGACAACGCCAGTCTGTTTCTGCTCGGTAACAGTAATGATTATTGGCGCACTCCAAACTTGACTCGCAGACTTGATTACAACTTTTGGGGGTGGGGGTGGCATTGGGTGGCAAAGTTGGAGTGGGTTGAGCGGGCAGGATGACCGGGTATGTGAGTTGGGTCAAAGTAGCCAGCTTGTCTTCTGGGGGTACCACATCAGCTAATGTTGAATGACTTTGGTCATTATCGAAAATCAAACTGACTTGACCAACCCTGAGAGGTGTAAAATTCAGACCGATCAATTGAGTTGGTTGTGTGGTGGTAAATGGAGAGCCGACTGGAGCTAGAGCCATAACCTGGATTCTAAAACCTTGATCAATGGGCTGAATATCAGTCGTCATGCCTAAATTGCCCTCAACTTGAGCTCTAAAATTAAGCAAACCATCGGCTTGGGTATGAATCACATCAAAAGCTAATTGAATACCGGCTGTTTCTAGATCATGGGTATTGACTAAAAGGTTGATGGTGGTGGGTTGACCGACCACAAAATTGGCATTGGTCACGGGTTGAGCGGTGATTTCAACCTGAGCATCGGTGGTACTAGCTTGAGGGCGAATATCTTGAGATTGATTTAAAGGTTGTCTAGCCAAGAACACAGTTAAAGTGGTCAGCAAAATTACTCCACTGGCAATAATCATGGCTCCTAAAGCCACATATCTGGGTCGAGTCAAGAATTGAATGAGGCGAAACTTTGATTTGGGCATACTATAAATTACTCACCACTATTTTAGACTTATTGCGAAATAAGGACAATGACTACTTATGGCATCTTTTATGCATTTTCGATGCTTCTTCTTTCTCAAGTAGCTCTGGCTACTATCGGCATCAGAAACAACGAAAATGTTATAAAATCTATCCATAATTAACTCATTTCTTATTTTGCAATAAGTCTATGACTGGTTTGGATGGTATAGTCAAGAATATCAACTTGGCCGTCTTGATTAAGATCAATTTGAGGTTGGTCTGGAAATGAGTGATTGGTGGTTTGAGCTCCAGCTACTTGGGGTTCAAAAGTTGAAATAGTTGGCTGATAAACAAAAGCAATCAACAAAGGTAGGGCAATAATCATGGTTAAGATACCAATTGACACCAATAGTTTAGATTTAGTTTGAGCTGAAGACTTAATACTCATATTAGACCTACTGCTAATTAGACTTACTAATTAGTAACGGTTACTTACGTTCTCGCAACCCCTGGATTCCCCTCCCTGCGGTCGGGGAATGACAGCGCGTGTGTCATCCTCGCGTAAGCGGGGATCCAGTGGATTCCCCTCCCTGCGGTCGGGGAATGACAGCGCGTGTGTCATCCTCGCGTAAGCGGGGATCCAGTGGATTCCCCTCCCTGCGGTCGGAGAATGACAGTGCCTGAGAGGAAAACGACAACTCCGAGAAGAGAATGACTACTCCTCCTAGAATAAAGAGTAAACCTACACCTAAGAGTACCATGGTTAAAGTGGCACTGCCAGCTGTGGGCAGGTCGGTTTCGCCCGTTTCACCAGCCACATTTCTGTTTTGACAACCGCAGGTTGTATCACTGCTACATTGGGGACTGCGACATTGGCCTGCCAAACAAGCTAGGTCAGCTTGGCAGTCTCTGTTAGCGGTGCATGACTGATTGCACTCTAGGTCACCGTCTTGGTCTTGGCCAGAAAAGCTGGAACTACCAGGTGTTGGAGTGGGCGTGCGAGTCGGAGTCGGACTGGTTGAAGGAGCAGGACTGGGAGTGGCATTGGTGTTGGACGCTACGATACTAATGGAAGCCGTACTGGTTGGAGTGGCAACCGTATCTTGGCCATTAGCTTTTTTGGTGATCTTAGTTTGAGTTGGATCAAACATCAGCACAATCGGATTGGTAGTTGGAGTATTGCCTGCGGTGATAGAAAAAGCAAACAACTCGGTCATGCTAGTGGTGCTGAATCCTGCAGTATTGGTTGAAACACAGCCCACATCAATCGTGACCGTGCCACCAGCGGGAGAAACATTTTGAATCGGGCACTGCCAACCTGATTGTCTGATGATAATGGGTTGAATATTGTCCGCAGTTAATCCAGGAGTAGCGCCAGCGTAGTTATACATAATCCGGACGGCTATGCCAGAAATAGGTACCCCACCAGAATTAAAAGACACCGTCATGGTGGCAGTTTCGCTGGGAGCGATTTGACGGGAGGTGGGGCTAATACCGACTTGAGCCAAACCACCCTCAACAGAGGCAGTCCCTCGGTTGTCTTGAGGTTGAGTAGATAGCTGGCGAGCTATCAGAATACCCACCACCACAACGCCAACTAAACCTAGACCCAGCAGGAGTTGATTTTTATTGGCAGGCTGCATATCTGTCTTAGTTATATTAATTTATGGTTCATTAACTGAGTAGTTGCTACTTGTAACTTGCAAAGGCAAAGTTTCTCCTTTTTGGGTGACGATTTTACTAATCAAAGTGTCAACAATTATTTCGCCAGAGGCAAGGGGTTTGGTAGTGGTTAGATAAAGTTGGGCGAAAGTTTGGTCAAAAAGTAAAGCTGGCGAAACTTTGTCTGCAATTGACAATTGCCCCATAGCTAGCTCTACTTCAAGCTTTGTGCCTCCCACTTCAATCTGATTGACTAATATCTGCCAGCCGGCATCTTGCAAAGCCTGACTGATAGCAAATGGTTCTGCTCCCCAAGTAAATTGGTCAGCTGATTCAAGAGGTAGGGAGAGTTTGATGGAGATGGCCGACAAAGGATTAGTCACTTGATTCAAGTCCAGGTTGACAACCAATTCTTCACCCACGGTGGGTGAGTTAGCCGAAACATCTAACTCAATCAGAGTGACTTGACCTGTGGTTGTTTCAATGACTTGAGTGGGGGCATCGGATGAGTTGGATTTTGAAAAATTGGAGTAATAAACCCAGCAAAAAATAGTCCCTCCTATCAATATAAGTAAACCTAACATCTGCCACTTTTTCATTTTTTAATCTCCGTTTATTTCCAGTTGAGTGTAGTTTGATAAAACAATGGCGATATCAGAAATATCAAACTCACCATCGTAATTGACATCCAGCTTGGTTAATTCACCCACAGCTTTGGCAGTTAGTTGATTATACCTGGAGAATATCCAGCCAATGTCGCTAATGTCGATTTTATTATTGTTATCTCCAGTTTGGACAAAATCTCCGACCATTAATTTCTGATTTTGCCAAGAGCTAGGAGTTTGATTTGGTGTTGAGGTTAGATGAATCAAGCCTAGATTTTTTCTCAGACTGGTGGTGGTTTTGACAGCTATTTGGTATTGAGTCTGATCATCCAGAATTAAATGATTAATTGCGATAGGCTGAATGGGCCAGAAAACACCAGCGCTATTACTCACGAAAGCAGTTTGAATTGGCATAGCCGATGCTGGGTCTGCTTGATTGCTGATAGTCACCCAAGCATTGGTGATGACATCAACTCGATTCACGCCCTGAAGTTTAAAACTAAATTTAAGACTGGGAAGAAGGGGATCGGTGGTGGGAATGGGAGAAGGGGTCAATGTGGGAGTTGGAGTTAGCGTGGGGGCAGGAGTGGGCCTAGGAGTTACTGCTTGCGTGGGTGCGATTGTGGGTGTGGGTTCAGGTAGTAGCGTGGGAGTAGTTCCATCATCAATCGTAATACTGCCTAAATTTGCCACCAACACATTTTGAGTGGGTTGGGTATGGAAGAGAGTGGCCATTGACAAATTATTATCCAAAGTTAGCTCAGTTTGACCACTTTGTTTGGCTACAGCCCTAATTAATAATAATGGAGTTACTTCTGTTATGACCACTGGTTGGTTGACATTTTGGCCAATAATGATGACCTTGATTAGGTAATTGTTCGTATCTGTTGTAATGGTTTGATAAGCCAAATTGAGACCAATTGTGGGACTGGGTTCAATGGTGGGTGTTTCAAAATAGGCTTTGGGAATCAGGATGGCCAACTGGACACCATCAATTTGAGTGCCAGGTGTGGTTTGGAGTAGCAGAACCAAAGGTGCAGTATCTCCTACCTGAATTAAGTCAGGAGTTTGGAGAGTCAAGATGGCTTTTAAATTGGCCTCAGTAGCCTGGGATCTGATATCTTGAGTGCCAGGATCAGTTCGAGCTAGCATAAAGATCATGACTAAACCCACCACAGTTGAAATCAAACCTCCAGTTAGCAGGAGTTGATTCAAGTGAGGACTAGTTCTAGATTTAACTACTTGCCAGAGTGCCTTAGAGTTGAGGGTGGGTGGGGAATGAGTCATTGGAAGTTAAGCCTGGATAACAATATACTATAATCTTGCAGATCGACCAGGCCGTCACAGTTGATGTCGGCCCTTTTTTCTGAACAGCCTTGAGGAGTCACTGTTGGAGTAGGTGTGTTTACTACAGCTGTGATTGTACCAACGCAACTGTATTTTCCATTAGTTCCACTAGTACAATTTGGAGCATTCGCAGATGGAAGTACCGAAACATCATTAACACTTAATTGATTGCCGTTGAATAAAACATACTTGACAAAATTGCCGGAATTTTTTTCAACAACTAAGAGTTGAGCATTGGTTTGGATTTGATCATATTGGACAGTATTTTTTTCTGGATTAAATAAGATAATATTTTGTCTTTGTCCATCAGAGATATTAAAAATTTGCAGATTAGATTGTGTAGTTTTTTGAATGGTATAGCTCTCATTATTTTTGGTAGGAAGTAACAGACTCAATATTTGACTAGTAACTGAGTTGGTCTGAGTAATTTGTAAAGCCCAATCGTTTCTTTTGGCCTCTTTGGGCAACAGTTGTTGGGAAAAACCAGTTGGGGTAGAGAAAACCATTGATAAAGTCGCATTGCCTTTTTGAAATTTAATCGGTTGTTCAGCAGTCCCCTGACCGCCATAGTTTGCCATATCAAGAGGCAGATGGGCTTGCCAAGTGTAATCATGTGGCCGGTTGTCTTTATTAAATTCGTCCAACATGATGATATAAGGATATTTAGCAAATGTTTTAATCGAAATAATCGTCCGATTGGCAGTTTGCAGAGGTGTAATATTATTCAAATTTCCTAGCCAATATGCCTGATAGCCATCTTGAGCTATGCCTGATTGGTGACTCCAATCATTGTGTGGATATCTGCTATCACTGGTGATCAAATCAGCATCAGACTGATTGATGAGATTAGTGAACATACCTAAGGCTGGTGATGTACCAGTCACAAAATTGCTATCAGGCATATCAAAATCATAGGCACTTGTGTCAAACAGCATGGTGTTTTGTTGACTGAGTTTACCTCTGATGGGATCTTGATAGGTCCACTCATTTTCGTTGACAATTAGCTTTTCACCGAAAGCGGAAAGTACAAAATGACTGGGGTCATAGTGTTGATGTTTTTGCCACCGCCAACGATTGATGAGTGCCAGCGTGAGGTTGTCACCATTATGCCAATCGCTTCTTAAGTAGGCCATACCGCCCTTATTTTTTGGCTCTCCAGTTGAGTTGCTGGTAAAAACCTTAAGAGTTTTAAAATCCGCAATTGTACCGGGGTTTTGAGCGACTATGGATGTTGGGTAGTAAAGCAAGATGCCTAACATGTCGTACTGCTTCCACAACATATAGTCACTTTTATTAAGATTAGAGCCTCTGATTTGCTCCCAAGACCAAAGCCAGCCGGGAGCTTTTTGGTTGCCCTCTCTCACTTTTTTTTGCAAGATGTAAAAATTTTCTCCATTGACCATAGTAGTTTTGGAGTTATCTCCATAACGAGGAAACTTATTTTCGGACATCAACTCATAGGCAGTGTAGTCCCAGATGTTACTAATACCAGATTGGCCAATAATGTCTCGACCATACTTTTTTTTGTAAGCTGCGGCAAACAAAATTGGCGCGCCTTGGCCATAGTACTCGTAGGTATGTCCATCTATGTAATCACCGTCTGGGTTGTACATGGCGTCAAATAGATAGTTGACTAGGGTTTGTTTAGTAAACTCTCTCCAAGTTATAGCCTGAGGATGTTCTCCATCCAGAGTCATTCCAATCAAACCCAGACAGCCAATGACTCCGATACTAAAATTGTGACCACCAACAGAGGGAGTGTCTCGATAAGTATTATAGATGCCATCAGCCATATCGATCAGAGTTTGCTTGCCATTTTTTCTCTCTGTCTGATTTAGGTTTTGGTAAAGAAAATCATAAGCTAGGGCTAAACTAGTGCAGGGTCCTTGATAGTCATAATTTTGGAGACTGGGAGCCGATTGAAAAATCACTTTATCGGGGCCACTGGTGTGTTTGACAAAATTGTGAATGGCTTTGTCCCGACTGGTTGAGTCGGCTGTCACTAGGTAATTGATGCTGGAATCAACTAAATCTCTATCCCAATCTCTAGCACTGTCCCCATTACTTCTTCCACCTGCAATGTTGAGCGCCTTGGCCACGACTGAATTGGTCTGGGTCCTTTGTATAATACGAGTAACTTCTGATTGGTTGAACAATAAAAAAGGGTGTTCTTCACCAGCTTGTGCGGAGAAATCATAATCAGCTAGATCACTTGATGCATAAGCATTCAAATTGAGTCCGATGGGTTGATGATTCCAGACCGAAACCAAGCCCACGCTCCCCATTGACAGGAGCGAGGCAGTAATTAGACTTCCTGCGAAATAAATGCTATAAAATCTATTCATAACTCGCTTCTTATTTCGCAAAAAGTCTATTGTTGTGATCAAGAGGCTTTGTTTCATAACTTACAAATCAAACTCCATCAGAAGTAAATTAATATCCCTAAGATCAATTTGGCCATCACAGTTAATGTCAGCTCGATCATCAGAACAATTCTCTGAAGAAGTGCTGGCCTGGGGGCGGATATCTTGAGTCTGATTTTTAGCATTCAATAACAGTGTCAGACTGACAGTTGCCACCACCAAACCCACTAACGTCAATCGTTTGAGCGTATGCATTAAACTCATTATAGGCAAAGGGGTGCTGTCTGCAAAGGTCCATGCTAGTATAATAGACTGGTAGTGAAATTAGAAAACGAGTAGAAGGGGTTTTATGTCTCGACCTAAAATTACTAAAGCTATTATTACTGCCGCCGGCTTTGGTTCCCGCTTTTTGCCCATCACCAAAACTTTTCCCAAGGAAATGTTGCCTATTATTGACAAACCCATCATTCAATACCTGGTAGAGGAGTGCGCCGAGGCACAAATCGAGGAAGTGATTATTGTGGTGTCGCCCACCGAAGTTGCCAAGTTTGAAGATTACTTCAATGGTAGCGCCACCAACATCCGTACCCTGATGATTCGTCAGGGCAAGCTGGACCGGTGGGATAAAGTGGAACAGCTGTTTAAGTTGCCCAAGATTACTATTATGCCTCAAGACGACAGCTTGCCTTATGGTAATGGTCGGCCGGTGTTGACAGCCAAAGACCTAGTCATCAACGATCCTGCTTTTGTCATTTTATTTGGTGATGATCTGGTTTTATCTCAAGTGGCGGCGGTTAAGCAGATTGTGGATGACTTTGTGGCTAAGCCTTGCGATGGAGTGCTGGCAGTGCAGGAGGTGCCGGCCAGCGAAGTGGAGCGTTACGGCATTGTCAAGCTCAAGAAAGGTAGTCAAGTTCAAGTGGAGGCGGTGATCGAAAAGCCCAAGCGGGCCAGCGCGCCTTCCCACCTGGCTTCATATGGCAGATATGTCTTAACTCCCAAGATTTTTAGGTATCTTAAACCCAAGTCGTTGGGTTTGGACGGCGAGTTGTGGTTGCAGGATGCCAATGACAAAGTCGCCAAACGGGGCAATCTTCGAGTCAAGGTAGTGGATGGCGAGTGGATGACTACCGGCGACCCCTTGAGGTACATGAAGGCCCACATTAACTTTATGCTGGCTGACGAAAAGTACGGTCCAGGGCTCAAAAGCTGGCTCAAAGATATTAAACTTTAGTGAAGAACCCAAAAATTCATTTTCTTCTGATGGTCGATTGCAGGCCAATCAGAATGATACAATGATCGTAAGTTGCTGTATTAGGTAGAGATAAGGAAATCATATGTCAAAACCAGACGTCATTTCGCACTCAAGCGTTGAACTCGAAAAAACCCAAATTGAATTATTATTAAACCTAGAAAAAAAATTATCCATATGCAATAGGAGAAAATAGTTTGGGTTCAGTATTACATACTTATGATCGAGAGTATTTAATTGCACTGAGAAATCTTGCCCAACAAGCACTTAATGATCCAGAAGCCTTGGACATTACACAGCAAGAATGGGAATCACAAGATTGGTATAAATGGTTGAGCATGCTAAGCCAGATGTGTCAAGATCAGATCGGACAGCAAGAGCGCACAATAGCTAGTGAACAAACTGTTGAATGATGGTATATTGACCGTAGAGTTTTAATAAACCTTAACATGCATTTCGACCATCGGGCGTGAGAGGTAAAAGATGATTTCCTGAACGCCTTCAAAAGGGTTGATGGATTGTTCTGCGGTTCGGCATGACCAGCCGAGACGTCCTACCCACCTGCAGTACATGCGGGAACTACTACCTCTCACGCTCGGTGGTCGAACCTAGTCATTTCCAATGATAGGTAGTGTTTTTTGTTTCAAAAATTCAGATATTTTGAATTCTTTGATATTTAAAGTTATAAGTTTAATGTTCTAATTGTTTTGTTTCTAAGTAAATAATTCCCAAGCCATACTTTCCTGATATAATTGCATGAATCTGCCCAGATAGTTCAGTGGTAGAACGCTTTCTTGGTAAGAAAGAGGTCGAGGGTCCAATTCCCTCTCTGGGCTCATGGTTGCCAGGTTACCCAAGTGGTCAACGGGGGCAGGTCCTGACGGGATAAATCTGCAAACTTAACAAGTGAATATTAATGACCAATGTTGCCAGGTTACCCAAGTGGTCAACGGGGGCAGACTGTAAATCTGCTGGCTCACGCCTTCGTAGGTTCGAATCCTACACCTGGCACCAGTGGCCACCTTAGCTCAGTTGGTTAGAGCGACGGTTTTGTAAACCGTAGGTCCAGGGTCCGAATCCCTGAGGTGGCTCTCATCCTATGCCAAGGCTTCGGATGGTTTCTCCATCTTTCATTATAGTTTTGGAGGGCAGGCCATCAATTAGCAATGTTTACTTCAATTTTTTGGCTTGTTTGTGGGGAGTGTGTTTGCGACAGACACTGCAGTATTTACTCAAGGGGAAGGTAGTGGTGTTGCTGGTTTGTTTCTTGAGCTGTTCATTGTTTTTATTAAACTCAGTAATATAACCAAAAGCTCCGCAAGTAGCGCACTTGAGTCCGGCTGGTTGTCTGGGTCCTTTTTTCTTTTTTGCCATGCATTCCTTTGCGAGGAGATTATTGTATCACAGTCGGAAGATACTATCTTGACTAAAACGTGTTATAATTAGAGTTGTTATTTGCCGATATCTAGTTTGAGTTCAGTTCTATTACAACGAAAGTGTTAGTCAAGTTTGATGCAGAAAAAGGAAATTAATATGTCACCCCACTTCCGTGAAATAGTTAAAAGTTTAGTACCCAAATTTCAATTGCCAACATTGGAAAGGGGTGAGTTGGATATGCTTCATGAAGAGTTAGGGCGATTGATGGTGCAGGAACCCAAAGGCATAAGTTTCCAAATAGTTCAACAGCCTGGAACTCATCATTATCGTATTGAATTATGGCGTCATGACACCGATACGTCTGTTGTGCTACTGGAGTTTGGTCATGATCAGCTTTGGCGAATTAAACCAGAGGTGATGGACATTAATAATGGTTTTTTTCCGCCAACAAGTACGCTTGGTCTGTTGATTTGGAATCAATTGGATCAACCAAAAGTTTGGAAGTTCATGAACACGTGTTTTGACACTCAGACGTTGCGACTCAAAAAAGAGAGAATGTCCAACGAATTTTTCTCCAGACTGTGATAAGTCTGAATAATATTTTCTGCTCCGTGCAAAAACAATTTGTCAATCTGATCAATTTTTTGGGCACCGAGCATGGCCAGCTCAACCCAAGATTGAGCTTTGCCTTCGGCGTTGGTTAAAGCGGAGAGTTGAGTGGCAATTTGATCAATGACGGCTGATCGAGATATGCCCTTTGTTTCAAAAATTTCTCGAATCACATATTCCCACTCGCCCCATTCCTGGAGTGTGAGTAGGAAACAACCGGCTGCCACAGCATCGTAAGCCATATCGCCAGAGGGCTTGGTGATGAAGCCATCGGCCCAAGGAAAGCCGTACTTAATTAGTAGTTCATTGGCATCTACAATCTGAGGGTGATAGGCAATCCGCAACTTAGCTCTTTTGTTTGTAATTGGCGAAATCTGGACTCGCATTTTTTGAGCTAACTCGGTAACTTCGTTAACAATGTCTAGATGAGTGGCGGCATAAATCAGTAGGCGATAGTCTGGCTGACGGCGTCTGAGTTCTGGGAGCAGGTGAGTTAACAGTTCTAATATTTCATCTTTGTTGGTGCCTAAGCCACCCGTAGTAATACAAAGTTGCAGTGGTCCTGACCGCCAAGCTTTTTTCTTTTGGCGAGCTTTAATAATTCTGGGATCAACCGGTGGACCGGTGACAATGACTCGCTTGGGATCAACTTTTTTGTCTATCAGAGCGGCCTTTTCTAGCAAATCCTGTTTGGTTTTATCGTTAAAAACGCAGAAATACATGTTGGGTTTTTCGGCGTGGGTTAAGTAGTCGTATCGAACGTGAGGGTCGGTAATCACTTGAAGCACAGTCTTACCCAAACCAGCCAGAATGTTGCCAGTAGCAATATGTAAAGACAAGATGGGTTGTTTAACATGTTGAGTCAGGTGAAGCAGGGGTGGTGTAATACTATCCAGAATAGGCAGTTTATTGCGACCGAATTTATCCACAAAATCTTTGAACAGCTTGAGGTAGCGATGACGAGCCAAAGTTTTGCCAATGATCTCGGTTAATTGAATTGATTTCCAATCCTGGTGGGTCACGTAGTTGGTGGGGTCAACTATCCAAGCCTTCTTGTAGTCCATAGTTTTTCCCCAAGCTTGGGTGGCGATGCCCACCGCCATTGAGTAATGAGCTCGGGAAAAAACAATGTCCGGGATGGTTTCATCCTCCGGCAGACCGTGAAAGCCCTTGACGTCTTCTTTGAAAGAGGCAGAAACAGTAATAATGGGCAGTTGAGTTGCCTCAAGATACTGCTTATCTTTGGCAAAAGTTTTAACTAAAGCTGGATCGAGTAAGTCGGGCATAGGCAATTGGCATTATTCTATTATGGTGTTAACTATACTACCTGGAGTTTGCCATGATTCAAGAGTCATGACCCCAACTTGGTTACTTCGAGTTTTAACTCCTCCCAGAGTATTTTCTGCATACCACTGATTGAGGCGTTTGTCTGTCTGGTAATCAGGCTCAATTAATATATACCAGTAAGTTGCGGCATCTGACTTAACAGTATGAGGAATAGGCATATCTAGCTCTTTTGATTTCCAATGAAGAATGGCATCGTAGTGTTCTGTTTCTCTATTTGGAGTGAAGATTCGTACCACGCCAGGTGATTGATGATCCAATTCAATCCAATCAAGAAGACCAGTAATGGCTAGATCCATTTTTTTCAAACCTGCGTCATTTTTTGGCTTAATGGTTGTATCAAGCAGAGAAATATACCAAAAAGCTAAGATAAAACCGATGGCTACAGGTAAGAGAAAAGGCTGATTCTTAGGGACTTTTGAAGATATTAATTTTTTGTAAATTAATTCCAAACCAATCACGCCCAAAGGAACTAGAAAAATAAAATGTGATGTCAGGTAATAGTCAAAAAAGTAACCATTATTGCCTTTCCATATCAGATAAAAAGGGTAGGGCAAGATAGCCATCAGCAGGAGTAATTGTCTAGAAAATAAACCCCTAATATTACGTTGAGTATCAATTTTAAGGATTCTGATGCTGGCTACGATCCAACTCACAATCACCAATAAATAAGCCAGTAATGAATGCCAATCACCGCTCATAACTAAGGCTTTAGTAGCATCCACGAGTTGCAAAGGTCGGCGACTAAAATGAAAGGACCAGGTAATGTACTCATCCGAAGAATTGGTAAATTGAGAGAATAAAGATCGACTCATAATAAAATCGTGACGAAATTCAAAAAGTAGTTGAGGCAATAGGGTTAAGCCAACAGCTACAATAGCCACGAGAAAATCAGTTAACGAAAACTTTTTTCTAATCCAAGGAATCAATATAAACATAATTGGGCAGAAAAAGACAGCGTAAGCGAATTCGGATTGAAGGGTTAATCCTATTAGAAAAAAACCCAAACCTAAAAATAATCTTGAATCTTTTGCTTTCACAAAAGATAAATAGGCACCTGTCATGAGGGGAATAGCTACCATGGGATTCCAGACTCGAACAGTTCCCCAAATACTGCCAGGTACTAGACTGAGAGTATAAGCGCAGATAATGGCTAAAGTACGATTATTAAAAAGAGCTTTTCCCATTAACCAGAAAAGTGGTAAGCAGGATAGAGTCACCGCAATGTACCAAAGACAAAAAATATATGGATTACCCTGACTGATTAGATAACCAGGTATGCCTAAGTAATACCAAAGAGGACCTAAAAATAATCCCTGTAAGCCGGTAGTTGGACCAATCAATGTCATGTTGCCTTCAACAATTTGTTGAATGGCAAAAAAATCTCGACCCTGATCCCAAGTGAAAAATAAGGCGTCGTCGATACTGATTAAGCGAACAGTTATGCTGATCATCAAAAAAACGAAGAAGGGAATGAGGGATTTGAGTTTGGGAAAATGTTTTGACATAATTTGAAACAGTAAAGCCATTATATGTTGGAATTATTTATATTGTACATAGGCCAGAGATAAGTAATCGAGGTAAGTTATTGGTGAAGACTCATTAATTTGAGTCTGCCGAATTCATAATTAGCAGATGTGGCTTGATTATTAGAAAATTGTTTCTGCTCCAAGAAAAAATCATCTTCCATTTTTTTGCTTAAAGTTGTGTCGGGTTCATTGATTAAAAAATGCCAACTTTTTGGACTGGATTTTTCTGGCAGAATATCATTGCCTACAAAATTATTTTGATTTATACCCACATAGCTTGGCACAAAACCATACTGTTGTTGGCCATACCATTTGTATAAGTAGTTCCAAGTTGTGTTGATGGCGTAAGGACTTGTTAAACTTGAAAATGAAAATGGTTCGCCGTTGGCAAGGCTATAAGTTTTATCAATCAGCTGTAGCTGGCTATTTAAAAATGCTCCCTTTTGAATCCCAAAGTATTGAAATTGTTGCTCTTTCCAGATCAGCATTTGGCTGATGTTGGAAAAAACAAAAACAACCATAAATAAAATGGCTAGAGTTTTCTTAAGCTGATTTTTAGTTATTAAGTTGGTTAAGCCATTGGCTATCAGTAGAAAAGTCGGCACCTCAATGCCAATAAAAGTATGATTGGGATCTCTAAAATGCCAGATCAACAGCCAAATGGGGGCCAGTATAAATGACAGTGACCAGATAATTTGTTTTTTACTGATTTTGCCTAAGCAGATGATCAACAGGACTACTGCCAATACTAACCATGGTAACTGAGCCATGGGATTGAGCAGATCAGCCAACAGAGCATAATATCTCAAAATAATCTTCTGAATAACTTGAATTAAACTGGCTGAGTGTTCTTCTAAGTTGAGAGTGTCAAAAGATAGAATTCCTCTCTGGTACATTAAGAATTCCGTCAAAACCATGGACATGATTCCCATAGCAAAGGCAGTCAGGAGAATGACCATCTTTTTGAAACTCTGGACTTGTTGGTGAAACTTGAGTGAATAAATAAAAGCAATTAGGATACTTCCCAAGATGGTGATGTTTTGGAGGGCTGATTGAACGGATAAGGCCAAACTTATTCCCAGAAGCAGAAAGAACTTGACGGGTTGGGTTTTACTGGAAAAAAATACTCGCCAGATTAAATAGTAGGTCAAAGGGACAAAAAAGCCAGATAGGGTAGGGTTAGACAGCCAGGTGCTTTGGTGAATACAGATAACTGAAGTGGCATGTAAAAAGGCTGCAATTAAACCAGTTGTTTTGGAATTAAAAACTTCTTTTCCCAACAAATAAGTAATAAGTATGCTCAAAGTACCGATGGTGATTAAAAACAAGGTCACAATATAAGGATTGCCGTGGCCAAAGTAATAAAAAGGTGCAATTAAGTAGTAGTAGAGGACTCCGTGATAAACACTATCTTGAGTGCCACTGACTGAGGGACCCATAATCTTAAAATCTTTTTGCTCAATGATTTGCCTGCTGATAGTGGCATCTCTAGCCTGGTCAAAATAAAAGAAAATATGATTATGACTGATGGAGAAAACTCTCAAAACAAAGCCTAAACAAATGATGGCGGGCAAAACATACTTATTATTCAGTAATTTCTTAATATTAATCATCTTGGTAATCAGTATAACAAGTTTTGAGAGCTTTGGCGGATGGGTGATGCTACCGTTGCCAGGGAACTAACCGCCATTTATAATAGACTTGCTCGAAACTTAGGGGCGTTGGTTAATTGGTAAACCACGGGACTCCAAATCCCGGACTGAGGGTTCGAGTCCCTCCGCCCCTGCATTAAAATGATGATAAATATATCTTTTTCGGTTTAGTGATCCACGATTAATACTTGCCAGAGTGCCTCTTGATATAACTCAAAAACAATGTTATTCTGAGTTATAAAAATTAATTTATAACTCATGACCTCAAGAAAATGGAATTGGCAACAAGAAGATTGGCCTGACTTTTCATACAAAGAAAGTGATTTTGAGGCAGTTGTTGAAAAATTCCAGTTTAAGCTAGGTAAACTCACAGGTGGTTATCAGTATCTTAAGAGAGGTGATGGCGACCAGTTAAAGATTCAGTTTTTGAGTGAGTCGGCTTATACAACCTCCGAAATTGAAGGAGAGTTTCTTGATCGTGAGAGTCTTAAGTCTTCAATTGCGCGTCACTTTGGGTTGTATACCGACGGAAGACTCATTCCTCCAGCTGAAGAGGGGATTGCCCAGCTCATGATAAATGTATATGAAACATTTGCTCAACCTCTTAATCATCAAACTCTCTATAAATGGCATACCATGGTTGTGAGGGGGCGGACAGATATTGAGGTAGTAGGTGATTATAGAAAACATCTGGAGCCAATGCAGATTGTTTCTGGTAGTTATAGTCATCCTAAAGTTCATTTTGTGGCTCCACCCTTAAGAATAGTGAAAAAAGAGATGACTCAATTTTTTACTTGGTATAACCAAAGTCAAGATAAACTACCATCTTTGATTAGAGCTGGGATTGCTCATTGGTATTTTATTTGTATTCATCCATTTGAAGATGGAAATGGTCGGTTAGCTCGTGCTGTCACCGAAAAAACGCTTTCTCAAAATCTAGATTACCCCGTTCTGATTGCCCTATCTCAAACGATTGTTCGGGCCAGAAAAAAATACTACCAGGCGTTAGAAATGAATAATCGCTCGAATAATATTACTACTTGGTTAATGTATTTTTGTGACTTGGTTTTGGAGGCAGTAGATAAAAGCCAGGAGTTACTTGATTTTCTGATTAAGAAAACTCAGTTCTTTGATATTCATATGTCTTTGATGAATGAAAGGCAAGCAAAAGTAATCAAGCGAGTTTTTGAAGAGAGTCCTTGGGGATTTAAAGGGGGATTGAGTGCCAAAAATTATCTTTCGATCACTAAAACATCTCGTGCTACTACTACCAGAGATTTAGCAGAGTTAGTCAAGAACAATATCTTGCGAAAGGAAGGTGTAGGTAAGGGGACGCGTTACTACTTAAAGTGTGAGTAAAGAGAAAGTGGTTCCAACACGCTCCACTAGTCCCCGCAGATACAATTTGATGTAGATAGATAAATTAATACTGATATTCACTCTTATTATCTGATAAAGTTAAGGTGATGAAAAATCAGGATTTAACAGGACGAGAAGTTCACCATTTAGTTGAGTCCGCTCGTGAAAGTGGCGACTTATTATCTTCACTTGAGTTAGCGATGCGTACTTTGTTGGTGTATGCCAAAGAAGACGATCAATTAGGTTTTGCCGAAGTGTTGGATTCTATTTTTTTGGCTTTAAAATATCTTTACCAACAACAAAAATTTAAGCCTTATTGGATATTGGCCGGCGCTATTGCTAGATCTAGCGTAGAAATAGCCAGACAGTCTGGTATAAACACAGCCTTAGCCTTGCCACAATTTAATTTAGCAAAATATCTAGAGGAGTTAGGCGAGTTAGGTCGGGCCAAAGAAATGTATCAAAAGGCAATTCATTCAATGAAACAGTTTCCCCCCAAAGAACATGATCGACCGGCAGTCCTCACTCAAATGAAGCTACGTTTAGCACTTTGCGAATTGACCTTAGGTGAGGCGGAAGCATTAGAAAATGTCAAAAAGTTATTGGCAGAATTGGCATTAGATACAGGAGTTGATGCTGATTATAATTGTAAAGTTTGGATTTCGGGGGGTTATTTACGCCTGGTTCAATATTTTAAAGATACAGATAGTAATCTGGTTCATAAGTATTTGCAACAAGCTAAGCAGGTTATTGAAAGCGATCAACGTTTGCTTTTAAGACGCCAACAACTGGATGAAGTATCTCATGAATTAATGATCGATAAGAAGTGAGTGCATGGTTGGAAATAGGTTCCAACTTCGTTCACTAGCCCATGCAAACACACTTTTTACCTGCTTAGCAACTTAATCTCATTCTTTTTTGGCTTGAAGGTATTAACTACTAATCTACTACTAATTATTGAAAAATTAGTAGATAGTTAGTACAAAATCATTGACAAAGAAATAGTTTAGCAATAGAATGCTACTGCTATGACTAAAGTTCAACTTTCTTTAACCGATCAAGAAGCAACCATTTTAAGCGATTATGGTTCTCAATTTGGTTACAATTTGCCAAAAACTATTCGATTTGTCATCAGTAAAACAACAGAACAAGTTCTTAAAGAAGCCATACCCACTTTTGCCATGAGTCATCAAACGGAGAAAGTTGCTCTCGGGGCTTTGGAAGATTATAAACAAGGGAAAACTCACAAGATTGAAGATGTTGATAAATTTCTCCGTAGTCTATGAAACTTATTTACTCTAACTATTTTAGAAAGAGACTTGCCAAACGATTGAAAAATGACTCGAAACTTAGAAGCCAGGTGAGTAAACAATTAAAGCTCTTGGAATTTGGTTTTGACTATCCGTCTCTAAAAACACATAAACTCAAGGGTTCTCACACAAATGAGTACGCGATTTGGATTACGGGTGATTTGAGGATAACACTTGTGCTGGTTAAAGAAGGTCTGTTGTTAACGGACATTATCAAGCATGATGAATATTAGACCTCCTGCAAAATAAGGAGAAACAGGCCACTTGCGATTTTTTTTGTGCATTTTTGATGTTGATCTTTCCTCAAGTGGTTCAGGCTACTATTGGCATCCCAGTCAACGAAAATGCTATCAAATCTATTCATACCTCGTTACATATTTCACAGTAAGTCTGGTATGCGGGTATGATCTTAACTAGTCATTGACAAATGTCATTGAAACTATATAATATTTTTATAGTTATGGTGACAAGTTCAACCAATCAGCCACTCAACAAGATAGAAAAGCTTTTGGCTAGTTCTCAAAATGTGTTTACGACTCAAGATCTAGCTGTGATTTGGGGTGTCACTAACGCAGTGTCACTTCACGCCAATATTCAATACTATGTTGGACTTGGCAAAATAAAACGAATTCATAAGGGAATATATGTGGTCAGAGAGTATACTTCGTTTGAATTTGCTCAAAAAATAGTGACTCCCTCCTATATTTCTTTTTACAGTGCCTTGGTGGCTCATGGCATAGTTTTTCAACTCTACACATCAATTCATAGCGCATCTCTGATAAGTAAAAAAATCAATATCAGTCAAGAAAAATTTGTTTACCACAAGTTAAAAGAGCAAGTTTTTTCTGATTCAATTGGTCTAGAAAATATGAGTACGTATTTAATTGCCGGTCCAGAGAGAGCGATCTGTGATAGCTTGTACTTATATTCTGGTTTGGCTTTTGATAACTTGAGGATGATTGATTTTGATGTGCTTAGAAAAATCTCGAAAATTTACCACAATCAGCGTTTGGAGCAAAAAATAGAAAGTATTATTAGATTGGAGCAATTGTAATGCTAGATATTCAGCAACATGAATACTTTTTAAAACGTATATTAAGAGAAATTATTAACGACCCCGAATTAAATAACCAACTGGTGTTAAAGGGAGGAACGTGTTTATACATCTTTTATGGCTTAGATCGATTTTCTGTTGATTTAGATTTTGGTTTAACTTTGTCGAAAGATTTAGCTGTTGATAAGATGAATCAAATCTTAGGCAAGTATCTCAAGATCGATGAAGGCAGATTTAGGCAAGGGCAGTTTGGTTGGTTATGGGAAGCAAGCTATATGAAAGGTCAACGTCAAATGCAGATTGATGTGAGTAAAAGGCAATATCCTGACAAATATGAAATCAAACAATTTTATGGCTTATCATTGAAAACATTGGATCAGCCCTCATTGTTTGCTCACAAATTATGCGCGATTTTAGATAGACAGCATTTTCAAAATCGAGATTTGTTTGACAGTCACTTTATGTTTGAAAAGATGTTTGAAATAAATGAGCAAATCATCTTATTTAGAACAGGTAAAAACTTAATTGAGTACTTGAAGGAGTTAGAGATATTTATCAAGAATCAAGTAGATAAAAATAAGATGCTACAAGGATTGGGAGAATTACTTGATGAAAAAAGAAAGTTTTGGGTGAAGACTAAACTGATAGATGAGTTGTTAGCTCAATTGAGGCTAAAGATTGAAAGTGGTGTGTGAGGTAAATCGGTATGATGTTTGGGTGAAGTATTTGCAAGGAGATATTTCTAATCAACATTAACAGTGCCAGTTTTGTTGAGTCTAAACTAATCGAAAAATGATACCGTAACCGCTTTTGATCAAACGTGAGTTTTTACGGTTCTGGCTATCCTTTCATTAAGTCTATTTTATCAAATAATTGTTTTTCTTTCATCCGCATT